>LSQX01018882.1_pt2 | contig 21724 bp, 24 predicted proteins | sample 654561 | NCBI WGS metagenome assembly LSQX01 (sample SAMN04489861, study PRJNA283612) | anaerobic digester metagenome | isolation source: 4 biogas reactors fed with cattle manure at either 37C or 55C with and... | place: Denmark: Kongens Lyngby | collected 2014
CCCGGACAAAAATACCGCCACTATTCACCCCGAGCGGAGGTATTAATTGCCAGAGGCGAGAATGAGGAGCAGAGAGCTGATTTTATTATCAAGTCTCTGGCTCAGGCGGCGGGCAGAAAATGGGGATTTTTTGGTGCAGAGGCCACTTATAATTTGCTTAAAACCAAGCTCACTGCCGATACGGAGAGCTTGTCTGTGCTGAACAATATGGCAACTTATTTATATCCGGGCCCCGGGGATGACAAAACAGCGACGCACGAGCTTTTTTCAGCATTCAGAGCATTGGATAAGGCCGGAGCTGAAATTATTATTGCGGAGGAATTTCCACGTAATAATTATGGAGCTGCCTATATGAACAGGCTGGAAAAGGCGGCAGAAAGGGAATAGCTATGCAGATACTTTTTGTATGTATGGGCAATACCTGTCGCAGTCCTATGGCAGAAGTTATGTTTAACACTCATACCCCCAATCGGGATTGGGAGGCCGCTTCCGCAGGCATTGCTACCTGGAACGGTATGATGGCCTCGCTGCCGGCAATTGACGAGATGGAAGCCAGAGGAATGTCTCTGGACCATCACAGGTCCCGTCAGATTGATGCGGACATGATTGAGGCTGCAGATCTTGTTTTGAGCATGACAGCAAATCATAAACGGACATTGCTGCAGCAATTCCCCGAGTATAAGGACAAGATATTTACTTTGGGTGAATATGCAAAAATGCCCGAGGCAGAAGTGCAAGATCCCTTTGGGCAAGGCGCAGAGAGTTATCTTAACACTGCCAATCAATTAGTAAAATTGCTGCAGGCAATATTTGACATGATAGAGGACAAATCTGAATAAATATCCGTTGAGCTTAACGAAAAGATTACAAATTCACCGATATTTACCGATATAAAGGAAAATATCCATTGCCCGAAATGATGAGCGTTATTGAACGGGTTTGAGCCTTCAAGCGTTGTGCCGGATGAATTTTACCGCTTTTCCTTATTTTCTTCTTATGGCAAGATTGAATTAGTTAGTGTAGACAAAGCGATTATTTGTCAAGGCTTACCGGCTGTAAGGTTAAATCAAGTTCGATTCAGCTTTGCCGCGAGGAACTGTCGCTTGACTCATTCTTTAGGGAAATGCTATTATCTATATCTGTGTCATAAGACGCAAATCCTCGCTCTGTACAATATTAGACAGGGCCGAAGACCAGGAGGAGGTATAAGATGAGAACTTACGAACTGATGTATGTTTTGAATCCTGCCATCGGTGACGAAAAAATCAAAACTGAGATGGAAAGGATTCAGTCAATTGTAGAGACTCAAGGCAAAATTCAGGACACTGATGTCTGGGGCCGTCGTAAATTGGCTTACGAAATTCAGGACGAGCAGGAAGGCTATTATGTTCTTGTTCATTTTGAATCAGAACCGGATTTTCCTAAAGAAATCGAACGTCTACTCAAGATCTCAGATAGTGTTTTACGCTATATGATCGTATTGCCCGACTCAAAATAGTCGGCAGAAAGGACGTAAGAATGAACAAAGCTATTTTGATGGGAAGATTGACCAGAGATCCGGAACTGCGCACGACATCAAATAATGTCTCGGTCAGTACATTTACTTTAGCTATCGATCGCAATTATAAGACTCGCGACGGTGAAAGGTTGACTGACTTTATTCCTATCGTAGTGTGGAGACAAAATGCCGATTTTGTGCATCGTTATTTTGTGAAGGGTCAGAGGATGTTGGTGGTAGGTTCCATCCAGCCTCGCAGTTATGTGGATCAGAGCGGTCAGAAAAGGTATGTGACTGAAGTCGTAGCCGATGAAGTGTATTTTGCTGATTCCAAGCGTGAAAGCGGCGAATATGACGAATCCGGAGACAAGCTCCCATACCAGTCTGAAGACAAAGAGTGGAAGAAAGCAGAATCTTCAGATGACGACTTTTTCCCTGGCAGCGACGAAGACTCTACGTCCTTGCCCTTCGATATGAACTGATTAATATCAACTAAGGAGTTTTTTACATGAAAGACAGAAATAACCGTGATCGCCGCGATTTTCAAAGAGGCAGACAACGCCGCGGCAGAAGAAAAGTATGCATGCTTTGTGCCGAGAAGGTGGATCGCATTGATTACAAGGATCTTAACCGTCTGTCCAAAATGATTTCTGAGAATGGCAAGATTTTGCCCCGAAGAATGACCGGTACTTGCGCAAGACACCAACGCTATATAACGACTGCTGTCAAGAGAGCCAGGCAAGTTGCTCTGCTGCCGTATACAGACGCATAAAATTTGTATGAGATTATCAAAACTTTTAGAGGCTGCTTCGGCGGCCTTTTCTTATTAGAAAGTCCGGCTGTATGATACAATGAGAAACACCAAACAGCACAGAAATTCAATTACAGCATACGAGGTGAAAAGATGAAAGTAGTTCTCTTGAAAGATGTAGACAAATTGGGGAAAGCAGGAGATGTAGCAGATGTTTCCCGTGGTTATGCCAATAATTTTCTTTTGCGCCGCAAACTGGCTGTTGAGCTTACACCGGAAAATCTCAATATATTAAAAAATCAGCAGCAGGCAGCTGCAGAGAAAGCGCAGCGCTTACTTGAGGAGGCTCGTGAGATTAAAGAGAAGATTACTGATAAGCATTTTACTCTCACGATTAAGACAGGTTCTCAGGGACGATTGTACGGTTCTGTGACTACTATGGATATAGCGGCGGTTCTTGAGAAAGCCGGTTACACTGTCGATAAGCGCAACATAACGGTAAAAGAGAAAATTGAGAAAGCCGGCGAATATAAAGTTGACGTCAAACTTCATCCGGAGGTAAGCACCGGCATCATACTGGACATTGTAAGTGAGGGGGCATAAGCAATAATGGCTCAAGACTTGATACCGGAGGCACCATCCTCAGGAGCATATAGTCGTCAGCTTGTCATGCCTTACAATGATGAGGCTGAGCAGTCTGTTTTAGGCAGCGCTCTTTTCAGCAAAGAGTATCTCGCCAACGCAGTGGCGGAACTAAAGGTAAGTGATTTTTATATCAAGCGCAATCAAATTATTTTCACTGCTATTCTTGAGTTGTTTCAGCGCAATGAACCGGTAGACATCTTAACTGTCACAGACAGACTTGAGACCAAAGGGGAACTGACTCAGGCAGGCGGTGCCGAATACGTTATCTCTCTGCCTGACAAAACTCCTATTATGCAAAATCAGGCACATTATATGCGCGTAGTGCGTCAACATGCGCAAAGACGCTCACTGATCCTGACACTGCGCAAGATCGTAGATATGGCCTATACCTCAGGTGAGGATGTTGAGGATCTGATCAATCTGGCGGCTAACCGAATTTATGATATTCGTGAGAATAGAGATTTGGGCGGTTTTGACCGTTTGGGCGATATATTGAATTTGAAGATCAATGAACTGCACGAACAAGCCAAAGGCAAGCGCCCCAAGCTGATTCAAACCGGTTTTCCTTCGATTGACCGCATTCTTGGTGGATTACGTCCGGGCGGCTTATACATTTTGGCAGCGCGGCCGGGAGTCGGTAAAACTTCACTGGCTTTGAACATGGCCCATATTGCTGCCCAAAAAGGTTCACATCATGTAGGCATCTTCAGTCTTGAAATGTCAAAAGAAGAAGTTGGTATGAGGATTCTTGTCAGTCAATCAAAAATATCTGCTGACCGAATGGACAAACTTAAAGTTAAAGATACTGACTGGGAAAAAATTTCTCAAGCCCTGATTGCTCTTTATGATAAACCAATCTATATTGACGACCGAGCGGGAACAAATGTTGTGGAAATGCAGGCGCGCTGCAGGCAGCTGCAGATTAAAGATCGTTTGGACTTTGTTATTGTTGACTATCTGCAGCTGATGTCTTCAGGAGGCAGAACAAGCCGTTCTGAGAATCGTCAGCAAGAAATTGCCGAAATCTCCCGTATGCTGAAAATTATGGCCAAGGAGCTGGAAATACCGGTCCTTGCCATCTCTCAGCTGAGTCGTGAAAGTGAAAGACGCTCAAACCGCAGGCCAATGTTGATTGATTTGAGGGAATCAGGAGCGATTGAACAAGACGCAGATGTTGTCATGTTTCTGCATGATCCGGATGCCAACACGGATGAACCTCGTCCGGATACTTATGAAATCGAACTGATTATAGCCAAGAACCGTCATGGGGCAGTTGGAAATGCACACTTGGGCTGGAAGCCGTCCTTAACCAGTTTCTTTGACAATTTAGAAGTGCCACCGCCGGAGGCGCCGTTTTGATCGTTCCCTTACCATCCGAAACTTATAATTTTTTTCAGTCAGTTGTCGCTGATCTGATTAGCGAGAATGTCTTACCGTTCCATGAAAATACTGCGATCATAGCAGGTGTTTCCGGTGGTGTAGATTCGATGCTTATGCTGGCGTTTTTGGAGTATCTGCAAAAATCTATTCCTTTTCGTCTGATCACTGCTCACCTGAACCATGGACTGAGGCCGGTAGCCGCCGATAGGGATCAAAAAACGGTAGAAGCTTATTGCCGGCAGTTAGGAATCGAATTTCGTGCCAGAAGTGTAGACGTACTGGCATTATCTCTGGAACGTAAAAAAGGTGTTGAAGAGGCCGGCCGTAAAGCGCGGTATGATTTTTTCCGAGAGTTGGGCACTGAAATTTTGGCTGACGGCAAAGAGCAAAGTTATCTCGTTTGTCTGGCGCATCATGAACAAGATCAAGCCGAAACGATTCTTCTTAACTTGGGACGTGGCAGCGGCTTGGAGGGCCTGATTGGCATGCAGATTATTATGGACGGAATTATAAGGCCTTTCTTACGGCGCAGCAAAGGTGAAATTATCAAAGCTGCGGAAGCCGCCAAAATTCCCTGGCAGGAAGATCATACCAATATTGAGGGTGACTATCGCAGGAATAGGCTTAGGAATGAACTCTTGCCTTTATGGACACAAATTCTCTCTTATGACGCTTCTCCTCTGCTGGGAAGGCTGTCCCAAAATCTCCTGGCTGATGCCGCGGCACTGCAGACGGAAGCAGAGTCTCTCTATCAGAAGGCATTGTTGCCGGATGGCAGCTTGAGTACAAAGATTCTCTTGTCCGCTCCGGAGGCTATTACAATCAGAGCCCTGAATATAGGGCTCAGAGAGTTTATTTCAAGACGTGATGACAACGTTACGACAGAACAGAAATATGCTCTTTCGCGGAAGGAGTCAATGATGATATTACGTCTCTGTCGGACCGACGAAGCGGCTCTATATTCTCTGGATCTGGCGGCAAACGTCTGTATTGAGGTTTTTGCCAACACTCTAAAGTTCGTCTAAATATTTGTCTGATTAAAACTAATCATGTATTATAACTAAGCATCTTGCTTGCGCTGAGTTGCGAGTATCTGTTATCAAACAGTAGTGCGGGAAGCTCATTTATGTTACAAATACCGGAAAGTTATCGTCTTCGTATATGTAATTATCTGTGCTCTTGCTATAATACACGAGTACTGTAGAATTAAGTGTCTGCGGTAAGTGTCTGCGGGATTTTGGTTTTGTGAAACAAATCGCCGATGCAAACTGCAGACAAAACAGGAATATTCAAGTTTGTTTGAGTTTAGAGATTTGTAATATATTAGTCGGACGCAGTAAGTTATTGAACGGAGAAAGAATAGAATTATATGTGCCGGAATATTGAAAGAATTTTGGTTGCCAAAGATGAGATTCAGGAAATGTGTCAACGTCTTGGGCGCGAAATAACCGAGGACTATCGTGGCAAAAAGGTGATCCTCATTTGTGTGCTCAAGGGTGCTTTTGTCTTTCTGGCTGATCTGATCAGGGAAATTGACCTGCCTTGTGAGGTGGATTTCATGTCGGTAAGCAGTTACAGCGGACAACATACGACAGGAGTAGTCAAGATTATTAAAGACCTCGACACTGATATTGCAGAAAAACATGTAATTATTGTCGAAGACATCGTTGACTCAGGACTGACTTTGAAGCATTTGAGCGAACTGCTTAAAACAAGGAACCCGGCCAGCATTCGTATTTGCACTGCCTTTGACAAACCTTCCAGACGCAAGGTTGAGATTTTTGTTGATTATGTAGGAATGGAAATTCCTGACGAATTTATCGTCGGATATGGTTTGGATTTTGGTGAGCGATATCGCAATTTGCCGGAGGTGGCAGTGCTGTCAACAGCTGAAATACCGGAATCAGAAGAGACATCAGGAGAAAATGCAAAATCTGTGTCAACAGATGGTGATGAAGAAGAGGGCAGAGAAAATTTGAACGTGGAGGCTGCTAGTGAATAATATGGGACCTAAGAAACGGTTCGGTGGACTTTCCTTTTATATCATCTTGCTGATCGTTATCTTTGTCATGACCTATTTCATGTCAAATGTTCCGGAGAGTAAAACTTATACGCTTTCGGAAATGCGTAATTTAGTTGAGACCGAAAAAGTTGAATCGGTTGTCATCCATGGCAACGAGCTTAGAATGGTTCTTAAGAGTGTGGGCGATCAGCCTCAGGAATTGATCACAAAGGAGATTCCGCTGGATTCAGTCGGTGAGTACGAGGTTTATCTGGCTGATGCTGTCGATAAGGGTTTGATCGAATCTTATGACTATAGCAGCCCCACTGACATCTCTTCCTTTTTGAATATTTTAATTATCGTCATGCTGCTGGTGTCGATCGGGGTGTTTATATACATAAATTACTCCAGACAAGGTGAAGGCAAGAGAGCTTTAAGTTTTGGCAAGAGCAGAGCAAAGCTTAATGACCCCAGCAAAAATAAAGTTACATTTGATGATGTCGCAGGTGCCGAGGAGGAAAAGGAGGAACTTCAGGAAATCGTTGATTTCTTAAAGAATCCGAAAAAATATTCTGATCTTGGCGCTAAGATTCCCAGTGGGATAATGTTGGTAGGCTCTCCGGGGACAGGAAAAACGCTTCTGGCCAAAGCTGTAGCCGGTGAGGCGAGTGTTCCATTTTTTTCTATCAGCGGGTCTGATTTTGTTGAGATGTTCGTTGGCGTCGGTGCCTCCAGAGTTCGTGACTTGTTTGATAATGCGAAGAAGCAAGCCCCCTGCATAATTTTTATCGACGAGATTGACGCAGTTGGCCGTCATCGCGGCGCAGGCCTAGGCGGCGGCCATGACGAAAGAGAGCAGACATTGAATCAGTTATTGGTCGAGATGGATGGCTTTGGCCCTAATGAAGGCGTCATCGTAATGGCGGCAACCAATAGACCGGACATTTTGGATCCTGCTTTGTTGAGACCCGGACGTTTTGACCGCAGAATAGTTGTCATGAGTCCCGATATGCGCGGACGTGAAGAGATTTTGCAGGTTCACGCCCGCAATAAACCTATTGCTGAGGATGTGGATCTGAAAGATATTGCTAAGATCACACCCGGTTTTACCGGAGCAGATCTTGCTAATCTGCTTAATGAAGCGGCACTCTTGGCTGCTCGAAGGGGCGGCAAAGAAATAGTCTATAACGATATCTCAGAAGCTGTGTTTAAGATTACAGTCGGTCCGGAGAAGAAGAGCCGCCTCATCAGTCCTGAGGAAAGAAGACTGACGGCTTATCATGAGTCAGGGCACGCCATCGTGACCAGAGTCGCATCTAAGGATGTCAAAGTAGAGCGTGTTTCTATCATTCCGGCGGGTGGAGCTGGCGGCTATACTGCATTTAGTCCAAATGAAGATACGAATTTCTTAACTAAGAAGCAACTCATGATTAGAATCATGGTTGCCTTGGGCGGCAGAGCTGCGGAAGAAATTACTTTTGAGGAGATTAGCACCGGAGCAAGTCAAGACTTACAGCAATGTAATAAGATTGCCAGAGAAATGGTCACCCATTATGGTATGAGCGAACGCTTGGGGAACTTTGTCGTAGATAAAGATCAGGAGGTTTTCCTGGGCAGAGATTATTCCCATATGCAGCAGCACAGTGAGAGTTTGTCGGCTGCAATTGATGAGGAAGTTAAAAAAATACTTGATGAAGCGTACGAACAGACACTGGCGATTTTGCGCGAAAACCATGTCCTGTTAGAAGCGCTGGCTGCAAGATTGTTGGATGTTGAGAAGATAGAAAGCGTTGAATTCGAGGCTCTGTATCGTGAATTTGCGGCAAATTATGAAGAATTGCCAAACGATGACGACGCCAAAGAAAAGGTTATCCTCGACCCTGACATGGATAAGAATCCCGAGGTCTCGGATGATGCTTCCCTAAGCGAGCAAGGTGATTAAGATAATTTATGTCTTTGGGCGGATTTAGTTGTCCGGTTTTTTCATATGATCCTTACGTCCGGTAAGCTTGTCTGCTGTATTGCGCAAATCAACGCCCATGATCAACAGGACATCACCCGGTTCAAGGATAGTGCGCAGGTGAGCTTCCAAATCTTCATTAGTCGGGAAGTATAGTGCTTCACCGCCCAATTCGTTGATTCTGTCGCAGATATCTTTGGAGCTGATAGACTTGTCTCTTTCTCTGTCGTCATAAATCTCTGACATCATGATAGGTCGCACGTCTTTAAGAGCGTCGACAAAATCATCAAAAAATCCGCGTACCCTGCTGTGGGTGAGGGGCTGAAAACATATCCACAGTTTTTTGGCAGGAATTTTGCGAGCAGCCTCAACTGTCACGCGCACCGCTGAAGGGTGGTGAGCATAGTCAGCATAGACTTTAGCTCCATTATATTTTCCTGTATATGTGAATCTTCCTTCGGCACCGCTGAACTCAGCCAAGGCCTTTTCCGCCGCCTGAGGATTTGAGCCGTGCAGATCTGACAAAACTACGGCAGCCAGAGCGTTTTGAATATTGAATTCGCCCGGCACCTGCAACCGGGCGCGGCAATAAAATTTTCCATTTTTATAAATTGAAAAGGCGGGGAAGCCGCTGCTGAAATCAACTTCATCCCAGCTGTAATCCGGTTCTGACCCGGGCAGGCTGCAATGGTTCAGGCTTTTTAGATCAGCCAGCCCTTCCGGAATCAGCTGCCCTTTTCGGCCGAACCAAATCAGGCGCAAGTCTGTTAAACCACCTTGCCGCCTGGTTTCTGCGAGTTTTAGCATCGTAAGGATATTCTCATCAAATGTCGGCAAAACAAGCCTGCAATTTTCTGGCTGCAAGACAACAAAGTCGGCATAGGCGGATATCATGTCTTGCAAAGTCGGATAACTGTCAATATGATCGTGAACAATATTTAATATGGCGGCCGTACTGGAACGGTAATTTAGAAAACCTCGTCTGAACTCGCAGGCTTCAGATAAAAACAGATCTGAGCTGCCCATACGAATTGTGGTTTTAAATTCCAATAGTTCTGCTCCCAGATGAACAGTGGGATCCAAACCTGACTCAATCATAATGAGGGCGCACATTGCAGAAACAGAAGACTTTCCATTCGTCCCTGCCACATTAACTACTGTTTTAAACAAGCTATTTATTGCGCCTAAGAACACTGCCCTTTCTACGCAGGGTATGTCCCTTGCACGCGCTTCGGCAAGTTCAGGATTATCCGCAAAAACCGCCCCCGTGTACACAACCAAATCAGGTTTAAAGGAAATTATATTGTTTCTGTCATGTCCGGAAAAGACTTGAATTCCAATTTTTTTCAAATAAGCAATCCGTAAATTACTTTGCGCGTCTGAGCCTGCGATGGATACGCCCCGGCTATGCGAAAACTCAGCCAGGCCACACATGCTTATACCGCCGATGCCGACAAAATATATTCTTTTGCCGGGTTGGATGCACTTTGAAACCTGTTGCAGCAATTCGTTTTGCTGCTCCTTGTCTAAAACTTCGGAACAAATATTTCTGTTTTTTATGCTAGAATCCTTCATATTAATCCCTTTTAAAACTTCGGTGTGCTTATTTACTTATAAGCAGTCAAATAACGAATAATTCACGTCCTAATAATACCCTAAGAGCGTTCAACGGAGAACAGTAAAATAGTTTTAACAATTTTTTTGGATGTACAATTCTTTTAGCAAACTTTTTCGGCAGATATAGCCTATAATCTCATATTAGTCAGTTTGACGAACATCTGCATGGAGGTATAGATGGAGAAGCAAAAAGAAGTTAAAAATGTAAACTGGAATGTTTTGGCTCCAGGCTTTATTGTTTTGGCCGGCATTACCTGGGGACTGGTTGGCTTATTCTCGCATGACTTAAGGGAAGCGGGTCTGACCCCGCTGCAAATAACTCATTGGCGAAATTTGGTGGCCGGAATCTCAATCTTTATATTCATACTGATAAAAGATAAATCTTTATTGAAAATTGATCCGCGTGACTTTTGGATATTTTTTGGTACCGGTGTCCTTAGTATCGCCTTCTTCAATATTTGCTATCTCACTTGCATGCAGGAGAGCTCAATATCAGTAGCCGTAACACTCCTGCACACCTCACCCGTCTTCCTGATGCTTTTCTCTGTAATCATTTTCAAAGAAAAATTTACTGCCAGCAAAGCTTTCGCCATGATTCTTGCCGGTACCGGCTTGCTTTTCATTACCGGATTTATTGGTGCTGAAGCAGTGCCGATTACGACTCGCGCTCTTGTCTACGGGGTTTTATCCGGCTTTGGTTATTCCCTGTACAGTGTTTTTGGCAGATTTGCCCTGCGCAAGTATAATTGGCTTACCATTCTTGTTTACACCTTTATCTTCGCCATTGTCGCTCTTTTCCCTTTCGCCGATTTTCCTCGTATGATCGAAGTGACATTCCGAGAGGTTCGAGTCGTCACTAGCATGTTGGCACTGGGATTAGTATCAACACTGCTTTCGTTTGTTTTTTATACAATTGGACTAAAACATATGGATATCAGCGAAGCAGCTTTGCTGACTTTTGTAGAACCTACCGTGGGAATGCTGGTCAGCGTTCTCTTATTCGATGAATACTTCACCATCAATTACGCAATAGGCATGACCTTGGTTATCTCTTCAATTGTTGTGCTTAACCGTACAATGCATCGGGTTACATTAGAAGAGGAGCCGGAGTAAAACTGCCTCAAAGTGTTCAGGGCAAGGTACTGAATAACACCGTGCAATTGACATTGGGTCATTCCTGAGTTATTATTGTTCGGCGACCGCTTTGGGAGGGTTATCAATTTCGCTTGGGCGAAACCCCAATACTCGAGCGTGAACGCAGGAGGAATTAGATGTACGCTATCATTAAGACAGGCGGCAAGCAATACAAGGTACAAGAAGGTGATGAGCTTTTTATCGAGAAGATCGCCGGCGAAAGCGGCGATAAGGTAGAATTCGATGAGGTTTTAGCAGTCTCTACAGATGAGGGGCTAAATGTAGGACGGCCTTTACTGGAAGGCGCTAAAGCAGAAGCAAAGATTCTGGCTCAAGGCAAACATAAGAAGGTTACTATTATTAAGTATAAAGCAAAAAAGGGTTATCGCCGCAAACAAGGTCACCGTCAACCTTATACTAAAGTGAAGATCGTAAAAATATTGCCTTAGATGTATTCAAGGCATAAACTGAGAATATGATCAAGGTCACAATATATCGGACAGAATCTGACTTTACCAGAGCGTTTAAACTGGTCGGTCACGCCGGACAAGCTGAACATGGAAAAGATATTGTCTGTGCGGCGGTCTCAGGTTTAGCTCAGAGCATAATCGGCTCACTGCAGGAGATCGTCGGTGTAAAACCGCAATACTCTCTTGAACCCGGCAAGATATACTGCGAGATAGAAGAAAAAGCATTAGATGACAGGAGACGAATACAAGCAGACACATTGATGCGGGCGGTAGAGATCGGAGCCAGACAAATCCGGGAAAGCTACGGGCATCAATTCTTATCCGTCGATGTTAAGAGAGAAGCAAGTTAGGAGGCACAATATGATTAAAGTAGATTTACAATTACTGGCACATAAAAAGGGAATGGGTTCTACAAGGAATGGGCGTGATTCTCAGTCTAAGAGGCTGGGCGCGAAGCTGGCTGATGGTCAATACTGCCTGGCGGGCAGCATTATCTATCGTCAGCGCGGTACTAAGATCCATCCCGGCAATAATGTTGGCAAAGGTAAGGATGATACCCTCTTCGCTACTGTTGACGGACAAGTGCGCTACGAACGCATGGGCCGTAATCGTACCTGCGCCAGCGTTTATCCTCTCGCATAATTTTGTTTTACGATCGTGCAACAATTAATGTCCGTTCCGGCAATGGCGGGAACGGACATATGTCTTTTCGGAGAGAAAAGAACATACCGACCGGCGGTCCCGATGGCGGAAACGGCGGTAAAGGCGGCAGCGTTATTATTCGAGTTAATGCCGCTAAGAATACCCTATTCGATTTTCGTTTTCGTCATAAATTCTACGCTGAAAATGGCGCCAACGGCAGCAACAATAACAGGACAGGAAAATCCGCACCTGACTTGATCATTGAAGTGCCGCCGGGAACTATAATTCGCTCAGCTGACACCAATGAATTAATTGCTGATCTGATGGAGGATGGCGCAGAAATAGTCATTGCCGAAGGCGGCAGGGGCGGTCTCGGCAACAGTAATTTCGCCAACTCAATTCGGCAAACCCCCCGTTTCGCGACTTCGGGTAAAACAGGTCAAGAACTCAGAGTCAGCCTGGAATTGAAGCTGATAGCCGACGTTGCTTTGATAGGTTTTCCCAATGCCGGAAAATCTACACTGCTGTCTGTTGTTTCTGCAGCTAAACCTAAAATCGCGGATTATCCTTTCACAACTGTCGAGCCTATGTTAGGAGTAGTAGTCAAGGGTGATTTCCGCTTCGTGGTTGCAGATATTCCCGGACTGATTTCCGGAGCAGCTGAAGGCGCAGGTATGGGCCATGATTTCCTGCGTCATATTGAGCGCACCAGAATCCTTTTGCACCTGATTGATGCTTCCGGCCAAGAAGACCGCGATCCCTATTCTGATTTTAAAATCATTAATAATGAGCTCCTTCAATATAAGGAAGAACTGGCTGAGCGCCCCCAATGGGTGTTGTTGAACAAAACCGATATCACAGCGGAAGAAGAGCTAAATGAGCTTAGGGAAAAGATTGAACAGGAAGGCTATAAGGTTTATTTGATATCGGCAGCAACTAAGGACGGCGTGGAAAAACTGGTTAATGATTTGGCGGCTGAAGTACAAGCCTTACCGCCTTCACTGCCTTACGAAGAATCGGAGCTGCGCAAAACATATCGCTTTGCAGAAGATGAAAAATTCACCATTATGCGGCAAGGTAAAAAGCTTGCTGTAGAAGGTGCCTGGATCAGAGAGCTGCTGCAATCAACAAATTTTTCCGATTATGAGTCTCGTCGTCATTTCCAGAGGCAAATTGATGCAGCCGGCTTGGAAAAGGCCTTGATTGCTTTTGGTATGAAAGCCGGGGACAGCGTACTTCTGGACGGCAGTGAGTTTGAATTTGATGAAGACGCTGAAGATTAGGTAAGATTCATTGATTGTTCTGATAAAACTAAAGTATATTTGATCATAAATATATGAGCTTGCTTCAGCAGATGAAATTATACTGCTGAAAAAAATCTTAGATACCGGCAGAAGTTGAAGGCATGTGGTTTGCCATTTGCATTGGTAATACTATTTTTTATTGGTTATAATAGTTTCTGTGTTTATACTGCTTTGGCAGTATTTAAATGATTGTCATTAAATTTAGAAAAAGAGAGGTATTATTAGTGAAATACGTATGTGATTTATGTGGCTATGTTTATGATCCGGCGCTGGGTGATCCTGATAACGGAGTAGAAGCAGGCACTGAGTTCGCAGATCTGCCTGAAGATTGGGTCTGCCCACTGTGCGGAGCGGCGCAGGATGATTTTTCACCGCTAGACTAAGCAAAGCTGAAGGCGCACAGGGTCTATGCCTGGCAACAGATTTTATTAGTCGGTTACCCTGTGACCGGCTATTTTTTTGAAGGAGGGGGAGCACATGTTAAAAATCTCTGACAATGTTCATGAAGTTGGGGCATCTCATCCCGAGTTGTGCTATTTTGACCGTTTAATGCCCACTGAATATGGGACAACTTATAACTCGTATTTGATTCAAGGCGAGAAAACGGTTTTGATTGATCCTGTAGAGCTTGAGAAAAAGGAAGTATTGCTGAAAAACCTCAAAGATCTGGGGATTACAAAATTGGATTATCTGATTTGTCTCCACACAGAACAAGATCACGCCGGGTCAACTCCTGATATTTTAGCGGCATATCCCGGAGTTCAGCTAGTATCAAATGCAAAAGTCGCTGAATTTATGGAGAACCATATTCATATTCCCCGTACAGAGTTCCGAATCATGGCGGACGGCGATACTCTTGATCTGGGCGGACTAAGCTTGAGCTTCAAATCTATCCCGTTTTCGCACTGGCCTGATAACACTATGGTTTATCTCGAAGAGGAAAAAATGCTCTTTTCTTCCGACCTTTTTGGCTCTCATTATGCCGCTTTGGATCCCGCTCAGCCTGATTTTGAGCTGCAGATCAAAGAGGCACAAGCTTATTATGCCGAAATTATGATGCCTACTCGACAGCAAACCGGAAAACACGCAGAGTGGGTCAGGGAGCTGAACCCTGACATGATTTTGCCGTCACATGGTCCTGTCTGGCATGATCCGGAAGTAATACTGTCCCTGTATGCACGCTGGACTTCAGATGCAGTTGCCCCGGCTGTTGTGATTCCATATGTTACGATGCACGAATCCACCGGAGTGATGGCGAAGTATTTGGCAGAGAAGATCGCAGAAAAGGGGATTAAGGCGGACCTTTGTGACCTGGGATTATCGGATAAAGATCTGCGCCAAACTGCCGGCGAAGCGCTTTATTTGTCAGTAGATGCCGCTGCTGTCGTGCTGGCAGCTCCGACTGTCTTAACAGGTCCACATCCCAGTATGATGTTTTTTGCCGCCTTGATGAATGGCATGCGAGTGAAAGCCAGATTCTTGGGCTTGATTGGTTCCTTTGGCTGGGGGACTCAAATAGAGAAATCTCTTAAAAGTTTGACAGAGAGATTAAAGGGAGAGCATCTGCCGCCGGTTCTTTGCAAAGGATTGCCTCGTGAAGAAGATTTCGCTGCTCTGGACAACTATGCTGAGGAGATCGTCAAAAAAATCAAAGCCTTGCCGCCGGAAGATGTGCTCGACTAATTGGCCAATAAGTGCTTAAGAATTAATTCATATAAATCAACTGATGCCGCTTCCCAGGCGGAGGCGGCTTTTTTTGCCATTTCTTTCGTAGGGAAGGTTAAGCTGATGGTGAAGTTAGGGACTTCTGTTTCGTAGCGTTCCAGTATTAACAGCCATTCGCCGGTACCGGTTTGCCTCAGCCTGGAGCTGTGTGTTTCCAGAAGATTTTGTTCTCCCTTTAGTTCATCAACTTTGCGGCGAATCCATTTATTGACAGCTTCAGGAATCTGGGCTTCCAGTGTTTGCAGTACTTCAGTCCCTTTTGGGGTAATATCGATACGCTCCACAGCTTGTTGATCTGCGTCAAGATGAGGCTCTCTTTTTCGTACAGCTTTATAAAGCAGCTTGCCCTCAATCAACTCCGACAGTGCCTGACTATATTCAAAAAAATTCATTTGCAGGGAATCCATGACAGCATCTGACAGCATGGCCTGTCTAAGTCCAGGAAGCTGACCTGCTAACTTGAGAATAATTACTTTATTTAATGTCTTTTGATCCAAAGCCATATATAGGCATTCCCTTGAGGTAGATTTTGCTTTTGCCTGATTATATCATGTCAATCTATCTTGCCGATATTATCAATGATACAATAACACTTCGAAATTATTCTTATTGTCAGCGGAAAGAAAATATTTTCGGCTGCCGGGAGGTTGATCTAACTGCTGCTTGATATAGTAATCATCGTTATTTTAATCGTTTGTATCGTCAATGGAGCACGACGCGGTCTTCTGTATACTTTGGCGAGGTTTGTAATTTTCTTATTATCCTCGATTATGTCTTTCCTGCTTGTTCACCCATTGAGCTCCTGGTTAATTGATCAGGGTGTTTTTGCCGGGCAAAGGGAAAGTTTAGCGGCCGGCATTGAATCCCAAGGAGATATTATTATTACGGAAGTTCTGGACTCGCTTCGCCTTCCCGAAATTTGGGTGCGGCACTTGTCAGACAGAATCAGCGGCGAAGAATTGGTCCCGGCTGAGAGCATAGCCCAAACATTGATCGGATTGGCTGTATCCGCCTTGGTTTTCTTTGTCATCTTTATGCTCATAAACTTTATCTTGAACAGAATCGCCGGAAAGCTGACAAAATTGCTGAATAATATATTTCTGATTGGTTTTTTAAATCGTCTCGGCGGCGTAATAATCAGCCTCTTATTTAGTATTGTGATAATAGTTCTCGCGCTCTTCGTTCTTTCAGCTCTGACTCCTTTGGTACCCCAATTTGGAATTTGGCAGGAAGGATCTTATATTGCTTCATTCCTGCGCGAGAAGAATTATTTTCTTGATCTGCTTAAGACAGTTTTTTAAAATCCGGCCCGAAAACGGCTTGATTCACGTGATTTGTAAGATAGGCAACATTTAGTAAATGTCGAACAAGATATGCTTGACAAAGCCTTTGTCAGGCGTTATATTATGTCTTGTTAGCACTCGGGCGCCCTGAGTGCTAATTATTGCAAAACGGATAATATTTTTAAATGGAGGGTTTTAGCATGAATATTAAACCATTGGCCGATCGAGTTGTGGTCAAGATGCTGGAAGCAGAAGAAACCACTAAGAGTGGCATCGTATTACCGGGATCTGCAAAGGAAAAACCGCAAGTGGCAGAGATAATGGCAGTTGGCCCGGGCGGTATCGTTGATGGCAAAGATGTCATCATGGAAGTTGATGTAGGTGATCACGTCCTAATCAGCAAATACGCAGGTACGGAAGTCAAAGTCGACAATGTAGAGTTAACTATTTTGCGTCAGAGCGACATACTCGCGATTGTTGAGTAGGTAAGCTTAAGTAATGGAGGTATAAAATAATGGCAAAAGATTTATCATACGGTATTGATGCGCGCAAACATCTGGAAATAGGCGTCAATAAATTGGCAGACACAGTCAGGATTACTATGGGTCCCAAGGGCAGAAATGTTGTTTTGGACAAGACCTACGGTTCTCCTGTAATCACTAATGACGGCGTTACTATCGCTCGCGAGATTGAGCTGGAGGATCGCTTTGAAAATATGGGAGCTCAGCTGGTTAAGGAAGTCGCCACCAAGACGAACGATGTCGCTGGAGACGGCACAACCACGGCAACGCTGCTGGCTCAGGCAATTATCCGGGAAGGACTGCGCAATATTGCTGCTGGAGCTAATCCTATTATCCTCAAGCAAGGCATAGAAAAGGCCGTTGATACAGCGGTGGCAAAGATTAAGGATAGTGCGAAAGCAGTGTCCGGCCGTGATGATATTGCACGTGTAGCATCAATTTCCGCTAATGATGATGAGATTGGCGAGATGATCGCCAGAGCGATGGAAGAAGTCACTTCAGACGGAGTTATCACCGTAGAGGAATCGCAGACGATGGGAACTGATCTGGAAGTCGTTGAAGGTATGCAGTTTGACCGCGGCTATATCTCAGCATATATGGTTACTGATACTAATAAGATGGAAGCCGTCTATGATGACCCATATATCTTAATTACCGACAAGAAAATCGCCTCGGTCCAAGATATTTTGCCGCTGCTGGAGCAGATCGTGCAAGCAGGCAAAAAGATGGTTATAATCGCTGAAGATCTTGAAGGTGAAGCTCTTTCCACTATTATCCTGAATAAACTTAGAGGTACATTCCACTGTGTCGCAGTGAAAGCTCCGGGCTTTGGTGACCGCCGCAAAGAGATGCTGCAGGATATCGCAATTCTTACCGGAGGCAAAGTAATTTCCTCCGACCTCGGTATGGAACTAAAGGACACAGAGCTTGAGGATCTTGGACGTGCACGTCAGGTGCTGGTCAGCAAGGATTCTACCATTATTGTTGATGGTGCTGGTGAAGCCGAAGATATTCAAGGCCGCGTGAATTCCATCCGAGCTCAGATTGAAGAGACAACTTCTGACTTTGATAAAGAAAAACTACAGGAGCGTTTGGCAAAACTGTCCGGCGGCGTAGCAGTTATCAAAGTTGGCGCAGCCACAGAAACTGAAATGAAAGAGAAAAAACACAGGATAGAAGATGCTCTTTCCGCTACCAGAGCTGCTGTAGAAGAAGGCGTGGTGCCCGGAGGCGGTTCTGCTTATATTTCAGCTATCCGGCCGGTAAATGAGCTCTTAGTCGGTGTTGACGGTGATGTTAAAACAGGAATCTCGATAGTCGCCAGAGCACTAGAGGAGCCTGTACGCCAAATTGCCAGCAATGCCGGCTTCGATGGCAGCGTTGTTTGTGAGAGAGTTAAAGAGCAAGAGGAAGGTGTCAGCTTTGATGTGCTGAAAACCGAATATGTTGACATGGTTAGCGCAGGCATTATCGACCCTGCCAAAGTAACTCGTTCCGCTCTGCAAAATGCTGCATCTATCGCAGCCATTCTTCTGACTACAGAGGCGATTGTCGCAGATATTCCTGAACCCGAAGCTGATATGCAGCAACCCCCCATGTATTAATTTTAATAGCAGTAAGTACCTTGAAACGGCCTTGTCTTTGGACAGGGCCGTTTTACTGCGGGCTAATCTGAAGGCAGGGATTTCGTCTTAAGCGCCTTCGTTTCATAATATAAATCCTTTTGCGCTTTTGGCTTAGACCGGTAAAATTTTGTGCTGTGCGTCAGGGAGATTATTTGTATTTTGCCAGCCGGCATTATGATAAGATAGAACAAATTTAAGCTGCTTGTGGCTGCTATTAGCGGCATCAAATTATGGCATACCGGGAGCGGTAATGATTAGCTACGAAAAAAAATCTTTGTATAATAAAAAGGATATGAGGGAAGCTGTTCGCCCTGTCCGCCTGTGGTTACTAGTCAGTTTTTTAGTTACTGTTTTTGTGGCTGCGGTGGTCCTAAATCCTGCTGCGAACGATATTATTAACGCCGGCAGTGAAGTACAAAGACTTGTCAGGGCCGGAACCGGTTACCGGCTGGCAGCTTTAGATCAGGCGGATATTTTTCCACTAGGATCTTTTCAGGTCAGGCTCGAACAGGGAGGCCTGTTGTATTTAGACGGTAAAGGGCGGGAGCAGGCCTGGCATGAAACTAATTTGCTTTCCGCGCAAGTAATATGTTCTGCGGATGATCATCTGATTATCGGCGATAAGGAGAGCTCAAAATTTGTAATCGCGCAGGAAGCGGGGGTGCGCTTTTCAGACAAAGTAACCAGCAGAGCGGTGGGAGCAGATCTGTCGGGAGACGATCTGGTGATTTTGGATCAAGGTCAAGACAGCAAAGGTGAGATCAGATACTACGATCTGGGACGCAAGGAATTGATGTTTACGCTAAAGTATCAGGATTCCGGTTATCCTTTGTTGGCGCGTATCGTTCCCGGAGAGGAAGCAATCGACATTCTCGTGCTGAACACGGATAAAGTTGATCCGTTTAGCTTGATTCAGCGCTATGGACTGGACGGGAAATTGCAAAGTGAAGTTCGGTTGACGGGATATTACGGAAGCTTTGTCCATAACGGCAAATTAGTAATTGCCTACAGCGACACCAATATCGCTGAGATAGACATGGAGACAGAAGAATTGAACAGTTTCACTTTGCCCTCCGGTTTTTCTTATATCGTTACAGACCGCACAGGTGTAATTATGCTCGGCGACGTTGCCGGGGAAGACCAATCCTGGATTATGAGATTTAACGGCAGTGAGAGCACTGACTCTGTTTCCATACCCTCGCTCACAGCAGCTCCCTCGGCTGCTGAGGGCTGGCTGCTGGTTCCCTCAGGCAATGACCTTTTGCTTTATGATTTGGCGGATCTTATTTTGATCAGTTCTGAGAGCTTTTCTTCTCCTTTGCGGAAAGTATGGCTTGACGAGGGCGGCAGAGCACTGGTGATTACCGCAGATGAAGTTATTCCTTATCTGGTAAATTAGAGCGGAGGGGACTGTGGCAGATATCTATGATTTGGTTGTTGTTGGCGGAGGCGCTTCAGGCTTAGTGTCGGCAATCTCAGCGGCACAATCCAATCCTCGTCTGAAAATCTTAATCCTGGAAGCACAGGATCAGCCCGGCCGGAAAATTCTCGCCTCGGGAAACGGAAGATGCAATCTGTCTCATCTTGATGCCGGTCCGGAAAATTTTCAAGAAAATCTTTTCACACGCTCGCTGCTTGCAAAGATTTCATCAGAAGGGTTGCAGTATTTCTTTGACGCTCTGGGATTATACACAATGATTGACGAGGAGGGAAGAATATTCCCCCTTTCAAATCAAGCCTCAACAGTTCTTGCAATACTAAAAGAAGTCATAGAAAAACATGATATCGAGATTAAAACAAACAGCCCTGTCATCCGTCTTATAAAATTAAATGACATTTGGAGCTTGATTTTTTTGTCGGGTGAAAACATTAAGAGTAAAAGGGTAATACTTGCCACCGGAGGATTAGCGGCTCCTCAATTGGGCGGTTCGCGCGCCGGCTACAAGATTGCCGCCCGGTTGGGTTTGCCGATAATCCCTGTCGTCCCTGCGCTGTCACCTTTAGTTCTGGCGGAACAAGGGATATGTCAGCAGCTTAAAGGGTTGCGTTTCCGAGCGGCAGCCAGGCTTCTGCAGAAGGATAATGATGAAGAGACTTGGAATAACGATGAGATTGTAAGCGATTTTGAGACCGTAGAAACTTATGGAAATACGAGCTTTGATGATTCACGAGCTGAAACTATATCTGCTCTGCCGGACAACTGGAAGATAGTTAGACAGTCGACTGGAGAATTCCTGCTGACCGATTATGGTATTTCCGGCATTGCCGCTATGGAGTTATCTGAAGCTGTAGCATCTTATTGCTTGATAGATGAGGAGGAAGGGCCGGTTTTGCCCGTTAAAAGGGCGAAACTGCGGCCTGTTAAAGACTGGTATGCCCTTTATGAGAAGCAGGAATTTGCCCTTGAGTTGGATTTACTGCCCGGTTATTCTGACCGGGAAATAGAAGCCGGACTTTGGCAAAGATTGTCAAGTCTGCCCCCTGGGAAACGTGACCGGATTTTGGTAGGTATGCTGCCTTTAGATTTGGCGGAGTATCTGGGCCGAGAGATAGTAAGAAAAGTGGCCTCTGTTCTCGAAAACAAACAAGCAGCAAAACCTGCAGGGCAGAGTCCGGTCATGTCTGATTTTGCCGGCAGTGTCTTGCAAAGCAACACTGAACGTCATGTCTGTGATAATTCTGATTCCGGCTTTACTGTTAAAGAACAAAATTTCGATGATGCTTGCTTTATCAACACAACTTTAGCTGCCCTTAGATCCTGGCGTCTCAAAGTAATTGGAGTCAGGGGCTTTGAGCAGGCGCAGGCCAGCCTGGGCGGGTTAGATACGGCGTCAGTAAATCCACACACCATGGAAGTGTACAATCTGCCCGGTCTTTATGTCACAGGTGAGCTGCTGGATGTGCTGGGAGAAACCGGCGGCTATAATCTTCATTTCGCTTTTGCCAGCGGCATTGCCGCCGGAGAAGCAGCGGCTGAAAAATTGACTGCCGGCGGATAATAAGACAGTTAAGAAAAATATCATCCGAACTATTTATAACTCGGGGTTTTTGGCTCTGAAATTTTTGAAATACTCTTGCTTAGGGGCGCCGGGATATGTTAGCATACGAATGCTGCTCATTAGTGATTGCCGATTAGTGTAATGGTAGCACACCTGACTCTGACTCAG
>LSQX01057020.1_pt1 | contig 21722 bp, 10 predicted proteins | sample 654561 | NCBI WGS metagenome assembly LSQX01 (sample SAMN04489861, study PRJNA283612) | anaerobic digester metagenome | isolation source: 4 biogas reactors fed with cattle manure at either 37C or 55C with and... | place: Denmark: Kongens Lyngby | collected 2014
CGCCGGGGCCGCCCGCACCGCCGGGACGTTGCCCCCCCGCACGACTCCTCGCCGCGGTGAACTCGGCTCGATCGATCGCGCCGTCGCCGTTGGCGTCGATTGAAGAGAATCGCGGCCTCATCGGCTCTGGCAGTTCGTCCTCGCTGAGCTTGCCGTCGCGATTGGCGTCCATTTGACTGAAGGTCTGCATCGGGTTGGCTGGCCGGCCAGGCCGGTCCTCGCCCCCCTCGCTTCGCCCATCCGGCCGGGACGGCCCGCTCGGCCCTGCCGGTTGTTCGGGGCGCCGCTGACCCGCCGGCCCGCCCGGATCACCGGAACGATCGCCCGCATCGCCTTGCGCGCTGGTCGCGTTGGGCACGGTTGGCCACTTGACCCGGTCGCGATAGTTCGCAGCGCCCATGACCACCTTCTCGCCCTCCTTGAGGCCTTCGCGAATCACCACGGTCTTGTCGTTCGTCGGGCCGATCGCGACTTCGCGCTTGGACCAGCCGGCCGCTCTGTCGTAGCTCAGGCAGTAGTGTCTGCCGCCGTGCTCAACGATCGCCTGGACGGGAATCTGGAGCACGTTGGGAATCGTCTGGACACGGATTTTCACCTCCGCGGTCATGCCCGGCCGCAGCGAGACTTGCGAATTGTTCTCCGCCGGTCTTTCAGGGCTCTCCGGCTTGGCAACCGCGCCGGCTTCGGCGGCTTCGGTTTTTGCGGCTGGTTCGGCGGCCGGTTCTTCCGCGCCGTCCGTTCCAGCGGCGCCGGGGGCGGACTTCAGTGCAAGGGAGTCGCCGGGCCCCGCTCCCGCGCTGCCGTCCGGCTCGGCTTGCGGCTTGCCGGCCAGCCGGCCGGTGGAGGGGATTTTGCCCTGCGGATTGCCATTGGCACGGGCCAGCGCCCCCGGCCCGCCGATCTTCCTTCTCGCGATTTTCTGGTCGGGGCCCGTCGAATTCGGCTTGCCCGACTCGTTGAGAAAGATGCGGACCGTGGTTTCATATTCCTTGACATTGCCGGTGAAAAACGACGAGGGCGCCGGATACTCGTTGACCTTTTCGACCTCGCCGTGCAGCACGCGGTCCGGGAAGGCGTCGAGCCGGATCGTGGCCGCCATTCCCGTCGTGACCATCGCCACGCTGGCCTCATTGATGTTCGCCTTGACCTGCATCCGCCGCGGGTCGGGGAGCCGGAAGATGACCTGCCGCTCGCGGACGGTCTGGCCCTCCTCGATGATCACCTCCGAGCCGCCGCGGCGGTCCGTGACGTTGGCGTACACGATCTGGCCGTAGTCCGGCGAGACAATCGTGCACTTCTCGATCTGGGCTTCAATGTCGGCCAGCTTCTCCAGGTCGAGTTGGTAGCTGTGTTCCTCGGCCTTGAGCTTGGCCTCCGTGGTCTTGATGTTGGCCTCGAGCTGCTTGACCTGCTTCTCGCGCGTGTACTTCTCCAGCACGGCAAGCTCGGTCTTCGCCTGTTGGAGCTTCTTCTTTGAGTCCTCGACCGCGAATTTCTCGGCCTCGACCGCCATGTCCGTGACGTACCCGCGCGCGAAGAGCTTCAAGTTGAATTCGAAGTTCTGCTCGGCGCGGCGGAGGTTTTCCTCGGCAACAAAGATGTTCCCTTCAATCCTCTGCTTCTCCTCCGCATAAATTCCCTCGATGTATTCCTGCAAGGATATCATCGCCGTCTCGTACTCGTTCCTCGCCTGAATCACGCGGGCTTCACTGCTGTTGCAGACGATCTGCTGCTGCGTGTATTCCTGTTCCAGGGCGGAAGCATCCAAGCGGCAGAGCACGTCGCCGGGGCTGGCATAGGTGCCCTCCGGGACCAACTCGAGGATCATCGTCCCCCCGCTGCCGCGGCTCTCGACCTCGCAGCGGATTTCCACATTGCTGGCGCTCTCGATGTTGCCCCGCTCGGTGATGTCGTGGATGAAATCCGCAACCGTCACCTCGTGGACCATCGGCCCGCTCTCCTGGGCGGTCAGCGAGAGCTTGGGGAACGTAAACCATGCCAGCACGCCGATCCCCAGCACCAGCGGCAGCCCGATCAGAAAACCGCGGACCGAGTAGCCGGCGCGCCGTGGTCTAGAGCCTGAGCGACGATCACGAGAATTGCGAGGCATGCGTGAGGCCTTTTCGTACTAATCCGTAAACGAACCCGGCGCCGGGCCATGCAAACGCCACGACACGCCACCGCCGCGGACTTCAGTCAAGATCGGCTAGCTGGAACCGCACACGGCACGGCGGCGGCGTGGCGCCGCGCGTTCGCCGCCCGGCGGCGTCTGCCAGTCGGCACTGTCTCAAACGGTTGGTTTCTGGGGAACCGCCCGAAGGGCGGCAATGGCCGCCGCGCCGAAGCCCGCACCCCCGAGTCTCAACCCTGAAGGCCCGCCTGAAACATCGACGGCAACTCCAATCCCCATAATAATAGAACCCCGGCCGCCTGTCACGGTTTCGTCGACCGCAGCGGGGCTCGCCCTACCCTGTAATGGGGGCTACGGACTAAAAACACCCACCTCAGGACCGTCCTGCGGAATCGTCTCGAGCGGAAACGGACCGCGGATCGATTTGGGAACCTCTGGCGGATCGAATCGGTGCACGATCGGCAGGTCGTGGTCCGGCCAGATGGCCCGGTCCCCCGTGTTATACCGCAAGCCGGCAAGATCGACGTCTTCCGGCGCGGCCACGGCATCGCCGCCAGTCGGCGGAGCCTTCTCGCCCCCGCCGCAGCCGACGGCTAGCCCGAGCAGGGCAACGGAGAGGATCGTTCGAAGAACAGCCATCGCTTTGGCCGGCGGTTGCTGGAGATTTCGATTCACGGCCCCCCACCCGATCCATTCTAGCTTGTTGCTCCCCCGGCCGCGAACCTTTTTTTTGGCGAGGCGCACACTGGTGACGATTGCGCGGTTTGCAGCGCCGGCCGGCCCGCAAAAGGACCTCTGGGGGCACGAGTCGGAGAGACTCGCGCCCCCGCATCGGTCGATCTGGAGACTGGGGCCCAGAACATGCCGAATGCCGTGAAAACAGAAAAACCAGGACACCAGAATGCCGCCCCGCTGCGAGCGCTCGTGGTCCATCCTCGGCGGGTTGCCCGAGTCCGGCTGATCCGACCGTTGCGCACACATTTCGGCCGCAATCTGCAGATTTTCGAAGCGGGCACTCGGGCGGAGGCCATCGGGCATCTCGCCAGCCAGCCGATCGACGTGGCCCTGATCGCCGCCCGCGTCGACGGTGGCGGCCGGACGCTGGTGGCGACCCTGGCGGAGGCCTACCCGCAGACCGCCGCAATCCTCGTGGCCGACGCCGAGGCGCTGCCCCTTGCGGCGGGGGCGATCGAGTCGCCCGGCGTCGAGACGATCGCCGCCGGCCCGATCGATGCCGAATCCCTGGCTCGGACCGTCGCCAACGCCGTCCGCCAGGTCCGCCTGCTGCTGGACTACCGCCAGACGGTCCGCCGCATGGAACAGACGCACGCGGAACTCGACCTCTTCATCCGCGCGCTGTCGCACGACATGAACGCGAACTTCATGATCATGGAACACTCGTTCTCACAGCTTGAGCGCTCCCTCGGCCGCCAATGCCCCGGGCAATCCGGACTCCTGGAGCTTGCCGCCCATGTGCGCGCCTGCATGACCGAGTCGAAGCGGTTCCTCAACGACCTGATCGACTTGGGACGAACCGGCAGCGTCGATATGGAGCCGGAGGCGGCGGACACCGGATCAATCGTCGACGAGGTCCTCTTCGAACAGCGGGCATTGCTCGACCAGCGCAACGTCGAAGTCCAGGTGCTCGGGCCGTTGCCGCGGCTGTGGTGCAATCGCCGCCGGCTCAAGCAGATCGTCACCAACCTAGTCCGCAACGCCCTGCGGCACGGTCTGGATGCCGATCGTCCCAGGCTGACCATCGACTCGCCCGACCTGGGGGAGCGGAACAGCACGTCTGCCGCGTTGCGGATCGGCGACAATGGCCGGGGGGTTCCGCCGGCGTGGCGCGACAAGATCTTCGCGCCCGGCTGCCGCCTGCCCGGAACCGATGCGGAAGGCTCCGGCATGGGGTTGGCGATCGTCAGGAAAATTGTCAGCCATTACACGGGCAGTGTCCGCGTCGAGTCTTCGCCCGGCGGAGGGGCGGCGTTCGTTGTCGAACTGCCTTCCCTGGGGAGCGCAGCGGCTTGCCCGGCCGACCGCCAGACAGCACCCGCCGGAACTGGCTTCAAACCCGATCGCCTTCTGGGACACGATCAGCCCCACTGCGATCCCCAACTCCATCTCCACCAGGGATTTGTCCGGCAAACCGAGCCGGGCGGCATCCGGCCGTGAGAGGGGCTGCGGTCGTGCTCGGGGCACGGTTCCATGCCCGAATTTCCCTCTCCGGTCCCCCAATCACGGACCCGTCTTGTCCACCTCGCCGCTGGAGATTGAGCCTTGAATCCTGCCTGGTTCCGTACTCGCCTTGTGCTTCAACTCGCTTTTTGGCAAGCTGGTTGGGTAGAATAGCGCAATGTGCGGTCGGCGGCGCCGCTTCTGCCCAGAGGGTCGGAAAACCGCCCGGATCGGTGTAACAACGGGCTCGGCGGCGCATCAAACATTAGTAGGCAAGAGCAGGTTTTTACCGCCGGCGACGATTGCGGAGGCGATGCCGCGGCGGCGGGCTGTGCAATACGAAGGAAGAAGCAATGACGTTCGGATTGTTGTTGTTCATCGCTCCGGCGATTCTGCTTGGTCTGTGGGCCCAGATGATGATTCGCTCGTCGTATGCCCGGGCGCAACAGCAGCCGGCCCCTCTGAGCGGGGCGGCGGCCGCCCGGCATATTCTCGACTCGGCCGGCCTCGGCAACGTCGATGTGGAAATGACGCCCGGTCACCTGAGCGACCATTATGACCCCCGGCAGAAGGTGCTGCGGCTGAGCCACGAGGTCTACCAGAGCCGTTCGCTCGCCGCCGTCGGGATTGCCGCCCACGAGGCGGGGCACGCGATCCAGGACGCCAGGAACTATGCGCCCTTGGTCGTCCGCAACCTGGCCGTGCCCGCCGCCGGTTTCGGCAGCAACATCGGTCTGTTCCTGGCGTTCTTCGGCGTCGTCTTCTCGCTCCAGCCCTTGCTGCTGGCGGGCATTATCCTGTTCAGCTTCGTGGTCCTTTTCCAGGTCGTAAACCTGCCGGTCGAATTCAACGCCAGTTCCCGGGCGAAGGAGCAGTTGGCCACCCTCGGGATTGTCGGCCCCGGCGACATGACCTACGTGCGGAAGGTGCTCAACGCGGCGGCGCTGACCTACGTGGCGGCCACGTTGCAGGCGATCCTCACGCTGCTCTACTACGTGCTGCGGTATTCGAGCCGCGATTGACCGGCCCGCCGGAACGATCACGGTTCGCGACCCCACCGCGCTGTCCGTGGGGACGCGCGTCCTCATCCCGCTGGGAAGCTTGGCCTCCGCCCAAGTCACCCCGGCCACGTCCACCAGCAGAGAAATGACGCCCCCCGGTATGCCCCCGCGTCGCTGCGCACCTGGCGCGCCGTTCGCCTTGCTTCACGCTCTCCGTGCTCCAACCGTTTCAGCCATTGACGGAAACTCGGATCGGACATGCCCTCGCGACGGCAGGTACTCCGCCACCGGCAACCCGCCTCTCTCGAGCCGCGCCAGTCGCGCTCGCCTTGCCGCCTCGGCCTCGAAACTCCGCCTGTCTCCGCTTGGTTTCTCCTCGGAGGGGAGAACGAAATTACCCCCATCCGAGGTAATCCCGATGTCGAGGACGCTTGTAGTGCGCTTGCCTTACCACCACTCCGCGAAGGCGCGTTGTCGTGCTCACGCCAACAAAGCAACCGCAACCGGCTTCCGTTGCCCCTCGCTGCAATAGAACGCACGAAACCGGTCCATCTGCTTGATGCGGTCGATAAGGACTCGTTCCTGATCCGACGTAGCCACGTTTTTTGCCATCGCTCTTGCATCCGCCTCGGTCAGACGCAAGATGAGGTAATTGGCGATCGCGGAATACAGTGAGATGTGAAAATCACGGGCTTCCTGCGACGCAAGCACAAGCGAGATTCCGTACTTGCGGCACTCCTTGGCCATCGTCGGAATCAACTGGAGTCGTGCGGCACGATGGGCCTCGTCGAAGATCAGCGCATGCGTGATCTGGTCCTGCACGCCCCGGCGGAACATGTCCTTGTAGAGGCCGTAGAAGACGAGCGAGGCGAACGCTTTCTGTAGATAATCGTTCTGCGTGGAATGGATTCGCACAATGACAGGTCGGTCGCTGTCCCAAAGACTCTGCTGGCTCTCCGCCGTCCGGAAGAAACTGTAATCCTCAAGTTCTTCCAACCGGGCGAGCAGCGTCTTCAGCCCGCGGTCGGGTTTCGGCTCGGAACGCAGGATTTCCACCCATCGTGAGAATTCGGGCTCGGCCAACTCGACAGGCTCCACAGCCGGATCACCCCAACCGAGCTCAACGAAGCTGTCCTTAATCGCCCTGCGGATCCGTTCCCCTTGGATGTCTCCCAGTTCGGGGAAGATGGTGACGAAGATGTCACGCACTGCTCCCGCGACATCGAGGTGCGCCATCCTTGGACTGCGGTTGATCACCTGGAGTGGATTGAAGCCCAGTCCGTCAAAGTCAATGAAGCGTACCGAGCCGACCATCTGCCGCAGCTTCTCGTCGATATCCTGATGGTAGGAAAACACGATCGGCCGGATGCCGAATTCAAGCATCTGCCGGCAGATGTTCAGCAGGCACGTTGTCTTGCCCATTCCCGGAAGCCCGGCGAGCAGCAAATGTGGATTACCTCGCACCGTCAGTGGCCAACGGACTTCTGCCTCCGAATGGAGATTCGTGCCGAGACAGACGGAAGGCGTGGCGTCGGCTGATGCTGTTGGATCGGATTCGGAGTCTGCGATCTGGCCGGTGTGCTGATCACGGGATAGTGTAACGGTCGCAGTGTCCACAGGCGGCGACTCGGATTCGGCGAATTGTTCTGTGCTGCCTGCCTTCAGGCCGACTTCTTCGCCACGCCTTGCCGGTTCGGCCGTCCTGGTCTCCTTGGCTAAGGACGGTCGCGGTTCGCTGTCCGTCTGGCCTGAATCGCGGCGGAAGCTGGAATCCGCGCCAAACAGGAAAATCCGTGTGTCCCAACCGATCGGAGTGATCTCCATCGGCCGACTGCCAACGTATTCGGGACAGAATACCCAGCCGCGATCCGGAGCTTCGAGTGATGCGAATGTATAATCGCCCCCCTTCTCGATGAATCGGTCGATCTCTCCAATCAATGCCTCGTACGCGTCGGCAGAGAGGCTGGTCTTCTCGTCGTCATCTGCGTGGCGTCTGGACTTGTCGGCATAGAATCGCAGCACGCGAGCGAGCTTCGCGCGGCGGACCGCCCGGAATGCGAGGCACACCCCTTCGGTACCGTACCATTCTTCCCAGCGGCGGCGCAGTGATCCAACCTGGCGGCAAATGCTGTGTAAAGCCTCAGGGCTGCGGGCCGTCCGTAGGTGCCGTCGGTACTTCACCTCGGCAAATCGGAATCGCAGTCCTTTTCGCGGAACCAGAGAGACGTGAATCAAGTCGGGCCGGGTTGCTTTCTGTTCGGCGGCGGGATCGTCGTTGGCATCAGCCGAGATCGTCTCGTCGGGCCGATCCGCGACCGGCGGCAGAAGATCGCGAATGTCATCAACCGGTACGAAGAAGCCCGTTCGCAGCGATGTCCAGCAGTGATCGTCATCGAATGCCCGTAGGCAGTTGGCATGGCACATCGCCAGCGCGATCAATTCGGCCGTCGGGGCCTTCTGGCCAGTCAGGCGGATGGCGAGACGACCGCTAAGCGCCTTCAGGTGCGACAACAGGAACTCCGCATTGCGACGGCTCCGGCTGAGACTCATGCGGTCAAGCGCCGCGTCGAGTAGATTCCGCACTTCTTCGAGATTGCTTGTCGACGTAATGAGTTGCAGACAGCCCAAATCCTCCCGTTCCGGGACGCAGTCGATGACGTACGCGTCGTAAACATCCCGGTTGTCGCGAGGCGAGTCGAAGTATTCGATGCCGGCATTCCGGTCGAGTGTGATCACCCAGTCGCACAAGCGGTGAAGCTTGCGAAGCCCGTAGGCTTTTTCCGGCGAGATTTCCGTTCGCAACGCCGGGACGCTGCTGGCCACGCTCGATCCGCGAATGGCGCAACGGTGAATTGTCTGCTGCAACTTGATGAGTCGCTCCGTATGCATCCGATCCCCAGGATGCTTTTCGCCGACTGTTGAACCAACAACGGTGCTCCACCAGAGCGGAGACGGCACGCTGCGGTAATCCCGTTCGAAGAACGACATCAGACCGAAGGCGAAAAATGGTCTGCCTGGCCCGGCCTGGTCAGTCGGAACAACGCGGGATTCGAATGTGTCGAAGGCGACAGCAAGGTGTGCCGCCGATTTCGGGTCCAACTCGCGTTTGCGGGCCCACCGCAATCTGGGCACGGCCACCCCCCCGCGGAGGCCGGTTGATTCCAGCATCCACTGATCATCTTCCAGAACCACGCCCGCTCCGCTGCGCCGTTTTTCGCGCGCTTCGGCGATAAACCGCCCGGCAACACCCCGCTGCCCCGCCGACGGATAGAGTTCCAGTACGAACGACGGAGCGGTCGGCTGAGGATCCTCTTCCGACTCATCCGCCGCGGCAACGCGGCGACTCCGTTTCTGCACATGGCCGAGCGATCGGGCCACCGTCAGGCCATCACCGGGACGCAAGGCGTGAATATGAAGCAGCTTCGAGGTGTCGTGACATTCCATGTATTTCAGGATCTCGTTGCCAAGCACCTGAGCGCTCTGCCGCCCAACGGTCGGCGCCGAGTCGGCCGACTCGCTGTCACCCAGTGCTCTGGCAAGAATCGCGATCGCTGCCTTCGGCTCCTGATCATCATCTGCCACCATCCCCACGGTATGAAAGCCCAGCGTGTCGGCGAAGACGAATGTCCTGCCAGACTCCAATCCCGGCAGAAATGCCGGAAACATGGCGCCGTCCAGCAACGACAGTTCCTCCCGCACCTGCTTGGGGGCCGCCCCCCGCTCATACCGTGAGTGCAGAACCAGATTGTCGTAAGCCGCATGCCAGGCAACGCGAAGTGGATGAGCCGGCAAGACGACCAGGCCGATCGTTCGACCGGAGAGCGACTGGATTTCCACCGTGTTCGCAAGCGCCAGATGCGGATCGCCATCATCCAGCATTATCGACCACGCCAGCACATACTCCTTGACGACCGTATCGAACGCTTTGGCGTTCTGGTCGTAAACCTGGCCGACGCCTCCCCCACACGTCCCAAATTTCTCGGCCATCCGCCGACTGGCGTTTGCGGCACGCTCCCTCGGCGACTGCGGCGAAGTTCCCTCGGAACTCTCGATGGGAGAAATCGGCACAAACTCCGGCACGCCCGCACGCGCACCGGAAGCCCGCACTTTCACCTTCCACCGCCCGATCTCGCCGTTGCGCGACACCCAGTCCTGCTCCACTTCGTGGACCAGCGGTGGACGAAACACGCGAAAACTCTTGCCCCGTTGCGGCGTACGCAAGACGACGTAGCCTTTGCTATCAAGCGGAAACGAGTCGGTCGCCGATGCCATGGCGGTGACCATCTCGCGATCGTCCAGTTCTATCAGCCCTTCGCTGAAAGTCCGCATGACCTTTCCGACACCGCCCGTCGGCTTGTCCGGAGGGGTGCCGAAGCGGATGATGAACTCGTCGCTCTCCTGCGTCGCCACCGAATCGTCGCCAATCACGGAAACGACGAGCTTCGCGTTGATCAGCGCGTCATCGCTGAGCCCGGCAAAATCGTCGTTGGTGAATCGGCATTTCTCCTCCTTCTTGGCCGAGTGGGGCACCTCGCGCGAGGCGAGTTCCTCGTCCATGTCGGTCACGATCGTGACCTGATACTGCACGGCGTTCTTTTCAAGATTGTCCGGGCGCGACTTCCAACGGAGTTCCAGCTTCGCGTAATTCCCGTTGGCATCGGCCTTGGGATCGAGTATCAGTACGGGCGGCTCGTCTTCCGCCTCTTGGATCAGGCCGCTCCACTTGGCCAACTTGCCCTGTCGCGTGCGCCACGGGACCAGTTCGATTGCCTGAATGACATGGGCGGCCCCTTCGAGCTTCAGTTCGTTGACCCACAGATGCCGGCAGCCAACGAGTCCCTCCAGCGAAGTCAGCAACGGACGCGTGGCGGCCGAGTGCAGGAATCGCTCAAGGTCAACCCGCTGCTCTTCGCGCGGGTTGAGCAGCCGCAACGCTTCAATCCGTTGAGACGGCGTTTGACCGGATGCCGCCGCCCCCAGCAGCCGGTCCACAAACAGCCGCGAGATGTCGAGTACACCGGTGTCGAAAGGCTCATGTTCTTCGGCACGAACGGGCCACAGGCCGAGCAGCCAGAGCAGTTCGCCGGGATGACATTGCTGCGCGGCCACGCGCACGTAGTAGTCGAACTCCTGCCACGGCGAAATGCTGTACAGCTGCCCGAAACCGCGAGCCTTCTTCACTGCGCGCTCGGCGAACTCCCGCGCTGGTCTTCCTTGCTGATCGGTAATCTGACGAGCTGCCAGACGCAGCGCTTCGCGGAACAGTTCGGCCTCGTCGATTTCGCGCGCCGCGCTGTAGATCCCGTCCATCCCCGCGCCAGCGCGCGATGTATCCACCAACAGCACGCTCGCGCCGCTCTTGGATTCGCGGACCTCGACGGCCTGATCCGCTGTGATTGTCCGCTGACTCTCGTCATCTGAATCCGCAACCCGCCGGATCGTCCACCCCGCGGGCGCGAACTCCAGGTCCTTCGCCAAATGCTCCACCACATCCGGAGCGAGGCAGCGGACGAAGGCCATCGTGCCGGAATCCGACCGGCCGAGGACCCTTTCGAAGGCCTGGCCGAGCAACCTGGAATGCAGCGAGGTCGAAGTCATGCGCTACCCTCCCGAGTCGGTTCGAACCGCGGCCTGAGGTGCTTCATCGACTCAGCATCGTTGACACCGACCAGCAAGCCGAGATCCCGCAGGCGACGCTCAAGAATTGTGCGGTTTTCACGGAGCAGGTCGTTGGAGACGGTGAGCCCCGGCGGTGCAACACCGATACAGAACCCGTAGCGGTCATGGAGAATCCGCAGAAACTCCGAGTATGCAAGCGGTCGATAGCCGCCCGCTCGGCCCGTTCTCAGAACATGCAGGTGAACCAGATGGTCGAGAACGGCGTCGGTGAAAACGATCGAACGTACCTCGCGCATCTTGCGGCCCGCTCCTGCGACTGTGCGAAGCACTTTGCGTTTCGATGCGATCCCGTTCGGACGGTTAATGAGCAGGCTCGAATCAACCATCGAGAGGAGCTTGGTCTGCGCGTTCTTCCTCCCCTGTAAGAACGTCAGTGCTTCCGCCATGCGCCAGACTGGATTCGGTTGGTTGCGATCGTTCCGGAGAATCTCCGCTGCGTCGGCATAGTCGTCTTCAAAGGATTCGGCGAGGCGCTGCGCGTGAAGCTCGAGAGCGTAGTGGACATCGCGGGCTTGATTATGTCGGCCGTGCAGTAGATCACCGAGCAGGTTGACCCACTCGGTTGCGTAGGGACGGTATTGAATGTCGAGCTTCCTGAGCGTGGGGTCGTAGCGGGCCTCGTGATCCAGCAGCCGCAGGGCCATCAGAACCACTGGCACGCGTTCCACGCGCCGCATGAAGTCGTCCATGGACTGTTCGGCCACGGCCCGCAGCGGGCGATGGACGCCATTCGCACAATCGACGAACAGTTCGGACGGTGCCTGATCCGCTTTGGAGCGGATCGCGCCGGTATCGACCCACTCGAACAGCAGTTCGATCACGCTCGTGAGAATCGTTGTCAGCCCCACTGCCATACAGGCTTCCAGCATCTCCACAAACGTGTGGCGCGGGATCGCGTCCGAGTAGCCGCGAATGAAGTGTCGCAGGTCTTCGGAAAAGTGACGCGCCGCCAGCTCGGCGATCGGACGCTGATTCGAAATTCGATCGCCGCCGCTCTCTTTTCCCCGCAGCTTGTCGGGCGCCTGGCCGAGTTGCTGAGCCAGACGAATCATCAGCAACTGGTCGATTCCCACTTCGGCCGATTCATCAAACCGATCCGATGTGTGACTGCTGAGCTCCCCTTTCTTCTCAAGCTGAACAACGCCCTTGTGAAACACCCTGAGAAGCAGATTGTCCTCGAAACCGCGCCCCACGGCGAACCATGTCTTGTCGTTGTCGCTGTTCTGTTCGACGCAGAATCCCTCTTGGTCAGCCAGCACGGCAACGAGCATCTCGGGCACGAACCGGAGGTTTGCGATCGGTTGCGGCAGGTCGATCCAGCTCGCCATGTAATGAGGCGGGGCAACGCGAAGGACGGGTTCCTGCCGTCCCAGGGCGCGGTTCCTGTTCTCCAGGCAGAACGACAGAAGCAGGTCGCCAAGAACGGCCTTTTCGACATCGCCTTCAAATCCGCCGAACGCATCCTCCTGTGCCAGCACCGACGCCACCCGCTCAATCGTCGCGGCTTTGTTCCGCTCGCTCGGCGCGCCATCGCCTCCGAACGTCTGGGAAAAACGGCCTTTGCCACGACGGTGGCCAAATCGGAACATGTAGAACACGGCAGGCAGCACGGCAGGCAGATCAAAGGCCTGCACGCTGAGCGGCAAGACCTTGTCATAGTTCCCTGTCCAGATCGCCTTCGTCATGGCGCGCCCGAGAACCTCATCGACAATCGCGCGGGCGGTCTGGCCCGAACTGCTGCGGCTCATGATGTCACCCCCGTCACGATCGGGCTGATCTCGATTTTCTGCCGGACGCCCTCGGGAGTGTTGTGAATCGCCGCGGCGAGCCGATAAATCTGTTCGTCATTCATCGGATTCCATGCCAGCAATTCCCGCTGGTCCTCGCGAACCAGCCGCTGCACGAAGATCGACAGGTGCGCGAACGTGTCGTCGGTGGACACGTCGCCCAACTGATAGCCGTCGGCCAGCTCCAGCAGGAGATGAAACAGGTCCGCACCGAGCGGCAACCGCTCCTGCTTGCCGTCGCGATACCGGTAAATCAACGCCACCTGCCGATGCAGCCGCTCGATGCCCTCGGTCTCGGGCGGTAGCTCGGGCTCCAGCTGGAAATTGGCCAGCGGTTTTTCAACCCAAAAGGCGGTTTCTGTAGGCGTCCGCGGAGTGATTCGCAGCGGCACGACGCCCGGTCGGTCAAGCGCCTGTGGCGGCAGATCCTCCAGCCGTGAAATGCCCGCACAGAGTCGCCGCGTGATGCCAGCCAATTCCGCCGGCTCGTGGATCAGCGGAACGCGACGGAATTCAGCTGTGTGGCTCCCGCGCGCCAAATCCAATGCGTCCGTCGGTTCATCGGTATTTCGAAGCACCTGCTTCAGGTCATCCTCCGTCCATTCGAAGAACGCGCGTCGACGCGCCGATTCGAGTGACAGGCCGGGATAGCGCGGCGTCGCGCGCGAGCTGTCGATGACGGGATGGCTGAGCAGATAGCGATCGATCAACGGATGCGATTCCAGTGCCGGGTCGAACCGCGCCAGCTCTCGCAGCACTTCACCCTGCCGTGCGGGCGAATCGCCTGCAAAGGCCCGGTCCCAATACGGCAGCGGCTTGCCTTCATCGAGGAACGCACTGGCGTGGTAATCGTCACAGAAATGCACGCCAAACAGCACGTAGACGAGGGCCGCCCGCAATTCGCGGACCGTGATGTGTGTTTCGCCCCGCAAATGCACCGCCTGCAAAGCCTCAAACAGCCGCTGGCGGCCTCGCCGCCGAACATCACCAGGAACCGGCGAGGGGAGCGAATCCGGCCCGAATACACGCGATGCCTGAACCACGTGGCAGCGATCTTTCGCCGAGCACGCATGACACCGAGACCAGATCTCCTCCGCCCGGGCGCCGCCGTACAGGTGGTCGAGCAGGCGCTCAAGAAATTCCGTGTCGATGTCACTCTTGTCGGACGTGATGCCCCCCACCAGGGAACGCTGATTCAGGCTGATGAACTGGATGTGCGAGTCCTGTCTGATTGAATTGCCCTCGAGCAGACCGTACAGCTCGGCAGTCAACGGGGTCTCGCCGTCCAGCCGTTCCTCGACCCCATCAAGCCATTCAAGCAGCCGGCCATCGTTGACCGCGAGCAAATGCACGATGTCTTCGCGCGGCGGGCCATCCTGGAACGGGGCGAGGAACTCATCGAGCAATGCGTCGGCGGACTTGCCCTTCCACGCCGCGGAACCATCGAGGTTCATCCGCACGCGAGGCCCGTTCCGGACGCGTCCGTCGAGGATGCGGTCCACCGACTGGTGACGTCCCAACCCAAGTTCCAGAGCCAGATGCTGCAAGAGTGCCGTCTTGCCGTCGCCCGCATTGCCGCACAGAATCACCAGTCGCACGCGCCTCGTGCGGACCTCTTCCAGCAGCGATTCCTCCAATGCCGTGGGCACGTAGGTATCAGACGAGAACCGCGTGTCGAGGCCCCGCGTTTCGCGGTTGCCCCAGCGGGAGCCAGGATACGACTGTAGCAGCGACTTCAGCCAGTCGACCCGTTGCTCGCTGAGTGCCGACGCGGCTCGCGTGTCCGTCGGTGTACCGGCTGGCGCGTCAACGGCCGATGCACATGCCTCATCGTGCTCGGTTGCGCCCGGCGACGAGACCGGTTGTGACTGCTCCGGTGCTTTGCCCTGTATCGATGCCTGTTCCTGTTGAGACGCGGCAGCAAGCGCCCGCGACATTTCCCTCGCCGAATGGAAACGCTGCGTTCGATCCGGATGGACAGCCCGGTTGAGGACGTCCGCAACGGTTGGGTAATCGCTCCGCTCGACTCCCTCCCAGTTCAAGCCGCGGTCTTTGGCCAACTCGCCGCCAAAGCGGAACGGCTCTTTCTCAGACAGCACGTGGAAGAAACTGGCCGCCAGTGCAAACAGATCGTCAGCGGCCGATGATGGCAGTTTCTCCTGCCGCTCCGGCGCGCAATAGTTCATCGTGCCGGCAGCAGTCGCCGCGTCGCCAACCCGTGTGACGAAATCGTAGTCGGTCAGCACCAGACTGCTGCCGGAAACAATCATGTTCCGCGGACTCAGATCGCCGTGCGTCAGGCCGTTCCGATGCAACACATCCAGCGCATCGCACAGGTTCTTCAACCAGCGGATGGCCAGCGATTCGGGCGCCGGCTCGTCCTGATCTTCCGCAAGCAGTGGGAAGACGCCGATGAATTCGCTCAGCGGAGTCCCGTCGATCCAGCCGAGCAGCGAGACGATACCATTCTCCTGCCATTCCCGCGCGACCTCAAAGATGGGCGATAATCCATCGTGTCGACCCAGATGCGACCGGGCGAGACTGTAGGCCTTGAGCACCTCCCGGCCGATCGTCTTGTCGTGGACCACCTTGGCGACGTACGTGCCCAGTTCTTCCTCCGACAAGCGGTCCAGCTCAACGACCTTGAAGGTCGTGCCAATGCCGCCCGACCCGAGACGGCTGACGATTCGATAGTCGCGTCCGTGGAACCGTATGGTTTGATCCTCGGTCCAGAACCGCGCCGGCGGTGTGGGGGGCGTTGGGAGGGAGTCTCCCAGCAGTTCAGAAAACGAGCGGTCCATCTCTGCCAAGCACTTGCGCTGGTCCGGCTCGGGCGCCTGCCCAGAGTTCAGCGTCTCAAGAGCGGCGGCACTCAGGCCGTCTTCCCGACCCGCAAAAAGTCCGCTCAGACAAACGCACAAAGAGAAGACATCCGAACGCTGGTCCGCAGCGCTCAGCCCCTGTGCGATCACCTCCGGAGCCACCCATGGTTCTGCGTCATCTCCCGGCAGACTGCTGGAAGCTACGCTGATCTCCGAAAGAATCCGTGTTCGGTCGAAGCCCGTGTAGATCGGCGTGTTGTCGTAGCGGACGAGAATCGTTCGCGGCGTCAGATTCCGATGGATCAGGGCTTCGCCCGAATCGCCAGCGCTGTGCAGTTCCGAAAGCGCGCGGATCGCTTCCCGACCAAACATCGCTCGAGCAGCGGGGCTCCACCTGTCGTCGCCGGCGCGGGCTTCCAGCGGCGGGGCAGCCGGGTCGGCCACCGTGAAGAAGAACATCTCGCCGGCATAACCCGGGGCATCCTGAAACGAGTCGAGGATTCGCGGAGCCCAGGGGTAAAGCTGCAAGCGCCGCAACACTTCGGCTTCCCGGTGGGCTCGGGCTTCGGCTCTTGTATCGTCGCTCGCCGAGAGATCGTAGAGGTGCAGAATGACCTTGTCGCGGCGCGTTGGGTGACTGCCACGGTAGACGCGGTGAAAGCGTTCGTCTTCCGGTGTCTGTCGCTCCAGATTCACATAGCCCGCAAAGCGGCGAAGGGTGCCATCAATCCGCACGGCGCCTCTTGGCGCCAGTGTCTTCCCGAGAGATCGAATCTGGGCCGATGTGAGCACGCGTGGCTCGCTGAAGCCGCTGGCCTCCTTCCACTGATTCAGCGTATGGAATGAAACGCCGCGGACGGTTGTACGCTCCGCCAGTTTTCTGACTCTTGACGGCGGCCGGGTCAGCAGGAATGCGCCCTCAACCCGAGGCAGGTCTGCGACGACAGACCGCAACGTGGTGCCGACCTTGCGCGCCTTGTTCGTGAGCTTGTCAGCTTCCTGTCCGACCAGTTCGCTGTTGGCGTCAACCCAGCCGACGGACCAGTGTTTGACTTCAATGACTCGCACTCCGGGGGGACCGATCACAATGATGTCGATCTCGTCAGACTGGAATTGATGAGTCACCGAGAAAGCCAGGTTGGTCAGCAGAATCCATTCGTCGTCGCCGCCGATCTTCTGCAATTCACGATTCAGCCGGTCGATTGCCGCCGCTTCACTCTCATTGACGGCCTCGCCACACGGAATGAGGTTGATTCGCATGGGTGCCTTCAGTTATCGGTCGGTCAAGGGATGGTAAGCTCAGTCTATACTCTCAGGCGTACTGGCAGATATTCATGAACGGTGCGCTGTAGCGTATCGACCGGCCGCAGACTTGCCTGCAACAGCCGGAACGGGACAGAGGCGGGCTACCCCAACAACAGCCTGCAGAATGAACCTAAAATGGTCACGGGCAACGGAATCTGGCCGAAACGGGGGATCACCGCCGCACTGCCCATGGCAGGTTGCAGGCGTTAGCCCCCACATATCTACGGATCGAAAATTATGGCGTGCTTGCATTCTGTCGTCAAGTAGCGGCAGCGGATGGCGAGGCGGAACAGATCCTGGCCGAGCACACCGGCACTCGAAACAATCGTCTCCGACGAAGTGTGGATCGTCTACTGCCACAACCGCGCGCCAGCGGATCGTTCGGCAGAAAATGTGCGATATCACCTCACGAGCCGGCGAGAATCGAGCCCGCCGGACGCGGTGCCGGGCGAGACAAAGGAGGGGGGGCCTGCCGGCTACTCTGCCTGCGGCCACTGCGGGGGTAATTGCAGGTACCAGACATCGCCCACCAGCGGCCAGGCATTGCCCGCCACGATCCATAGCTTGTCCTGGAAGACGTAGGCCGACTGCTCGTGCCGGGCGGACCAGATCGTCTTCGTTTTCAGCGGCTCCCACGTCTTGCCGTCGGCCGAATGCCAGGCGTCGTTCCAGTTCTTCGACGGCTCGTTCGACCAGCCGCCGAGGACCCACATCCGCTGGCGATAGACATCGGCCGAGAACCAGATCCGCGCCGGCCAGGGGGCGGCCGCCGTGACCTGCGTCCAATGGACGCCGTCGGGCGAACTCCAGACGTCGTTGAAGGCCTTGTACTTGGGCAGGTAGTTGCCCCCCCCGAAAACCCAGAGCTTGTTGTCAAACGCCAACGCCGCATGATAGGCCCGTGGCGGCCAGGGGGCGGCCGCCGTCACCTCTTTCCACTCCTTGCCGTCGCTGGAGCACCAGACATCGTTGCGGAGGCTCTTGTCTGTCCCAAAGAAATACTGCTCGGAACCACCCAGAATCCACATTTTGCCGTTGAACACCGCGCCGGCCGCTCCCAGGCGAGGCGTCCAACCGGCGCGGCTGGTTGCCCGCTCCCATTCCGCGCCGTCGCGGGAGAACCAGACTTCGTCGCCGCCCGAGGCCCCGGGCAGCCGGCCAAGGTGCCAGCCGCCCATCATCCACATCCGGTCGTCGAAGACCAGCGACGTCGGCAGGTCGGCGTGTCTCCAGGGGGCCCGCTCCAGGACGCGCTCCCAACGCACCCCGTCGGCTGAACTCCAGACGTCCCGCGGCGGTTCGGCATGGGAACTGAACCAACCGCCCAGAATCCACAGACGGTCGCGAAAGACCAGCTCGCCCGACGAGTCGCGGGCTTGGAAGGCGACCGCGTCGGCCGCCTTGACCCAGTCCGGCGCGGTCGGTTCATCTCCTCGGGCATTCCGCCACGACGCGGGCAGCGCCAACAGCAGCAGGACGGGCAGGAGAGAACCGGACGGCAGGCGGGTCGAGACAGGCATCGCGGGCCTCCTGGTCCGACTCGGCTGGCCCCAACCGTTCACGGCTCGCTGGGCTGGCGACCTCTCCACGGGAGACCGCCCTCCGAGTCAACTCCCCCGATTCTGAGGGCGGCGCCCAACGCTGTCAAGCGCGTCTCCGTCGCCGCGCCCCCCCGGGGGGGCTCAGCTTGGCCAAGCGAGCGGCGGCTCAGAGACTCTCCCACGAGTCCGCCGCGTAGCCGAACTGCTGAAAATCCGCCCGGTAGATTCGCCAGACGCGCGCCGCGAGGCGCGCGTTGTAGACGGGCTCGGCGAGTCGGCGGCTGGCATTGCGGGGCCGGCTCAGGCGGTCTTCGAGCCATGACCGCGACAGACCGACTTGCGTCAGGATGCTCGTCATGCCCGCTGCAAAATCGGTCTCCATCCGCCAAATGTGGTCGTACGTTCTTGTGCCACAGCCGAGCACAGAGACTTGCGTGTCCCAGTGCTGATTGCGGCGGCCCTCCGCCTGCGACTCAACATACGCAACGAATGTCCCCAGCGGCACCGCCGACCCGGCCTCCGCGCCGGGCAGGCCGCACCGGGCGGCGAAGCGGCGAACCGTCTGAAGCTCGCGCTTCATGCTCCGCGCCGCCGGATCGCCCGAGCTGGTCAGCGTGAATTTGTCCTTCCACGCCGAAAGCAGGCGGGCGTACGGGTTGCGAACAAAACAGTGGAGCCGGTAACACTCCGGCCGCAGAAGCAGGTGCAGGAAGTCTCGCGGCGGGGCGGTCATGTAGCGCCGCGTGCGCCGAATCGGCCACAGCGGACCGAGTGCCGGCGCCATCCCCGCCTCCCGCATTCCTTCAACCACCAAGGTTCGGAACATGGTGGATCCGACCTTCGGATTGAGCATCACCGCCAAACGCAGATCACGGCGGATGTACAACTTGTAGGGGCTGAAGTGCGGGCTGCGGACCTGCCGCAGCGCGGCGGCCCAACGCGAAATCGAGCCCGCCTCGCGCAACGGTGCCGCGCTTGTCTCTGCCATGACTGCCATTCTGTCTACGCCGCCCACTTTGTTGCCGAGACGCATTCCGAATCGGACGATTCATAACCCAATCGCCGATTGACCTGTTGGACCTCCTGGGACTGGCCATACACGGCGAGGACTTCCGCGTCGTCCAGCCAGGATGGTCGCTCTTGCCGGACGATGATCGCTCCCCGCCGCACGCTGCGGATCAGCTTGGGGTTGGTCCACAGGCCAAGATGGTCATCCGCGTGGTCGTGATGCCCGTAGTCAAGCATTGTCGGCTCAAACGCATGTCCCAAGAAGTCGCTGATCCGCGCGGATTCGGCCGCCGGATCGGCCATGAAAACCTCGAACCGGACCGGCAGACAACGCTCTGGAAACTGCTCCTGGCAATCGAGCATCCCCCGCGTGCATTCCAGCCACGCTCGGAAGCCGCGTGCCGGGCGGCGGCCGAGCGTCGCCGTGAACGAATGGCAGACCGCCCGCGCGTCGCGGTGCAGGAGGATGTACTTCGGAGCATCGGCCCCGCACAACCGCTCAACGCGACGGACGTGCGCTGCGTGCCGTGGATCCTTGATCACCAGGGTCGACTTGCCTTCGCGGTTGAGAATCGCCGCGGTCAGCGCGTCCAAGTGCCGCCGTGCCGGTCTGCGGAGCAGCAGGGAAAACGCCGACCGTGGCGGTTTCACGCCGTAGTATCGGCCGATCTTCTGGATGTTGTTCATGCTCTTGAAGAGCTTCCAGGTCCTCGCGACGGCATACGGCAGGCAGATCTCGCATGGGCTGGCGATCTGCGAATGCGAATCGAGTATGCGGCTGAGGAGCGTCGACCCGGCCCGTGGCGAACTGAGCAAGATCGCCCGTTGGGCGGCCGCGCGCCGGCCGCTCCCTGAAGCTCGCGACAAAGGCGTCTGCCCGGGAAATCGCAGGACCGAGAAGCTCATGATCGACTCGCACAGACGGAGGAATCCAGGCGGGCCCGGGACGCAGACACCGGCGAGCGCACGGCATCGCGGCCGGATGGGCACGACAACCGCCACAATCGTTGGAATCGGCGCCAAGGGAATCGGATAATTAGTAAAACCCGCAGTTCTGCCCCACTTTCCCGCCAGGCGGTTGCCGACCTGTCCGCGGCGACCGTATGCTTGACCAGCGGCGCACGGGCGGCCGCCCGTGCGCCACGGCTCGGCAGCGGCGGGTGACTCTCCGGCGAAATGGCCGATCAGAGTCTGGCAGAGGAGGGGCTTGAGACGACCTGCGAAGTCTCTGCCCGCGCCGCGGACAGGTCTGCGGCCCGCCCGGCTGCATTCCAGACCGCGGGCGCGGGGGCGAACCGATATGCATGGGACAATGTTTCGCGAACCGATCGGGAACCTGCGCTGGTGGTGGGCCAAGTGTCGCCTGGCGAATTCGAACGCATTTGTCTGGAGCGGCGCGGTCACGCTGCCGGCCAGTCAACCGTTCCGCCAGGCGATTGCCGCCAAGCCGCGTTTCGCGCCCTACGAGCGACTCGCCCCGCTCTGGCACCTGCACTCGCGAAGAGGAAGCCCCCGCTACGAACGCTTCCTGCCCGCGATCCGCCGGAGATTCCGCGTCGCGCTGGCCGACGTTCTGGACCTCGCCTGCGGTGTGGGCCTGATGGCCGCGCGGCTTGCGCCCGACTGCCGGCGGGTGGTGGGAATCGACTCGAACAGGCGGATGCTCGCCGAGGCCCGCAAGAACTGTGGCCGCCACGCGAACGTCCGCCTCGTCGCGGGCGATTTCCGCTGCGTGGACCTCGGGGAAACGTTTGACATCGCGGTCTGCGCGTTCGACTCGGTCAACTACCTTGCCGATGAACAAGGGTTCCGCGACGTGCTTGGCACGGCGGCGAGGCATCTGCGGGCGGGCGGGTTCTTTCTGTTCGACGCATTGGGCGAGGCGACGATGCGCAAGCTCGCCGGCGTGGATTCCCATTTCCTCCGGTCTGGACCGCGCCATGCGATGTGCCACTACTTTGACGAGGCAACGCAGAAGAGCCGCACGCTGGTCTCCTTCCCGGACGGCAACGAGGAACACGTCCGCATCCCGATCGACCCTCCGCAGGTCGCCGCCGCGGCGGAATCCGCCGGGCTGGAACTGCTGGAACGATTCCGTGACGTGCGGAAGCTGCGCACGTTCTACGTCCTTCGCAAACCGAGCGAGGCGAACCCCTCGGCCGGTTTCGCCAGTTGAGACAAATAACCGCGCTCGGGAGTCTCTGTTTTCAGCACGGCGCGACGAGGCGCCGGTCAAACCCCCGAGAAAGGTGCCACCCATAAATCTGCTT
>LSQX01036184.1_pt1 | contig 21719 bp, 19 predicted proteins | sample 654561 | NCBI WGS metagenome assembly LSQX01 (sample SAMN04489861, study PRJNA283612) | anaerobic digester metagenome | isolation source: 4 biogas reactors fed with cattle manure at either 37C or 55C with and... | place: Denmark: Kongens Lyngby | collected 2014
AGATGTGTATAAGAGACAGTGCTTGTTTTATGGAGATTATTACGGCATAGGTGGCGAGGTGCCTAAGGCTCCGTTAAAAGAGCGTCTTGATCCGTTGTTGCTGGCTCGAAAGTATTTGGCTTACGGGGAACAAGTGGATCAGTTTGATGATGCGCATATTGTCGGTTGGCAGAGATTGGGTGATGAAGAGCACGCGGACTCCGGATTGGTGGCGGTGATTAGCAATACGGACGACGGTTCTCTATATTTTTCTTTTGGAGAGAGCCAAGCCGGCTCTGTCTGGATTGATATCACCTTGCATCATCACCATGAAATCATTCTTTCGGATCAAGGGGGAGCGGATTTTCCGGTTTCCGGAGGTCAGGTGAGTGTTTGGGTGAAGAAGGTCGCTGCAGAAAAAATTCCCGAGGTTATGTAACCCGGGAATTCTCTTCGGCTGACGATTCATGGGATGTGTTATTTTGCAACAATATTCATGAGTCTGCCTTTTACAAAGATTATTTTTATGATGTTTTTTCCTGCGAGTGCTTCGTTTAGGCGATTGTCACTTCGGACGAGCTCTTCCACTTGCGGGGCATCGGCATTGTTGTCGATGTCAATTTTGAATTTGACTTGCCCGTTGACTTGAACCGCAATCTCAATTGTGTCCATAACCAAGGCTTGAGGATCATACGAAGGCCAAGTTTGATTGAATATCGAATATTTGTTGCCAATCTTGCTCCACAGTTCTTCACAGAAATGTGGTGCGAAAGGCGCATACAAAAGGAGTAGCGTTTCGCCTGCTTGGCGCAGGAGTGATGTCTTCGGAGAACCGCTTCCTTGGTATTTATTGATTGCGTTGACGAGCTCCATCAGACGTGCGATGGACGTGTTGAATTGGAATCTTTCGGTGTCGTGGGTAACGGACTTGATCGTGTAGTTTATGGCGTAGAGCAAACTCTTGTCTTCTACATTATTATCGGTAAATACAGCTTCTGGGGTATTCGATGATGGTAAGTCTTCGATGATTCGCTCGATGCGCGATGTGAATTTGGCAATCGCTTGGATGCCGCCATCGTTCCACGGACCACCATCGGTGTATGCAAAACCAAAAGCTAAATAAGTGCGGAAGACGTCTGACCCGTATTTGCTGACGTAGGCGTCCGGTGCGACAGTGTTGCCTTTGGATTTTGACATACGGTTGCCATCCGGTCCTAAGATAATCCCCTGATGAACCAGGGATTTGAACGGTTCGTCAAAGTTGAGATAACCCATGTCTCGCAGAGCTTTAGTGAAAAAGCGCGCATACAACAAATGCATGGCTGCGTGTTCCGGTCCGCCGACATACTTATCAACGGGACACAAAGCGTTCACCTTGTCTTTGTCGAAAATGGCGCTGTTGTTGCGATTATCGACATAACGGAACTGATACCAGGACGAATCAACAAAAGTATCCATGGTATCCGGCTCACGTTGTGCTTCTCCGCCGCATTTTGGACATTTAACGTCCATAAAGGCGCGGTTCTTTTTGAGTGGAGATTCACCGTCCGGTCTGAATTCGACGTCATAAGGCAGAAGTACGGGCAACTGGTCATCCGGAACCGGCACAACACCGCAATCCGGGCAATGAATGATCGGAATGGGCGTCCCCCAATACCTCTGGCGCGATATGAGCCAATCGCGGAGCCGGTAATTGACCCTGAGTTCACCCATGTCATGCGGTGCCAGTCTTGAGATGATGGCATGAATGGATTCATCTGAGCTCATGCCTGTAAATTCGCCGGAGTCGACTAAGATGCCCTTTTCGGTAAATGGTAAATCGTCATCGGCTTCGGGTGTTGAAGCAATGACCCGAATAATATCGAGGTTGAACTTTTGAGCGAACTCAAAATCTCTTTCATCATGAGCGGGAACGGCCATAACAACGCCGGTGCCGTATCCGGCGATGACGTAGTCTGAGGTCCAGATGGGGACTTTTTTAGCGGTAATCGGATGTACGGCATAAGAACCGGTGAATACGCCGGTTTTTTCGCGAGTGGTAGACATACGATCAATATCAGATGCTTTTCGCGTCTGATCTTGGTAAGTGCGGACCGCTTCTATTTGGTCTTCAGTAGTCAATACGTCGCAGAGATCGGATTCGGGAGCGACCACAACATAAGTGACACCCATGAGCGTATCGGCGCGCGTAGTGAATACATCGAGTTTGAGAGGGTTGCCGTCTTTGGTATTTATCGGCTCGCCATCCTTTTCACAATAAAATGAGAGTTGCGCGCCTTCGGAGCGACCGATCCAATTGGTTTGGATCTTTTTTGTCTTGTCCGGCCAATCTAAATCCGGCAAACAGTCGAGTAATTCTTGGGCGTATTTCGTAATCGCGAAAAACCATTGTGTCATGTTTTTGCGGACGACGTCTGAGGAGCATCGCTCGCAGGCACCGTCAATGACTTGCTCGTTGGCAAGGACCGTGTTGCACTTGGGACACCAGTTCACCGGAGCGTTCTTGCGGTAAGCCAGGTCATTTTCGAGTAGTCGCAAGAAAATCCACTGGTTCCAGCGGTAGTATTCAGGAGTGCACGTGGCTAATTCATAGCGCCAATCGTAAGTGGCACCGAGTGCCTTTAGTTGCTCCATCATGGTCTTTATGTTCGACATGGTCGAATCTTGGGGGTGGATACCGGTTTTGATGGCGTAATTCTCAGCAGGCAACCCAAAGGCGTCGAATCCCATTGGGTGAAAAATGTTATAGCCTTGCATACGCTTCATTCTTGACCAAGAGTCTGTCAGTGCGTAGTTATACCAATGTCCGAGGTGCAGGTTCGCGCCACTCGGATATGAAAACATCTCCAAGCAATAAAGCTTCTTGTCAAGATTGTCCGTGTCAAAGCGATACAAATCGGATTCTTCCCAACGTTTTTGCCATTTTTTGTCGATTTCAACAGAATAAGCCATGATCCTCGCCTCTTTCGATTCGTTTTTTGGAAGTCGGTGCCTAGAAATTATATCAGAACTCAATCTCAAAATACATCTTTCTCCATTCGGCATTGCGAATAAACAAGAAGTGACGAAACGGTTTTAAGTCTCTTTTTCGCTAATTCGATTCTGATACTGAGCTAAAACGAATAGACTAATATGCGAACAAGCAATAAGACTAATATGTGTAAGGGAAAAAATGCATACATCAAGTTGCGCGTTTTTCTTGATGGGCGTTTTTCCTCGTTGGGCATAAAGCAAAAAACAACGGTTGCGGCAGAGGCCCCCCATGGGTGAATCTGACCGGTGTATCTGTATTGTACCAAGAGAAATGCGGCATCAAGCAAGAAAAAACATATGAAGGCCGTTAGCATTTTGTTTTGCTTGAAACATTTTTCAATAACATAAAACAGCAAAGTAGTCAGTACAAAAAAGAGACCTGAAGTGACCGGAATGATGACGGGTAAAGTCAGGCATAAGACGACCAGAAATACCCCAGATATTTGTATCAATGGATCCGGCCATTGGGGAACACGCATTCCGGGAGGCCGTTTCGTGTCGTTTGATATTCGCATATCGAAACGGGTCGATTTGGTTTCCGGATTGGCCTCGAGTAATTTTAACGTCGCGATTTTATCCGGAGTGTATGGCAAGATCATCTCTAATCCGTAGAGCAAGCCGAAGGCTAAAAGTAATGCGTACATCGGATTAAGCGGTATTGATGAGTAAGGTACTCCCGTAAGGGGCAACAAAAAGCACTGAATGCTCTGAGTGAGAACTGCGGCAATGGCAATGCGCATAAAATAGTAGCCGCTGTGAGATGTACGCAAAAATCCAACAGCCATAGCATATGCGAAAATGGGTATGGCTAGGCCGACAAATATGTTAGAAAAATTTGAAATCTTTGGCGTGAAATAGTCCGCAAAATATAAATTAATATGATAAAGTAGTATAAGCAGAGATGCAAAGAGTTTTTTGTTCACAATATCACCCGATATGTTAGTGAAAATTGGTGCATTCGTTGAACCGGAAGCCTTTTTATTGTATCATTGTTTTTGTTTATTTGTAATGGTGTTCGCGTGAGCGTTGCTCGCGTATAGGTATATAAGGAGTCTATTATGGGATTAGGAATGGATATTGGTATCGACTTGGGTACCAGTAGCGTTTTGATATATGTTCGAGGGCGCGGTGTTGTTCTTAAAGAGCCGTCGGTGGTCGCAGTGAATACCAAGACCGGTAAGGTTTTGGCTGTTGGTGAAAGTGCTAGTTTAATGCTCGGCAGAACACCGGGTGTTGTGGAGGCCATTCGTCCTTTGCGTGATGGCGTTATTTCTGATTTCAAAGTCACTGAGGTCATGCTTAAGGCCTTTATTGGAAGGGTTTGTCACGGATTGCGTGCGACCTATTTTAAGCCGACGATTGTTGTCTGTGTACCTTCTGTCATTACACCGGTTGAGCAAAAGGCTGTTGAGGACGCTTGTCGGCATGCCGGAGCAAAGGATGTTTTTTTGATTCGCGAACCGATTGCGGCAGCAATCGGTGCGGGTATTGATATTACAAAAGCTTGCGGATCAATGATTGTCGATATTGGCGGTGGAACAACAGATATCGCCGTAATCTCGCTTTGTGAGCCGGTTGTAGATTATTCGTTAAAAATCGCGGGCGATCGATTTGATGAGGCAATAGTTAAGCATGTTCGTCGTAAGCATAATGTCCTTATCGGTGAGAAGACGGCCGAAGAACTCAAGATTCAAATTGGTTGTGCTTACCCCAGAGAAGAAGAATCAACGATGGATGTTCGCGGCCGAAACCTGATTACCGGTTTGCCGGCGACGGTTACAGTTTCTTCGACAGAGATGCTGGAAGCGTTAGAGGAGCCGGTTGCCCAGATATTTGAAGCGGTTCACTCTGTTCTTGAACGGACGCCGCCGGAACTCATGGCAGATATTAGTCAGCGCGGAATCGTTATGACCGGTGGTGGTGCGTTGCTATACGGGTTGGATCGCATGCTTGCAACTAAGATTGGTATCGATGTATTTGTAGCAGATGATGCTGTGAGTTGTGTTGCGATTGGCACGGGTAAAGCATTGAACATGATGGATAAGTTTGCGGCTCTCGGAGATGCATGATGATTTGTTTATTCAAATTGTGCACATGAGACGCTCGGCGAGAATGATTTGATTAGTTGTGTTTACAGATTCATAGATTGATAGTTGTTGATAAATGAGCTATGAAGATAAATATATTCTCGTGCATAGATGTTTAAATGTTTTTCCCTATCGCTCTCCTTAAGAAAATATAATGATTGTTTTGTTTATTCATCGATTAAATTTCGATCATTTTTCAGTTGCCTATGAGACTCATTCGCCTGTCGTTTTTCTGTGGAGAGTTAGCAAAGAGAAGTGATGTGTCATTTTTAGTGTTGACTAAAGTGGATTGACAGATTTATAATGACCACGATTCAATTATTCTCTTGCCATATATGGCACATTATCCTCAAGATTGTGAGTACACATATTTGTTTTTCCGAATTATTTCGATTTCAGCTTTTTTATGTTATTAATTATCACGTTGTTTGGTCGGTTCGGCCTTGTACGCATCTTTGACTGTCTCATTTTTTTAAAGTAGGGGTATTATATGGACTTCAATGCGCATTTTTCTGCGAAAAAAAAGAAGGATTTGGTTGCTATTGCAATGCAATTCGGTTTGTTGACGGTAACAAAGGCGAATGCTATGACTAAGGATGATCTGGTTCACTATCTTGCGTCACAACAGTCTGGAATTGCATCATCTGAAGAGGTTAATAATCAAACGCATTCTTCTGAGAGTACAGATTCAAAATCATTGTCATCCGAAAGCGTTTCTAAGCCTGATGCAGATATTAAATCACCATCGCGCCCCCAGCGCCAGCAGAAGAATAAGTCGAAAGATGAAACGGTTAAAGCAGATAATGTAAGCGTCGTCACAGAAGTGACAAACGATTCTCCTTCAAAATCTTCTAAGATCGGAAGAAAACGAACTAAAGCATTGCCTAATGCCGATGTTAGTGTCTCAGGAGCAGTTGAAGTTGAGACTGGAAATGTTGTCTCGGAGCCTGAAAGACGAAAAGTTAGCGTAGCGAAAAAGACAAAAGCGTCGGGGCAATCTGAGCCGGCTTTTTCTGAGAAGTCTACTAAAATTCAGACGACTGAAGAAATTATCGTTCGTTCAGATGAGCCGAAAGAGAGTGTGGTCAAGCGCGCCTCTCGGTCGCGAGGTTCGAATAAAGAAGTGAAGCTGCCGTTGTCCGATGCTGGCACCGGTGATATTACAAATATAGATGTCACTTCAAGCAATCAGAGGTTGCAAGAGACACAAGTTTCTTCTGAAGCGACTGGCAAAGATCAAGAGAATATAGGAGCGGATAAGACTCTTTCTGCAACACCGAATTCAGAGGGCCGAAGCAATTCCTCACATTCTAAACTGAAGCGTTCGCGCGGCAGAAAGCGTTCGATGATAATTACGCCTCAGGATGAAAGTCTCGATAATCTTCAGTCAAGTGAGGATAATGCTGTTTCTTCTGCTCAACAGGAAGCAAGTCTTGTGGCTAAAGATGCAGCGACAGTTACACTGAAGAGAAAAGATCCTGAACCTGTTATTGTAACGGGTATACTTGAAATCATGTCCGAGGGTTTCGGATTTATCAGAACAGATAACTATTTGCCTTCTGCAGGCGATGTGTTTCTTCACAGTAATTACATTCGTCGGTTTAATCTTCGAACCGGAGATCAGATAACCGGGCCGGTTCGCCCAAAGAAAGACTCAGATAAGTATGCGCCATTGCAATATATCAAAGAGGTGAACGGTCTTCCCCCCGAAAAAATGATGCGAAGACCTCATTTCGATAAATTGACGCCGATATATCCCGACGTAAGGTATGTGCTTGAAACACATAAAATCGAATTATCCACTCGAATTATTGATTTGATTGCACCTATCGGAAAAGGGCAAAGAGGTATGATTGTATCTCCGCCTAAGGCCGGTAAAACGATATTACTTCAAAAGATAGCGAATGCTATATCGACGAATAATCCGGATTCCAAATTAATTGTTCTATTGATAGATGAGCGTCCTGAGGAAGTGACGGATATGCAACGGTCGATTAATGGCGAGGTTGTATATTCTACGTTTGACAAAAAACCAGAAAACCATACGAAGATTGTCGAACTCGTTTTGGAGCGAGCAATGCGTTTGGTTGAGTTAGGCCAGGACGTCGTCATATTGCTTGACTCGATGACACGTTTGTCCAGAGCATATAATTTGACGATTAACCCAACCGGCAGAACGTTGTCCGGTGGTTTGGACCCGGGCGCATTATATGGGCCAAAGCGCTTTTTCGGTGCAGCTAGAAACATTGAAAATGGCGGAAGTCTCACAATCATTGCAACTTCTTTGATTGATACCGGGTCGCGAATGGACGAGGTCATTTTTGAAGAGTTTAAGGGAACCGGTAATATGGAAGTTTATTTGGACCGCAAGTTGTCTGAGAAGCGAATTTTTCCCGCCATCGATATCAATAAGTCAGGAACGAGGCGTGAGGAATTGCTTCTCACTGAAAAAGAGTTGGATGCGGTTTGGAGCATTCGCAAGGCATTTGGCCAGCTGGATACGACTGCAGTGACGGAGATGATTATAAATCTGCTACTCAAGACGCAGAGCAATCAGCAGTTTGTGCAATCTGTTAATGTTTCTTTTAATGATAAGGCGGTTTTTGAGGCTATGCGCGGTACACGTCCTGCGGGTACAAATACAGTCAATAACGGAAACGGCAATTTGAATAAATAGCGTGTCATTTTATAAGGAATAAGATATGATGTAACCATACTTTGTCTTTTGCCCGGTGTTCGTCGGGCAAGAAGGGGGCGGTAATATGGATTACACTTCGATGACTAAGGAAGAACTGCTTGAGGTTGTTTCTGAACTGAAAATCCTTAATGATCAGTTGCTTTTGGAGCAACGACAATCCACTGACTTGAATTATTCATGGACCGGTAATCTTGGTCACTGGTATTGGCATGTGCCAACTAACAAAGTGATTTGTAATCCGCATAAACTGTCGGCATTGGGTTTTGATATCAGTGAGGTTCCGAATCCTCTTACATATCAGTTTTTTACAGATAGGCTTCATCCGGACGATCATGAGATGACGATGACTGCGATGCTCGATCACATGTATCACGGTACGAAGGTATATGAGGTTGAGTATCGTATTCTATGCAAGGATGGATCATATCGTTGGTTCTATGACCGCGGGAGTATCACAAAGCGTGATAAATCCGGTAAACCTGTATTTCTTGCAGGCATTGTTTTTGACATTACTGATCGCAAAGAGAAGCAAAAGCAGCTTGAGCAAGACAATATAGTATTGCTTGAGAAAACGCGCAAGGATGAGATGACAGGAATCCAAAATCATCGTGCAGTCGTTGAGTTTCTCAATGACCAGATGGCTATTTCTATTCAGACCAAGCAACCACTTTCGGTGGCAATGATTGATATAGATGATTTTAAGAAGGTTAATGACCAATACGGCCATGTTGTTGGTGATGAGGTCCTTCGACAGACTGCACAGATTATCGCAGATTCGGTCCGTGAGACCGATCTGGTCGGAAGGTATGGCGGTGAAGAATATTTAGTGGTTTTTTCTCAGACCAAGAAGCGCGATGCGGAAAAGGTCTTGAGTCGCATTCTCTCGAAAATCCGCGAGTTTCAATATGAGCAAGGTTTTTGTGTTACCGTGAGTGCCGGAATCAGCCAGTATAACAATGAGACGCTATCTGAATTTGTTGCGCGTGCAGACAAGTGTATGTACGAAGCCAAAAAAGCTGGCAAAGACAGAATTTTCTTTGATTGATTTATCCGGGTTATCTTTTCTGGTTCAGTGCTTGAGAAGGTTTGGGATTTTCTGGGAATTTAGTCTTCAGGTTTTGAAAAGTATTGGCGGTTTGTTTTGACTAAAGCGTCATAATTTTATAGTATATTATCAATAACACTTGCGGAGGTGGGGTTGTGGCGTATACCAACAATTTAGTAAAGCGATTTGCTTCCTTGAGCAAGCGTTTATCGATAATGATCTTTTGCATTTCTTTCGTGATTTTTTCTACTCAGATCCCTTTGGACGCGGCGGAGACCTTGGTGACCTCCTTAACCAAAAGCAGTAGTTGGGGTGAAGGTCCTTATGTCACTCAGTACTCGATCTCTTTGACCAATTCCAATTCTTTTGAAATAAAGAATTGGAGAGTTGAGGTGTCTGTGCCATCGGGAGCAACGATTCAAGATAGTTGGAATGCTTCATTTCAGATTGATGCTTCCGGAAGTCTCGTCATTACGCCGGCGTCTTACAACGGACTTATACAATCAAAATCCACTGTAAGCGACGTTGGATTTCAATTGGTGACGTCTTCGCCGACTGGAAGTAGCGTGAAGGTCAAATCAGCAACAGCCGATCGCAGTGTTCCTACGCCGACTCCGACACCCACTCCGGTCCCCAAGCCGACAGCGATTCCGACAAGTGCGCCGACCATCGTACCAACTGCACAGCCGACAGCGATTCCAACAAGTGCGCCAACTCCCATACCAACGGTAGCTCCGACCATTGCACCAACAGCTCAGCCGACTAAAATTCCAACAATCGTACCGACTCCGGTGGGTGATTACGCCGCCCCGAATCCGACCCCGCAATCTGAGTCAGTTAGTGTCGCGCCAATATCACCGACTACGCCCGATTCGCCTTCTTCCCCGTCCGATGATGAAGATAGTGCAGACATATCGAATCCTTCTCCATCCCAAACAACACGACCTGAAGAATCCCTTCCAGAAGCGGCGGGACAGATTTCGGACTCAGACAGTGAGGCATCGGATCCAATGGTTTCGACGGCAAATCAAGATTTTGATGATTCTGAAGCTGTGCCGTCCGAATCCCATTCTTCGGATTCCGGGGATCCTACGGACGATGACGACGGTTTGGTTACGGGTATTATCGACAATAACTCGGGGACAGGTACAGGCAATAAAGTAGCCTTGCCTGCGACAATATCGAATGCTTCCCCCCAAAATGATAATAGTGCTTGGTTTTTCTTTTTTCTCATAGTCGCTGTTTTAGCTATATCTATCTACAACTTTATTAATCGCCGCAGAGAAAAGCAAGAAAAGGAGTCATTATCGAAGATCGCAGTTGTTTTTGCCGGGGAACAGTTGGAGCGGTTTGCTCAGTTTGCATCGGAGCGTTTTAAGAATGCTAAGACTCGAGCAGTTGTTATTGCAAAAGGATGGCTGTCAAAAATCCGACCATCGACCTCAAACGGTATAGAGGTGCCGAAAGATTCGGACCCAGCGACTCCAAGCAGTTCGGGTATTGTGTCGACTCCCGAGAATCTTTATTCCCAAGCGCAGAGACTCAGGCCGCCGAAAAAGATTGATATGTCAACAGATAACTGATGATATTTCTGAAATCAATTGACACTGATACGTTTGTGTAGTAGCATATTTTTGCGTTAGATAATCCGGTTCGACATACGTATCGACTCATTTATCCGTTACGCGTCGAATCTTTGATGAGAGGTGAGAAAATGAAAGAGGGAATTCATCCCAAGACAGAGAAGATTACTGTTAAGTGCGCCTGTGGCGAATCTTTTGAGACAACGTCGACCAGCGCAAGTTACAGTGTTGACATTTGCTCGAAGTGTCACCCGTTCTATACCGGCAAGCAGAAACTCATAGATACCGGTGGACGTGTTGATAAGTTCAAAAAGAGAATGGAACATAAGTAGTTCGATTTTTGAATGTGAGGTCGGTTATTCGACCGAAACGCGACAAGAAGTCATCAAGTAGCGACGAAATTCGTCGCTACTTTTTTTACAGACATAATTTCAATAGACGATATTTTGATTTTTTTCGGATTCATGCCTGCTTGATTGTCGTTAGATAGTTATGGTATTATTTTTTTGCTATTACGTTGCCTGAGTCTATTCTCTCGGAGCGTAGCGGCGAAGATGTTTTTTCTAACCGTGAAGCAGTTTTCTGAGCGGGAAGTCGATGAACCGATACTTGGTTCTTGTATTATTTTGCGTTCAGATCCTCGTCTGCTTTTGCGGGCGAGGTTTTTTTTTGGGAGGTAAGAGATGGATAATCGAATTGCTATTGTTGGGGTCGTTATTGAGGAAAAGGAAAGTGTTGAAAAGGTTAATGATGTTCTGCACCGGTTTGCGGAGCGAATTGTAGGTCGTATGGGTCTTCCGTTCAGGGAAAAGGGTGTTGCCGTTATTTCACTAATTGTCGATGGTACGAATGACCAAATCAGCGCTATGACGGGAGCGCTTGGAAGGGTCCAGGGGATTTCGGTCAAATCGATGATTACAAAATCAGTTGACAAAAAGAGTCGAGAGGGAGAGATGTGATGCGCTTTTTAGATAAATACCGAGATGAGTTTGCCAAGTTGGATGCCTTGGATAAAGACTTTATTGATGAGGAATTGATAAAAACGCTTTTGGAGAAGCACAAAAATCCGGGTCAAAAAGAGGTGCGTCGTGTTCTTCAAAAGGCAAGAACTTGCACGCGTTTGGATTTAGAAGAAATGGCCGTGCTCATTGGCAACATAGATTCCGAGACGACTCAGGAGATGTTTGATTTGGCCTATGAACTCAAGAAAGAGGTCTATGGTGACCGAATCGTGTTTTTTGCTCCGCTGTATATTAGTGATGAGTGTGCGAACAATTGTAAGTATTGTGGCTTTCGGAGCAGTAACCACTCTATGCATCGAAAAACTTTGAGCATGCCTGAGATTGAAGAGGAAATTCAAATAATGATCGATGAGGGACAGAAGCGCACGGTGCTCGTCTATGGGGAGTCTCCGAAGACTGATGTTGATTTTATGTGTGAGACGGTCCGAAAAGTATACAGTGTCAAGACCGAAAACGGCGAGATTCGAAGAGCAAACATCAACTGTGCACCATTAAAGGTGGATGAACTTCGCAAACTCAAAGAGGTAGGTATCGGAACTTTCCAGGTTTTTCAAGAGACATATCATCGAGAGACTTATGAAAACGTCCATCCCCAGGGGACGATCAAAGGCCATTATCGTTGGCGTTTATATGCCATGGACCGCGCACTAGAAGCCGGCGTTGATGATTGCGGGTTGGGTGTGCTTTTTGGGCTCTATGACTGGCGTTTTGAGTTAATGGCTCTTTTAATGCACACGATGCATCTTGAAAAAAACTATGGGGGTGTCGGTCCACACACTATCTCGTTTCCGCGAATAACACCGGCGACAGATACACCATTCTCCCTGAATCCTGATTATGCAGTTGATGATGATGATTTTAAGCGTATTATCGCGATCCTCCGATTGTCGGTACCCTATACGGGTCTAATTTGTACAGCTAGAGAGTCTCCGGAGGTCAGGGCGGATGTCATTCCGCTAGGGGTGTCGCAGATTGATGCAGGCACGAGAATCGGTGTAGGTGCTTACTCTGAAGCGAAGCATGCTAATACGCTACCGGACAAAGAGCAATTCACCATCGGTGATTCACGTTCGCTTGATGATGTCGTGGCACAGATTTGTGAGATGGGTAACATTCCCTCGTTTTGCACGGCCTGTTATCGGGCTGGTCGGACCGGTGAGCACTTTATGAAGGTCGCAAAATCAAAGTTTGTGCATAATTACTGTATCCCCAATGCGATTTTGACATTCAAGGAGTATCTCTTGGATTATGCGTCGGAACAGACGCGGTCTTTGGGTGAAAAAATTATTGAAGGGCACCTCGATCATCTTATTGGTGAGGCCTTCGACAAAACTCAAGCAATGCTTGTTCGTATTGAAAAAGGAGAGCGGGATCTTCGCTTTTGATCTCGGGGTGAATTTCATGCGATTTGAAGAAGTTCCGTGTGAATCGACGATGTTGTGCGCTGATAAAATTGAGATGAAGGCACTAATTAACTTTTACCTAAACGAGGCTTCTAAGGAAGATAAAGATAAACTTTATTCAGCGGCAAGGCACATTCGCGACGTGAATGACGGCCCGAGGGTATTTTTGAGAGGGTTAATCGAGTTCAGTAGTTTTTGTCGAAACGATTGCTTTTATTGTGGATTATGTTCAACCAATCGCAATGCGGTTCGTTATCGGATGTCCGCTCAGGAGATTCTTGAAACGATTGAAGAGGGTTATAAGTTGGGCTTTCGCAGTTTTGTTTTACAAAGTGGTGAAGATCCCTACTATTTTTCGGGGCGACTGACTGAAATTGTTTCTGAATCGAAAAGGCAATTTCCTAACATTGCGGTGACATTAAGTGTTGGCGTGCTGGATCCGGTGTTGTATTTGGAGCTGTTTCGGGCGGGTGCTGACCGATTTTTATTGAGGCATGAGACAGCGGACGAAAATCATTTTGCGAAACTTCATGATGCCAGCCAACACTTTTCTTTGCGTAAAGAGAGTCTTGAGTCGATGAAGCAAATCGGATATCAGATTGGTGCCGGTTTTATGGTCGGGTCTCCGTTTCAAAACGTAGATACGCTGACAGAAGACTTTCTGTTTTTGAGATCGTTGGCCCCACATATGGTTGGTATGGGCCCCTTTCGGCCGCATCAAGATACAATATTTTCTCGGTTTCCTCAGGGTTCTGCCGAAGATACTCTGGTTCTGACAGCGCTGTGTCGGTTGATGCTACCCAAAGTGATGCTCCCGGTGACTACAGCGTTGGCGTCCTGTGATATTAAATATCGCACAGATGCTTTTCGCGCCGGGGCAAATGTCATGATGCCTTGCCTGACGCCGCAAAAATATCGTGATTCATATGCTATCTATGATGGCAAACTATCTTCGCTATCGGAAGCTGCAGAAAATGTAGTGCAGATAAAAGCGCAGATTCTCACAGAGGGTTTGCGGGCGGAGATGTCACGTGGAGATCACTTTGATTTCCGCGACTAGCTTCAAATAATTCAAAATCAAAATAAATGTTAGAGAGGTACCACATGCAAGATTTGAACAATACCCCGATTTCCAAGCGCTTTGTTATCGGCATTTTCGGGCGAAGAAATGTTGGTAAATCTTCGCTTGTCAATGCGTTGACCGGGCAAAGCACATCCGTGGTTTCAGATGTGCCAGGTACTACAACCGATCCGGTTTCCAAAACGATGGAGCTGTTACCGATTGGATCGGTGGTGTTTGTCGATACGGCCGGCCTGGATGATGATGGTGAATTAGGGACAATGCGGGTTGAAAAATCCAGAGAGGTATTAAGGCGGACCGATTATGTTCTTGTCGTCACAGATGAGCATGGTGTAACGACACTTGAACAGGCACTCATTGACGAAATTAGGGAGCGCAAAGTTCCATTTTCAATTGTCGTCAATAAGTCGGACAAGGGCACCGTTGTCGATGATTCCACACTGCTGTTTTCGCCGGTGATTGTTAGCGCGAAAAACCATGAGGGAATGGCACAGTTGAAGCAGAGAATTATTGATACGTCCGGTCGATTGTCCGATCCGCCGTCACTGGTAAAAGATGTTCTGAGGCCGCTTGAGACAGCTGTTCTAGTGACTCCGATTGATTCTGCCGCGCCTAAAGGGCGGTTGATTCTTCCGCAACAGCAGACGATTCGAGATATTTTGGACATGGGTGCTATTCCCATTGTGACTCGCGAAACAGAGATTGAGCACACACTGTCTATACTTAAAGAGCCGCCGGCGATCGTTATTACGGACTCACAAGCTTTTGAATATGTTGTTAAGCGCATTCCGATGGGCGTACCGTTAACCTCGTTTTCAATCCTTTTCGCGCGACAAAAGTCAGATCTCAAAGAAATGATTGCCGGTGTTCGTCAATTAGAGCGAATATCTAAGGGGAGCCGAGTTTTGATCGTTGAGGCCTGCACTCACCACAAGCAGATGGATGACATCGCAACGGTGAAAATTCCCAAATGGATACGGGAATTCTCTGGTGATGGTGTTTTGCTCGAGTGGGCATCCGGCGCGTCTTTTCCCAAACGCATTGATGTGTATGATTTGATTATTCATTGTGGTGGTTGCATGCTCAATCAAAAAGAAATGCATTTTCGTGCGGATCTTTCAAGGCAAAGGCGCGTCCCGATGACGAATTATGGCGTATTGATTGCATATGTGAATGGTATTTTGGATCGAGCAATTGCTCCATTTCCGGAATTGGAAGATTCGATTTGATGCATGAAATCGGTGTGTTCTTTTCGCATTGTTCATGTCGCGGGTAAATCATGACAAGTCAAGGTGGCAGATTTATTCCGAGGTTTTCCTATTTGTCCGATATTCTGTTAAAATGTGGGGTAGCGTTCTCAATAAAGGAGACTAATTATGAGTGAAGATATGGCGAAGCCAATAAATATAGACAAGGAAGTACCTCGTGAAGCGTCTTCAGTTTGTCCGGCATCGAAGAAGACAACTATTGGAGGGCAAGCGCTGATTGAAGGCTTGATGATGTTTGGTCCGCGAAAAATCGCAATGGCGATACGCAAGCCGGACGGATCGATTTATATCGAAGAGATTAAGCAAGATCGTAAAATTGTTTTTTTTGACAAGGTGCCTTTTATTCGTGGAAGCATCCGATTTTTCAGACAAATTGTTACCGGTACAGGCGCCCTGATGAAGTCGGCCGAAATTTCCGATATCGATGCGGACAAGGAAGAGGCGGAGGTCGAAGCAGCCGAGAATGTCGTTCCGGAGATTTCGGAATTATATGAAGCGCAATCGACAATCGAGGTGTCTGATATTTCTTCGGATCCCGCCGATTCGTCAGAGGGCGCTAATCAGGCTGATGAAGCGCGGATGGCTGCTCAGACCGGTGACGCAACAGCAGATATTAAGCAAGATAAGAAGCCCAAAAGCCGTCTCGATCAGTTTCTTGATCGACATATTAATGTGATGATTGTCATCTCGGCTGTTCTCGGCATTATGTTCAGCGTGATTTTGTTTATCTTGTTGCCTCGTCTGATTGTCGATATCATTGAGGGCTTTGTCAATCCGGATCGAGCGGATGCGATTGGGCTGACCGTCGGGCTGAATGTATTAGAGGGTGTTCTTCGCATTGTCATTTTCTTATCGTATTTGGCGATTACCTCGAGAATCAAGGATATCGCAAGGGTGTGGATGTATCACGGCGCAGAGCACAAGACGATTGCGTGCTATGAAGCCGGTGAACCTTTGACGGTAGAAAATATCAAGAAGCACTCCAAGGCACATCCGCGTTGCGGTACGGCCTTTATGTTTATTGTTGTTGTGATATCAATTCTTGTCTTTAGTGTTGCCAGTGTGTTTCTGATTCAATGGCTGGGTGCAAACATTTGGTGGATTAATCTTATGGTTCGATTGGCTCTTGTACCTCTTGTCGGCGGCATCTCATACGAGATTTTACGACTGGCAGGACGCCATGAGAATTCGTTCGTGGGTCGCTTGACTTCTAAGCCCGGTATGTGGATGCAGCGATTCACGACCCGTGAGCCGGACGATCGTATGATCGAGGTTGCTATCGCCGCGATGCAGGCTGTCTTACCGGAGAATGCTGAGGAAGATCGGTGGTAAAGTGGGTTGAGTGGAAGGCCGAGCAAGTCAGACGGCTCGAGTCTGCGGGCATTGAGTATCCCGAGGATGAGCTCTTATATATCATCTCCATCCTTAACGAAAAAGCACGCTCGACTATTCATTTTGACAAAGAAATTGAATTATCAGAAGCATTGTCAGAAGATGTATTAAGTCGTTTTGAGCGGGTTATCAGCGGACGAATCAGGCGAGAACCTTTAGCGTATTTGTTGGGAGAGGTCTTTTTTTATCGGGATCGTTTTTTTGTCGGTCCGGGCGTGTTGGTTCCTCGACCGGATAGTGAAATTCTTGTTGGTGCATCGCTCTATTCGTTGGGGGTTGACGATAGTTTTTTGGCCGGACGTTATGAAGACATATCTGCACTCAAAGTCGATGCGAATGTCGACCATCTGGTTCTCTTAGATCTTTGCACCGGTAGCGGTTGCATTGGTATTTCTATTGCGAATATTCTCAGTCGATATCTTCTCTCATACCAAATGGTATTGACGGAGATATCTGAAGAGGCAGCACAGTATGCGCGAAGGAATATTGAGGAGGCTTCGGAGCCGGATCGAATCGCATTAGAGATGTGCGATTTGTTTCCGGAACAAGAATACTTCCTTACAACATACGGCAAGGCGGCATTTATTGTCTCCAATCCGCCATATATTACGGATGCTGCGTTTGAAGATACAATGCCGGAAGTTAGAATTCATGAGCCGGCACTTGCGCTTAGAGGGGGGAGCGACGGACTTCAGATTTACAGAAGAATACTGGATATGTCCCCTGAGTATTTATCTCAAAATGGCATATTGGCGTTTGAACATGGATTTGACCAACGAGAGGCGATATCCGAGCTGATGCAGAGTGCTGGGTTTTCGGATGTGGTTTGTCTAAAGGATTTTGGCGGGAATGATCGCGTAACACTCGGTCGTTTTCGAGGAATTCTATCTTAGTGTAATGGTAGCGGGGGACACAGGAAATGAACGCTTCTTTTTTTCTTTATCCTTTTGAAGCCGGGGATATGGTGACACTGCGAAAACAACATCCTTGCGGGGGAACGAAGTGGACACTCATACGCGTCGCCGGAGATGTGACCATGCGATGCCAAACTTGTGGCCGCCGAATGGTCCTTAAACGAAGTGCTCTTGAAAAATCGTGCAAAGCGGTTGATAAAAAAGAAGACACAGAACAAATAAAGGATTGAGCGCGGTTGAAAATATCTTTGATTTACTCGACCGGTAATATGTAGCAATTTGTGAAGTTTATTCGATATAATGAATATGATTTGAAAGTGAGCCGGAGGTCTGTATGCCGAAGAATGATGCACCTGTGATTCAAAATATTCAGTCTCCCAAAAAAAATGTGCCGGTATCGGAAGATCGCGTGAGCGACATCGACAGGTGGCTGCGTGAGCTTGATCATACCGCGTTACCGGATTGGGATAAACTTCCGGACATTGGGCTGTATATGGATCAGGTGTTAACGCTTATGGATCGGCAATTAAGCTTTTACAAAAGATCCGATGATGACAAGATTTTGACTAAGGCAATGATAAATAATTACACAAAGGATGGGGTGCTACCGCGTCCTGTTGATAAAAAATACACACCGGATCACTTGGCTTTGATTTCATTAGTCTGTGCGTTGAAACCGGTGGTCTCCATCTCGGATTTAGGCACGCTGACGGATGCTGCGCTTCAGGGCAGCAGTGAGGAAGAGCTGTACGAGCTTTATCTTCGGATTCAAGATGAGGCATTTATAGATGTTCGACGCCAGGTTCTTGCAGAGCTTGAGCCACTCAAGAACGCATCAGATGCAGGTGGCGTTTTAGCGATGGACCGGCGACGGCTGATGGCAGATATCGCTCTTCGTCTTTCTCTCGAAGCGCGAGTGCGCGTTATGATGGCACAGAAATTAATTGATTCAATAGGCAAATAATTTTTACTCAGGTTGGAACAAAAAAACCGCTGCGAAAAGTGACGCAGCGGTTTTTGTTTATTGGGAAGCAGATGATCAACCGGCTTGTTCGACAGCAACGGCAACTGCGACGGTCGCACCGACCATCGGGTTGTTACCCATGCCTAGGAAGCCCATCATCTCGACGTGTGCCGGGACGGAGGAAGATCCTGCGAACTGTGCATCGGAGTGCATGCGGCCCATGGTATCGGTCATGCCGTAAGAAGCAGGACCAGCAGCCATATTATCCGGGTGTAATGTACGACCGGTACCGCCGCCTGAAGCGACAGAGAAGAACTTCTTGCCGAGCTCGATACATTCCTTCTTGTAGGTACCTGCAACCGGGTGTTGGAAACGGGTGGGGTTTGTCGAGTTTCCGGTGATGGAAACATCAACGCCCTCTAGGTGCATGATGGCGACACCTTCGCGGACATCGTCTGCGCCGTAGCAACGAACTTTTGCACGATCGCCTTCTGAATATGCAGTTTCGCTGACAACAGCAACCTTACCAGTCGCGTAATCAAACTGAGTTTTTACATAGGTAAAGCCGTTAATTCTCGAGATGATGAATGCGGCATCCTTACCCAAACCGTTCAAGATGACACGGAGGGGATCAGTACGAACTTGGTTGGCGGATTGTGCAATCTTGATGGCGCCCTCAGCAGCGGCGAAAGACTCGTGGCCTGCGACAAACGCAAAGCACTTGGTCTCTTCGCGAAGGAGCATGGCGGCGAGATTGCCGTGTCCAATACCGACCTTGCGGTCAGCAGCAACAGAACCCGGGATGCAGAAAGCTTGAAGACCGATGCCGATGGCTTCGGCGGCTTCTGAGGCAACCTTAATCTCTTTCTTGATTGCGATAGCAGCACCAACAACATACGCCCAACACGCATTCTCGAAAGCGATTGGCTGTGTCTCCTTAGTGATGGTATAAGGGTCAATACCCTTAGCGTCACAAATTGCTTTGGCTTCCTCAATGGACGCAATACCGTGAGCGCTTAATGTCGCATTAATCTGTGCGATTCTTCTGTCATAACTTTCAAAAAGTGGCATATTATTCTCCTCCCACACTTATTCGTGTCTCGGATCGATATAGCGGACTGCGTCTGCATAACGACCGTAAGTACCGAGATTCTTCTGATAGGCTTCGTTGGCATCGTTGCCCTTCTTGATTTGCTCAAGCATCGGCCCGAGTTTCAAGAATTGATAGCCGATGATCTGGTTGTCCTTGTCGAGAGCCAAAGAGGTAACATAACCTTCGGTCAACTCGAGATAACGAGGTCCCTTTTCAACGGTTGAGAAGATAGTTGCCGTTGTGGAGCGAAGTCCTTTACCGAGATCCTCAAGAGAAGAACCAATCGGCAGACCGCCCTCGGAAAATGCGGATTGGGAACGACCGTAAACGATCTGGAGGAAGAGCTCGCGCATCGCTGTGTTAATCGCGTCGCAAACGAGGTCGGTGTTTAGCGCTTCGAGTATTGTCTTGCCCGGGAGAATTTCTCCAGCCATCGCGGCGGAGTGCGTCATACCGGTACAACCGAGTGTCTCGATTAAAGCCTCCTGAATAATGCCGTCTTTGATATTCAAAGATAACTTACAGGTTCCCTGCTGAGGCGCACACCAGCCGACGCCGTGTGTAAAACCGGAAATATCCTTGACTTCGCGGGCCTGAACCCACTTGCCTTCTTCCGGAATCGGAGCCGGACCGTGATTCGGTCCTCTTGCGATACAAGTCATTTGTTCTACTTCGTGTGTTTTTTGCATGTATGTATCCCCTTTCAAAAAAGTCGGTGTCTGGCGGCACCGCCTTCAACCTCAAATTCACACCAGCGTTTATTATAGCAAAAGATATCAGATTATCTATAAGCAGACTACAAATTCGTGAAATCGTGTATTATATAAACACGAAATTACCAAAATTTGTGAGGTTACAATGAGTCTCCTTGATAACAAACTGAATGACATCAGACATCGATATGATGAAATCATCTCGACATTGGCCGATCCGGCTGTTTTTTCGGACCCGAGTCGATATCAGAAGCTAAATAAAGAATTGACTGAACTCGAACCGATTGTCGGAGCAATTAACGAGGTCGAGCGCCTAGAGTCGGAGCTAGAGCAAACGCAAGAGATGTTTGATATGGCCGGCGACGAAGAGATGCGCACGATGGCGCGCGAAGAGATAAAATTGCTCGACGCGAGCATCGAATCAGAGCTTGAGAAACTTAGGGAACTGACGTCACCTAAGGATCCGAATGATCAGAAGTCGGTCATCATTGAGATTCGTGCAGGTGCCGGCGGAGACGAGGCCGCTCTTTTCTGCAGTGTGCTTTTTGGCATGTATTCGGCTTACGCTCAAGGTCGCGGATGGACAGTAGAGCAAATTGACAGTAGTCCGACCGGGCTTGGCGGATATAAGGAAATCATTTTTTCGATTGAAGGTGCAGGTGCCTATAGTCGATTCAAGTATGAGAGGGGTGTTCATCGCGTACAGCGTGTCCCGGTCACGGAATCATCCGGAAGAATCCATACCTCTACGGTGACGGTTGCGGTTCTTCCCGAGGCTGAGGCTGTCGAAGTGGACATTCAGCCCGGTGATTTGCGCATAGATACATTTAGAGCATCCGGTGCCGGCGGACAGCACGTCAACACAACCGACTCGGCAATTCGTATCACACATATTCCGACAGGGCTTGTCGTCCAGTGTCAAGATCAGCGCAGCCAGTACAAGAACAAGGACAAGGCAATGGCGCTCTTGATGAGTCGACTTCAAGATTTGAAAAATTCAGAAATTCACGGGCAAGTTGCGATGAATCGAAAAGCCCAGGTCGGAACCGGCGACCGTTCCGAACGTATTCGTACTTACAATTACCATCAAGGTCGCGTATCGGATCATCGAATAAATATGACAATATACAAATTGGATTCTTTTCTGGCGGGTGACATTGACGAAATTATTGATGCTTTAGCTTCAGCAGATAAAGCCGATCAATTGATGGGTGTCGCAGGGGAGGACGATTAGTCAAATGGGAGCAAGAGGCTTTGAGACTGACGGTCTAGTTACCGAAGTTGCAGTTTATCGATCAAAAGACGATCTGGTTCGTCCCGCTGAGCTGATTCGCAGCGGCGAGGTTGTCGCGTTCCCTACAGAGACGGTGTACGGACTCGGTGCGAATGCTTTGGATAAGGACGCGATACACAAAATATTCAAGGCGAAAGGGCGACCGAGCGA
>LSQX01066037.1_pt1 | contig 21716 bp, 22 predicted proteins | sample 654561 | NCBI WGS metagenome assembly LSQX01 (sample SAMN04489861, study PRJNA283612) | anaerobic digester metagenome | isolation source: 4 biogas reactors fed with cattle manure at either 37C or 55C with and... | place: Denmark: Kongens Lyngby | collected 2014
ACCTCCCTGTTTTTACTGCTTTTAACGCTATAGAACATATTACATCTGCTGCTTTGCCATTGTCAAGGCACAATTTGCACTCCTCAGCCCGGAGTGCTAACAACTATTGCGAATAACTTAGGATAAATGCGAAAAAGTATGATAAAGAATGGCTTGGGACACGATGCACCTGGTTCTTGTATTTTGTTACAGGATTTAGACATAACAGATGCCAGGTTGTTTTATGCCAGGGCTTCAGTCATTCGGCCTGGTTACGATTATATGCCTTTTATCCCTGATCACAGTCCTGGCGAAGACCGGTATCAGTACTTTCCTCAGGCCGTATTCCGGCCTTGTGAAGCAGAATCCATACTCATATCCTTTCCTGCCGGTGCCGGATCTGTTGGAAATGAAGCCTTCCAGGCAATATGCCGTTCCCTCGAGCACGATCGCCAGTTGAAGGGTCACCTTCGGATCGACAGGAAATCTCAGCGCAGACGCAAACCTGGCGCCGCCGGTGCTGAGATCGATAACCCTTACTTTTGCGCTGCCTGATATGGTTTGCCTGCATCCTATGCGCACGATCCTGACTGTCCCGGAAACCGGAACATCAGGCCTTATTCTGAGATACTTCCTTGAAAAAATCCGATGTTCCAAAGAATCACCTGCTGAAGGCAATGTTTGCCTTATTCGCAGCATGATATTACCATAAATTAACATGTCTTTCAATATATTCTCTGATAATCCGGTCATATTCCCGCATTACAGCAGTAATCACAGGTTTATTGGCCGAGTCCAGGACAATGCCATCGATCGATCTGACCGGCAATACTTTTATCGATGTGCCTGAAAGAAAGCAACCGTCGACAGCGCCGATCTCATCGGACCTGACGAATTCCTCTTCAACATCAAATCCGGCATTCCTGCAGGCTTTGAAAACGTATTTGCGCGTTATCCCCTTCAGCACGGATTCACCGGGAGCTGTGACGATCCTGCCGCTCTTTATGAAGAACAGGTTTGATTTGCTGCCCTCCGTGATCCTGCCTTCGCTGTCAACCAGGATGACCTCGAAGTAGCCGCCTTCCCTGATCTTCTTTTCCACAGAATCTTTGTAAGCTTTATTGAATATCTTGGCATTCGGGTTCTCCCGCTCGATCTGAAGCAGTCCGGTCCTCACGCCGCTGCTGTATTCGGCTTCGGTCGGATAGTAGCTTTTACTGATGTAGACGACCCACTCCTGCCTCTGATTTTCATCGAATATGACAGTTTTTACATTGCAGTTGATACGGCCGCTTTTGCCGAGCAGCTTTTTTATATCGTCGGCCAACTGTGAATCCGACAGGTCCAAATGCTTTCCGACGGTCTTGAAAGTTGACTTCAAGCGGTCATAATGATCCTCGAAAAACAGGGGTACCCCATCGATTATCCTGATCACTTCATATGCCGCCCTGCCTGACATCTTCTGAGAGTCGATATATGAAACTTCAGAACTCTCCTTTATTATACCGTTATGAATTACGTATCTGCCTGCATTGTCTTCCATAATCATCATCCCTTTTTCGTCCAGGTTTGTGTTTCATCATTCGGATGTTTATCGTGTTTGGGTGTTTTATCATATTTGGATGTTCTATATAACTATAAATCAATTGCCTGTGTTCATCAACCTTTATATGCCCTTCTGCCGCGGATTCTCCCGATCCTGATCATGATGCTTGTTTGATTTGGGTATCTGCTCCGGGTCGTGGTGTTGCTCAGGCTGGAGTTACGCATTGGTTAGAGCGTTTCTCAAGGTTATAGTACAACTTCAGTTAGAGAACAGCTTCAGGTTAGAGTATAACTTCAGGTTGGAGTGTAACTCCATGCCATGGATTTGCCTCAGGTGGGAGTCTTGCTTCGGGGTCGAGTGCTGCTTTGGGTATGAGTGTCGCTTCGGTTGGTGTGAAACTTCAGGCTAGAGTTTCGCCTCAGGTTGGAGTCTTGCTTTAGGCTGGAGTGTTGCTTTGGGTTTGACTGCGCATCGTCTAGAGCGCATCTTTAGATTTTGTGTAACATCTGGTTAGAGTATAACTTTAGGTTAGAGTGTTTCTTTAGGTTTGAGTGCCACTGTGGGGCGAAGTATTCTATCAGGTTCCAAAACCGCATAAGGTTCGGGATTTTTTAAGGTTCGTGGAATGCTGCAAGTTCGTGGATTGCTCCAGGTCTGGCAAATGCTCCGGGCTCTATAAATGATCCGGGCCGGGTAAAAACTTCTGTTGAAGCCGGACATATGATTGCCCCATATTGCAACAGGTATAGGCTTTATGTTGGACAAAAGGTTTATATTGGACAAATTTTATATGGGGTAAGCTTTGTATTGAAATATTCTTTATATCAAATGCTTCCTGCAATGAAATGCTTTGTTCCCGGCATGCATTTTGGCTGCAGTGACACCCTATGCCGGAACTACTCCCGGGCCGGAAAAGTCCGGCCTTTGCCCGGCCCGGGTCAATTCGCCGGCGCCGATAAACTTATTTCCGGCCAATTTGCCGGCTGCGGTCCATTTATTACATCCTTTGGCTTATATGCCGCAGGCTTTGGTCCGCTCATCGCACATACTCGATTGCAGCCGGCTCCTCGCCACCAGCCCGGACTGTTTTAGCTTATGTCACGTCCCTGCTTTCCTGATCTTTCCACAGGCCGGGCCATTACTCAGTCGCCAGGAGTGCCCTCCTTTTGTTCAGGATCTTTCGTATGCTGTCCTCAGATAAATGATACCTTTCCATAAGTTCCTGTATCGTTGCTCCTTCTTCGTATCTTTTGCAGATTTCCCTGTTCCTGTTCCATATCATTGTCCTGGTTCCGTTCAGCGTGCCCCAACCGGCCCTGCTGTTCTCTTTTCTCGGTACATATAAAAGTTCGCCCTGCACATATTGCTGAAGTTGCTCAAGCAAATGCTTCGGCAGCACATTTTTGCCGTTGATATATTTCATTTCGTCGATCCTCCTGATCATGTCCATACTTAACGATCCATGCTTATTGAGATACTGTTTGCTTGATCAATGAGGTGACGATTCTAACCGATCGACTGGTTTACCGTAATATTCTGTGAGATTTACCAGGCTGTTTCCTGTTGTTATTGCTCGTACGGGCATAAAAAAAGCACGATAACCTTACCATGCCATCTGAGTAAATATTCCGGTAAAAGGTTATTCTCCGGGCAGTTGCTGAAAGAATGCGTGCAGGCCGAACAATGCTGCATCAGTGTCACACATCCCCAGCCATATTCAATTAGATATCGCTCACCTCGTACATAACCCTGAAAAACATCAATTTAAACACTCCTTTCCCTGTAAAATTGCCTGTGCCACAATTATATGCCATTTTCAGGCTGTCCGTCAATAAAGTCAGTGCCCGAAAGAATGAATATAGGAATTCTTTCCGCTCCTGCACCGAATGCCGCCAGGCTGGCAGTGGCCGGTTCCGTCCCGGAAAGGACCCAGGCATGGGTGGACCTGGTCGTAGCACATGGATTTGTCCAATGAATCATATGTTCACGTGGAAATTCACTTCAGTGCCATTGCCTGGCGGTCGCACGATACTGACGGCTAATTATGTCCCATGATCGACCATATTTCATGCTGCCATGTTTTTCAGCCATAAGCGTCAGATGGATCTGGTCATCGTGGCCTTTTTGAATGATAGTGGTCATTTGCAGAATCACGCACTGATCAGTTAAAAACGTTCCAGTATTTGAGGCAATTCCGCAAAGTCAGAGAATCTTGGCTCTGCATCGGGGTGCAGTCCGTTTTTGTCGTAGTAGGCTGCCCTCATTCCAAGAGTTGTCGGAGCAACATAATCATCGATATAGTCATCGCCGACGAAAAGGACCCTGTCGGCAGGCACACCTGAAATCCTCAATGCTTCATTGTAAATTTCAGGGTGGGGTTTCCTTATCCCCGATGCCACGGAAGTCACAACGAAGCTGAAATACTTCCTGATGCCCAGCATTTCAAGCAGTTCTTCTATACCGCCCATTACCCTGAAATTCGACACGACGCCCATCCGGCAGGTGCTGTACAGGCTTTTGAGCGTACCGGCAACTTCATCCTTTACATAGCATGCTGCTTTGTAGTTGTCCCAATAATTTGTGTACAGCTTGTCAACTGCCGCCTCGATCCGGCTCACGCTCAGTTCCGGAGCGCTTAGCTGCAGTATTTTGAAGAACTGTCCCCTTAATTCGAATTCAGCGTGGGGTGGCAGTGAAGCTTCAAGCCCGCGCCTTGCAGCAATATAAAAACTGAAAAAAGAATCGAAACCATCCCACAGGGATTCGACGCCGGAGCCTTTGTATGCCCACATGGCGTAATCCTCCGCGGCAGGCAGTCTGTAAAGGTCTATCAGTGTTTCCATACAGTCGAAAAAGATATAATCGATACCCATATTGCAGAAATCCTCTTTTTGGCCTTGTCGCCAGTCTTCAGGTGGATTATAATTTATTCCGTCGGTATGCGCAACGTTTACTTATAAACTGGCGGCCGAAGTTTTTTGACACCGCCTTTCACCGGAGGAACTGTATGAGCGAGTCGGAAAGCCGAAAGGACATATCCAACTGGGAAGAACTGTTTGACATGACATATGAATACCTGACATTCCTGGTCGAACAGCACGAGGTTACCCATGATATGATCGTCAAGACAACTTATGACATCCTCAGGAACGCAGGCTACAAATACACATATGATGACGTTGAAAAAGTGTACTACGACGGGTTCTGATCAATAGTCTTTCAATACTGCTGACGACTGCATCAGAAACGTTGTACCGCCATGTGATACAGCATAATGATCATCGATATTGCATTCAGCGGACATCGGCCCGGTTATGGCTCATAACCCGGTTTCTTGTACAACGTATGCTCCTTGTCTATTATGTCGGGCTTATATACGGCCTCATTCCACTCTTCCGGCTCAAATTCCTCCACTGCTACTGAAACCGACGATTCATTCACATTCAGACTTTTAACTATGGCCTTCGTGACCTCTTCAGCCATATTCCGCTTCATTTCCTCGGTCCTGCCCTTGTACATCTTCACAATAACATGCGGCATCCTGCTCACCTCGTTTTTCTCATATTGTACCAAGCCCAGCACTTTTTCACAATCTTTTTCGGGGGGCCTTCGGGGGACAGTTCTTCAGAAAGTTGGGTTGGGGGGACAGTTCTTTGGAATTTTGATTTGGGGACACTTCTTCTGAAATCGTTCCGGGGACAGTTCTCCGAAAGTTGAGCTGAGGGACAGTTCTTTAAAAAAGGTGCTTTGGGCAGTTCTCAAAAGGAAAAACCTGAGTAATGGTTCTTCTCCACCCTGCTTTGCGGCAGAAAAACCAGTTAGATTCCGGTATAACATAAATAGAAAAAATCCTCAGAACTCTGACAGTTCTGAGGATCCCGCTTTCTGGAGCTGGTGAGAGGAATCGAACCTCCAACCCGCTCATTACGAATGAGCTGCTCTGCCATTGAGCCACACCAGCATGTATCTGCTTACCAATACCGTCGTGCCTGTGAGCAACGGTCCGATCTGAGCTCTGCGTAATCAGCCTGCTATCAATCATATCCGCTGTGAGATGCACAATGAATTATAACTCATATCATAAAAAAACTCAATACTTATTTTTTTATTATAATATGGTTAAATTTTCCAATCTGTAATTGTCATGATATCTCCTTAATAAGTGTACTTCCGAAGAACTGTCCCCTTATTCTCACTATCCTGGTCTTTGCAGCAGCGGGCTGCCTTCATAAAGACAGCCCGCTGCCGGCATTCCATATCAGAAGTCATGTCACTTTGTCATTTGCCCTGTTCATGATTTGGTTCTATCGTTCAAAGGTTCTTTGGGTTCTGATGTTTTTTATAGCACTTCATGTTCTGCAGGCACTGCAGCCGCAATAAGAACTGCAGAATCTTTCAGTTCCACAGATTTTTCGGGTTTTCCGTTACGCTGCTTCTGTCTCCTGCGTCTCAGCCGCCGCTTCTCTGGTCAGAGATTGTTGCGTTGTTGTTTTCCTCGGACAATTGCTCAAGATCGTCATAAGGCGGACCTTCCGTGGTACCTTCAAGGAGAACTATATCGAACTCGTTTGGAGGATCTCCCCATGAGTTCCCGGAGAATGTTGTAAAAGCACGGTCTACCAGGAATCCGCCTTTGGTGTTGTAAACCACATTGTTGTTGATAGCGCCTGTCGTATTCGGGTTGATATACATTCCTGTCCTCAGTGAGTAGAATGTATTACCTTCCAAAAGCACATTGGATACACCCACCTGTGATACGACCGCCCTGTTGACTATCCAGTCGGACATCGGCGGCGGCTGCTCCGGACCATAGATAGTGTTTCCTATCAGTTTCACATCAGCGGCGCCTATCTGTATAAACTCCCTGGCATAAGGAACATCGCTCGTCATGGTAAGCCCCTGGACTGTAGCGCCTGCACCCGTGATCAACAGCGGAATTATCTCGGCCTGCAGGAATATCACTGCTCCGGGCTCGCCAAGCAGTGTCGCCCCAGCCTTGTTGAAGTTGATCTGAGTCGTGACATTATAAGTGCCGGCTGCCACATGGACTGTGCCTCCGGGCGCTACTGCAGCAATACCTTCCTGTAAGGTGCCGAACGGATGGGCGATACTTCCGTTTCCGTCCACACTGCCGGCTTTTACGCGTATATTCTCCGGATCGACGGTTTCATTCACCGCTTCGTCAAGCGTTTCCTGCAGGTCCTGTACTGTCTGGTACCCGAGATCAGGCCTGCTCGACAGCAATATCCCCAGCACCGTATCCTGGGCTGCCGTACTCAGTGAGTTAAATCCGTCGAGATCAAGGCCAAGGTCAGGATCAGTTATCGCTGCCCGCATTTCCGTGATATCCTGTGCGCTGTTTACAGCGTTCAGTCTGGGATCGGGAGTTACGGCCGCACCGATTTTCAGAATCAGAAGCGAAGCGCTTATACCCGTTTCCGTTCCACCTGCTGCATTATTTAGGCTTACTGGATTATTGCTGGTATGGTTCCTCAGTGTTAACTCATCCCCTGCAGCCGCATTGATGATCATCATACCGGTAAAACCGCTGTCAGCTGCAGCTGTACCATATGTGCTTCCCGGCACGGGGTTTTCATTCTTGTATAGCGTAAACTGCCCCGGCTGCGCCGCTGTCACGGTAAACCATACAGCATAGAGCCCTGCAGAATCGATGATAACAGGCGCTGTGCCATTCTCATGCACGATACCCTTCAAAGCTCCGTTGTTGCTGAAGTTCACAGAACCGTTTACCGGGACTGTCTGGCTGGTCGTGTCATAAACATACCCGTACGGATTGTCGGTCGGCGGGACAGGCGTATCCGAATAAGTGATTATAAGTTTCGGGAAATACGGCTCATAAACGATGTTATTCGTGCCGAACTGGACAAGGGTCATTCCGTCCGGATTGGTCAATGCTATTCCGTAATTCGGGTAAGTTCCGTTGAGCCACTGGTTCACAAGCTCCGTTATGTCTATCTCAACAGTCTTGTACAGATCCGTTTCGTCGACGCTGATCTGAGAAGATGTTGCTTCGAAAGCCGGAAGAGTGTTGTAAGTTACAGCAGCAGCATCGAATGGCTCGGTTACTCTGTTGACAACAATCGGACTTGGATCGGGACCTGTTTTTACAATAACGGACAATTGCAGCACTGCACTGTCTACAGAGGTCACTGGCAACGGCGGCAGTTCGATTTCCATAAGGCCTATGCTATCCGTGAAGCCAGGATCATTGCCAACATACATCAGCGGATAAAAGGAGAAATTCTGCGCAGGTTGCGATGAAGTCACAAAGGTAGTATCGGGTATACCAACCGATACTGTTGGCATAATCAGTCACTTCCTTTCCATTGATTATAAAACTGTCAAAAAGCGGAAGGCTCCTGATGCTACCGCCTAATTCACTGGATCCGCTTTTCCGTCATTACATCGTATTCACTCTTTGGTTGGATGTTACATATCCTGTTAAGAATCTGCAGGAATCCGGCCTGCCAATGATGAAGGTACTTGCTAGGCTTTCAGTACATGCAGCAATAGTACTCCCCTCGTTGGTTCACGACACACGGTGTATTTCCCTTCGATCTTCGTGCGTCCCCATCACCCTATGCTTTTACGTTTTCCTGATTTTGCAGTCTCTTCACCCTTTCGGACTTGAACCATGGAACATTACATAATTAGTTTGCATATTATTATTCCGAGACCGGTTTTTCTGTCTTTAACAGTGCGGAACAAGGCAAATCCGAGGTCTGGCTCTTCGATCAAAGGTGTAAAGGAACGCAAGGAATGCTATACTGGCATTTCGAGCGGTCCACGACTTCTAAAGAAGTGGAAAGTGCTTAATTCCTATACCACCCGTTGATGAGCCAGGCAATTGCTCCGCAAGAGGCAAAAGCACACACGCTGCATATGCCAGCCCACGGAGCAGGATTTGCACAGAATGAGCAAAGAGCAAAAATCATCAAAGCCATTGGAGGGAATCCGAATGAGCAAGGCTTTAATTACAGGGATAACGGGACAGGATGGTTCCTATCTGGCGGAATTCCTGCTGGAAAAAGGATATGAAGTGCACGGGCTCGTGCGAAGGAGCAGCACGGATAATACAGAAAGGATAAGCCATTTGCTCAGCGAGCCGAAAAAAGTGACTTTGCATTACGGCGACATGAGCGATTCGGGAAGTCTGACCAGGCTTTTGTACAAAATAGAACCAACCGAGGTATATAACCTGGCAGCCCAGAGTTATGTGAAAGTTTCATTCGATATACCTGAATTCACGACAGATGTGAATGCTGTCGGCACAGTAAGGCTGCTGGAAAGCATACGTGAAGTGAACCCCGGCATAAAGTTCTACCAGGCCTCATCCAGCGAATTGTTCGGGAAAGTGCGGGAAATACCGCAAAATGAGAACACTCCGTTTTATCCCAGAAGTCCATATGCGGCCAGCAAGCTGTACGCATACTGGATAACTGTCAACTACAGGGAAGCATATAACCTGTTCGCATGCAACGGGATCCTTTTCAATCACGAATCCCCAAGAAGGAGCAAAAACTTTGTCACCAGGAAAATAACGACGGGTATCGCTGACATCCTCTCCGGGAAGCTGGAATGCCTGTGCCTCGGCAATCTGGACGCAAAAAGGGACTGGGGATTTGCCGGTGATTATGTGGAGGCTATGTGGCTGATACTCCAGCAGGACGAACCCGACGACTATGTTGTTGCGACCGGCGAAACGCATACGGTAAGGGAATTTTGCGAACTTGCGTTCAAAAATGTCGGCATCGACCTGGTCTGGGAAGGCAAAGGTCTGGATGAAAAAGGCATCGACAATGCCACCGGCAAAGTACTTGTCAGAGTCAGCAGCGAGTTTTTCAGACCGACGGAAGTGGACCTGCTGCTGGGTGACCCGACAAAGGCAAAGACCAGGCTTGGCTGGAAACCCAGGGTATCCTTCGAGGAACTGGTCGCAATGATGGTGAAGAGCGACCTTGAAGCGGCTGGCATTAAGCTGAAATAAGGCGGTATTCGCTAAGCTTTGATAATGCAGCAGGCATAAAACTGAAATATGATGGCAGCAATTCAATACGATAACAGCAAATGCGTTGCGATAATTCGTAGATTCAGGAGGGATTCACATGGAAAAAAACAGCCGGATATATGTAGCCGGCCACACAGGAATGGTCGGATCAGCGATCGTCAGGTGCCTTCTGCAGAATGGTTATGAAAACATCATCAAAAGGACGCACCAGGAACTTGACCTGACAAATCAGGCTGCAACTGAGAAGTTCTTTGAAGAAGAAAAACCTGAATATGTTTTTCTGGCCGCTGCAAAAGTGGGCGGGATCCACGCGAACGACACCTACCCGGCGGATTTCATCATGGAAAACATGCTTATCGAATGCAATGTGATCCGAAGCGCTTTCAGGAACAAGGTCAAAAAGCTGATGTTCCTGGGGAGTTCATGCATCTATCCGAAGCTGTGTCCCCAGCCGATAAAGGAAGAGTACCTGCTTACAGGGGCGCTGGAACCAACCAACGAAGCATATGCCCTGGCCAAAATATCGGGCATAAAAATGTGCCAGTCATACAACAAGCAATACGGCACCCGGTACATTTCCGTAATGCCTGCAAACCTGTACGGCATCAATGACAGGTTTGACGCTTACAATTCCCATGTGATCCCTTCGATGATCATAAAATTCCACAGGGCAAAATGCGAAAACAGGCCTTACGTTGAATTGTGGGGCACCGGCAAGCCACTGCGCGAATTCCTGTATGTCGATGACATGGCAGAAGCATGCCTCTGGCTAATGCAGCACTATGAAAGCAGTGAACTTATAAATATCGGGTCCGGCAAGGAAATCAGCATAAAGGAACTCGCCGAGATTATACGCGATGTCGTGGATTACCAGGGAGAAATCGTATTCGACTCATCAAAACCCGACGGTACGCCCCGAAGGGTCCTGGATAATTCGAAAATCTCTGCAACCGGCTGGAAGCCAAAAGTCGATATCAGGGAAGGCATCCGAAGGGAATACGAATATTACCTGAGCACCCATGCAGGGAAAGTCGGGGACAGTTCTTCGGGAATCTGACTGAGGGACAGTTCTCAAAAATTACAGACATTGGGGGACAGTTCTCCAAAATTATGGGGTCAGTTCTGTATAACTGATAAATTCCTGAAGGGCAGCTCTGAAACATGACCCTGAAACGCGGCCCGGTTACTCAATGCCGCTCATTTTTGAAATCTGTCAGAGGGGGGGACAGTTCTTCGTAAAACTGACAGAGGGACAGTCCTTTCAAATTGTAAAACCATTTCTATGTCCGAATATGCCGTGTAACCGCAAACCAGACAATATACTGTGTTACTGTTTTTCACCAATCATAAAAGACAGGAGGATCCGGATTATCCTCCTGTCTTATTCAGGAGATTCATTTCATTCTGCCGACAATTGCCTGAGAACGTCCATTTGAGCCTGAAGTAATGCTTCTGACTTCGTTTTGAACGTGTAGACCTCGGCTTTAAGCTGTTCATATTTTGCCTGAATATCTCTGACTTTTTCAGCAGCCTCATCTATTATTTTTTGTGCCTTTATCTCTGCTTCATCCACGATGTTCTTCGCCTTGTCGCACGCGTTTGCCTTGATCTGCTCAGCTGTATGCTGCGCGACAAGAATCGAATGCTGCAGTGATTCTTCGAGAACCTTGTAGTGCTGAACCGCCTCATTCAGGGAAGTAATCTGGCATTTCAGTTCATTGGTGCTGCTGTTCATCTCCGCATAGTCCTCAATAATTTTCGCCAGAATGGCGTCAACCTGCTTCTTGCTATATCCGTCAAACAGCGCTCTCTTTAGCGTCAGGCGTTTCAAGTCAGCAGCAGAGTAGTTCACACGACCATCCCCCAACACAAACTCCTGTATAAATTCTATTCGCTGACCTGCTTGGACAATTCATCTTTTTAAAGGCTTAACTCCGCTCACCGTCAGAGCAGCACCTGGTGGAGAAATGTCCCTGTCCTTTGCCTGGATCTGAAACCGCGAAAAGTCACGTGTCGTAATCATATCACAGACATCCTTGTACCAGATGAAGCTGCTGATATAAGCATAAAACTTTGCTCTTCCCATACATGCAGGTGTAATCGTGTAATATTTGCCTATCCGCCGCACAAAACCTTCACCAAAGTGATCAAGTATTACAGCAATATCGTAAGCAGGATCACCAAACCCTGCATTGCTGAAACCAATGATGCTGCTTATCCCGCGTGCTTTTTTATCAAACATGATATGCCAGGGAGCTAATTCCCCATGGATAAGCACCGGCTGGAAATCAAAGAATCCCTCATCTTCGATTACAGGTTGGGATATTTGGCGGAAATACTCCTTTACATAGCCGTTGCAATAAGGCGATATTTTCCTTTCCATCGTTTCAAATTCAGCCAGCCATTCTTCCCGGCCGAGGTTCATCCGGGAATCCCCTATCCCTGCATTTTCCGCTTTTTTAGCCGGAATGGAATGCAGTTGTTCAAGGAAAACCGCTATTTCTCTGGCAACAGTATCCTGTATGTGATGGTCCGATTTCAGCAGAACATTACGATACAGTGGTGAACCTTTTACATATTCACGCTTTGTAACATCTTGCCCGACCATCTCCACATCCGGCAAAGGCAAAGCTATGAAATTCCTGACGAAACCAAGCACTTCCGCTTCATTTCTAAGGTATACGGCGCTCCAGTCGTATTTTGCAAATTTGAAAACCACTTCGCTGTTCACGATCGCAACATCGCTGTAACTTCCATCTGTCTTGTTGAATTCGATCTTTGACAGGTCCAGTTGCGGATACCTGCTTTTGATCAGTTCCATATACTTTAACTCGTTATAGTGCAAAACCGTCCCTCCTTCACTAAAAAGTACAGAACTGTCCCCTTTTAATGAAAAACCGTCCCACTTATCAAGGTGCAGAACTGTCCCTCATCCTGAAGAACCGTCCCCTCCCGAAGAACTGTCCCCTAATACAACAGCTTAACGTTGGTTTCAGGCCAGTCCTTCAGCCTCATTACCGTATTCGAGAGGTTGGAATACCCGTTCCCGATGAAGAAGTCACATTGTGCAGCAAGATATGTGTCTTTTATAACCTCAATGGTGTCCTTGATCAGTTCGACGCCTTTATGCCTTTTGTTCGGGTATTCCTGAAGGTACGTAGGTATTCGCTTTTTCAGAGGCCGCTTTTTGCTGTCGGTGTAAAGCAGCATCCCGTTCACGCCATACAGCCTCTTGAACTGCCTCAGGATTTTGTTTGAGTCAGTAATCAGAAAAACGTGCCTTATGTTATACCGTTCGAAAAAATACCAGATATACGGCTTGTAGTACTCGTTCAGATCATATATCTGCGCAACTTCGTGCACGATGGCATTCGAAATGCAATGGACTCCCAAAATCGGTCTTTCATCCCTGAAATCAGGCGTTATATTTATATATCTCTGTATCTCCCGTTTTACTTCAGGTTTCAGCTTCAGGTATTTGTCAAACAGGTACCGGTACACCTGGTGAGGTGTTTTCCCGTAAGACCAGTGTGACCTGTTCGACCAAGCCAGTATGGAACTCAGCGGATAATAAATGTCGCTGACAACGATATTCGCGTCGCTTCTCATTAGGCTTTTCAGGTCCCTGTTTTCCATTTTGAGCCTGTCGGTGTCTTCCGTATAAATATTTTCCGGGTTCCATGAAGGCGGGAAAAAAGTATATCCGGGTCGCACTATATCATGTATCGTAACGGCGGAAACAGGTTCGAAGAAAAATTCATATGCATTGGTAGATATGGACTCGCTGTACAGGCTTTCCATCCCCCAGTATACGACCGGGATCCGGTTGGTCAGCTCAGCGGCAAGAATCTGGCACATAACATGGTCTACGTCAGCCCAGATGCTTTTACCCAAAGATTTTATCAGCAAATAACGATTCGTCTGCATACGTGTTCACACCTCCGTATAATTCAGGATATTCGGCTTTGTGGTGTATCCTTTCGGACTTTCTCCTCATGCGGTCTTTCTTCAGGCGCTTTTTGGCCAATCTGAGCTCATGTTTCAGATCCCTGTAGAACAGGACAATGTTTCCTTCCGGCCAGTCTCTGAGGCGCTTGACCGTGTATGACACGTTTGAGTAACCATTCCCTATGAAAAAATCACACATGGAAGCAAGGTAAGTATCCTTGATGACCTCTATTCCTTTGCGTCTCCTCTCGGAATAGCTTGTAAGATGCGGAGCATTTTGGGTATCATAGACCTGTCCCCTCTTGCAGTCGGTGAATATCACCATATCCCCGTAGCGCCTCCTGAAATCCTGGAGGATTTCCTCGCAATCCGTCAGCAGCAGGATTTTCCGTATCCCGTGCCTGTCGATAAACTCGCGGACCGTCGGGTGATATCTCCTGTTCAGGTTGGAAAGTTTTTCAACTTCCTTTACCTTGTCGCCTCCGCGGATGTGAACTCCCAGCAGCGGCTTCGAATCTTTCATGTTTTCATCATAAAACTTCTGTATTTCCTCCTGAATATCCGGTTTGAGCCTGATATACTTGTCAAAAAGACACCTGTATATCTGGTGTGCCGTCATTCCGTATGCCCAGTGGCTTTTGGGGATATATGGGATAATCGGGCGGACGAAATAATGCACATCGCTGACCACTACGTTGGCATCGCTGCTCATCATAGCACCCAGGTTCCTGTAGGTCCATGCTATTTTGTCCAGGTCCTCCACTGTCAGGTTTTTGCCGTTCCATATGGGAGGATAATAGGTGAAACCCGGTTGATCCAATTCTTCTACCGTATAGTTCGATATTGGTTCAAAATATAACTCAAAGGCGTTCCCCTTGAAAGATTCCGAATACAGGCTGTTCGATCCCCAATATACTACAGGGATCCTGTTTGTGATTTCCGCAGCCAGCAACTGTCCCATCACGTGGTCAACATCCGACCAGAAACCGCAGCCCCAGCTTTTGATAAGCAGGAAACGGTCATTTGCCATTCTCATCACCCCCGATGTGCATTTTTCCCCTGACTTTACGGTGCAATTTTTTCAGGAATTCTGATACCGATCGAAGCATTCTGCCTTCCGCCGGAGCTATCATTTTCGCATTGACCGGGTATTTGCGCCTCTTCCTCTTGCGGAAGAGAAGGCTGATATTTTCCTCAGGCCAGTCTTTCATGCGGTATATTGCCCGGGACATGGATGAGAAATCGTTTCCTATGAAAAAATCACATTGGGCTGCAAGACATGCATCCTTGATTGTCTCTATCCCTCTTCTCCTTTTAATCATGGGGTTCTCCATGTTATATGCCGGTTCGTCATCGGTCAGCCTTTTGCAGTCAGTGTAGATGAGCCTGTCACCATACATTTTCCGGTATTCATCCAGAACTTCCTTACTGTCTGTAAGAAGGAATATGTTACGGATCGCATATTTATCCGTAAGTTTGCGGATTTCGGCATGATACTGGGTATTGGCTTTCAGCAGTCTCCCCTTCCCGAGGAAGCGGTATTTCCTCTTCTTTTGCCCGTCTTTCTTCTTTGCACCGTATTTCCTGCTGTGCCTGGTCCAGTAATGCTCATCTGCTGCGTCCTTTCTCAAATCGATGACCATATCGTCTTCCTCCCTGCGCACATGGACCGCCAGCACGGGATGCGAATCCTTAAGCCACGATTGGTAGAATCCCTGCACTTCTGAAAGAATGTCCCTCTTGATCCTGATATACTTTTTAAAAAGATATCGGTAAATCTCTGTAGCTGTCATGCCGTATGCCGCATTATCCTTCCTTATGAACGGAATGATTTCTGATATTGTGAAATACACATCCCCGATGACTACGTTGGCATCGCTGCTTATGAAATCACCGATGCTTCTGTAGGTCCACTTTTCCTTTTCAGCGTCTTCCACAAGCAGATTGTCTGCGTCCCAGATCGGCGGATAGAACGTGTAGTCGGGTTTTGCAAGATCAAATATGCTGTAATTGGAGACGGGTTCGAAATACAACTCAAATCCGTTTGTATGGATAAACCCGTTATGCAGGCAGTGGGTCGGCCAGTAAACAACGGGGATCCGGTTGGTGATCTCGGCAATCAGAAGTTGGCCAAGGACATGCTCCACATCTGACCACAGCCTGTTACTCCATGTTTTGATCAACAGGAATCTGTCACCTGTCATCAAAGGCTCACCTCGCAATAAGTCCGCGTTATACTTTCTTCAAGTTATATTATGTATACCGAAGGGTTTATGTGCACGATTGGGGAAATGTGAAGGTTCGAAGGCTGGAATGCTGAGACAACGGTTTGGCCGACCATGATACATCAAAGTTAAGAGCCCGGGATCCAGTAGCGGTTTATGAGAAGTTTTGCGGGATACATCATGGAATGCTTTACGTGGTTCCTGATCGTGGTACCGCTGAAGCCCACAGGAGTTTTGCACAGTTTCCGGTACGCCCGGGAAGAATATCCCCGGGCCTGTTTCCTGTGAACCCCAGCGTGTGATCCACGCTTCATATTCCCGAAACGCATAATCGGAACGACGTCAAAGCAGCCGGTATGTAACCGGCATCGAAATTTACGGTATGCCTCTGCGTTACTAACCTTTCAGCCCGTTCACTTCCATGTTCCACTCGATCGTGCGGGACAGTCCTTCTCTGAAAGGCTTGAACGAAGGAAGCTGAAACTCTGAACAGACTTTCGAAATATCGAGCTTTACCAGCTTCGGCGATACTTTGATGTCCTTCATCTTTTCATTGATTGCTATCTCCTCGGATAATTCACTCCCCGTCAGCCGGCATATTTCCTCTGCTAAGTAACGGATGCTGATGCTGTCCTGCCCGCCAACGTTATATACAAAGTCTTTCCCGTAGATCATTATATAAAGAAGCATAAGTACACAGTCGGCAATGTAGCAGAATGTCCTGATCTTGCTCCCGTCATCCTGCATCACTATGCGTTTGTCATACAGTGCCTGGCGCATGAAATGTGCAAGGACCCTTTCGTCCTTAAGTCCGATGCCGGGGCCATAGGTCATGGAAATCCTTGCGATTTTGGCATTGACGCCTTCGAAATTCCTGTATGCAAAGCAAAGCGTTTCACCCATGCGTTTAGACTCGGAATAGACCGCCCTGACATCAACAGGAGAACACAGCCCCGGGAAATCTTCGCCGGTGGGGATGTGTTTTTCATCAGGGTTTCCGTACACTTCCGATGAGCTCAGAAACAAAAACACGGCACCATCGCACTTTGCTTTTTCCAGCAGTCTTTCAGTCACAGTCGTATTCAGATGGATGGTATCCTTATAGTTCTGAATGAATTTTCTGGGCTGGGCATAGGTGGCTCCATGGATGATATAATCGGCCCTGATATCGAAACAGTTGCAGTCAGGCCTGCTGAGGTCCGCCGCATAAAACACATACCTGTCCCGGAAAATCTCTTCGAGATGTTTCCCCGGCGGACTTTTGCTGACAGCTGCGATATTTACGCCGATGTTTTTTATGACATTGGCAAGATGCAGCATGTAAATCATATATGTGCCGATGAGCCCGTTGGCACCTGTAATATAAACTGTTTTGCCCTTCAGCGGAGTAAGATCGATTTTTTCGACATATTCACGGCAATCCTGCTCTATAAACCTGTCCATGGCAATCCTCTTCCCCTGATCAGTTATTTCTTAAATCTTCATTCTTTAAGCAGTCTCAGCTTTTCACCAGAGCCACGGCTTCGGAGAAAATATCCTCCGAGGTCGGGTAATAGGCTTTTTCAAGCACATCGCTGGTAGGCGTCGGTGTATCCGGGCAGCATACGCGCCTGATGGGTTTTTTCAGCAGATGGAATGCTTTGTCGGCAGCAACTGCCGCTGTTTCCGACGCAATGCTGCCGGTTCTGCAGCCGGTGTCGGCTATTAGAAGCCTGCCTGTCTTTTCCACGGACCGTATCAGGATCTCTTCATCCAGCGGTTTCAGTGTCCTAAGGTCCACGACCTCGGCGGAAATGCCCGACTGCTGAAGCTTCTCTGCCGCCTTAAGTGCCTCGACAAGCATGTATGACACTGCCACGATAGTGATATCCTCTCCCTTCCGACGGACAACGCCTTTGCCAATAGGAATGGAATATAGATTTTCGGGAACATTTCCAGTTGTTTTATACAGCCATCGGTGCTCAACAAACAGCACCGGGTTGTTGTCTTTTATCGCGGATATCATCAGCCCTTTGGCATCATAAGGAGTAGCAGGGGCAACGATTTTCAGCCCGGGCACATTCATCAGCATCCCCTGGATACACTGGGAATGCTGTGCCCCGGAACCCCATCCCCTGGCGCTGATGGTCCTTACCACCATGGGGACCTTTACCTTGCCGCCGAACATGTAGCACCATTTGGACGCATGATTGACCAGCTGGTCCAGCGAAAGCAGCAGAAAATCCATACGGGCATGGATAAGTATCGGCCTCAGGCCGGCTATTGCCGCTCCGACCGCTATTCCTGTCAGTGTGTTTTCTGCTATAGGCGTGTCGAATACCCTGTTGGCTCCATACTTCTCCTTCAGCCCCTTGGTGGTCCCGAAAACGCCTGCTATATCGTCCACTCCTTCTCCCATGATGAATACTGCCGGATCCCTTGCAAGCGACTGATCCAGCGCTTCGTGCAGAGCGTCTTTGTAAGTGAGGACCCGACCGCCCTCTGTTTCGCCTGTTATGAAATAATCTTCAAGTTTTTCCACTTGGACCGTCGTCCACGGCATAAAAACCCTCCTTTCAGCCGGACAGTTCCCTCCGGCCGCCTTTTTCACTGGTCTGCCCGAATTACCGCTTTCTGCATCTCAACCCGAGGACTGTCCCCCGGATCTTCCGTTCAGGACTGTCCCCAACAATTCGCATAACATCGCACACCCGGAGTTTGCAGAACGGTCGAACCGTTTTCTGAAGAACTGTCCCTCACCTCACATTCTTGAGAACTGTCCCTCATCCGGTAACCCACCCAGGCTCCGTCAAACTGCCCTCGTCCCGCATTCCGCAGAACTGTCCCTCATTCTGCGTTCTGGAGAACTGTCCCCCCACCCGGGCTGTCCCCCACCCGGGCTAATCGGCATAAACATAGTCGAGCAGTTCATCTGGCGAGGGTTTGGGGGAATTCCAGGCAAACCGGAACGCTTCTTCGATTTGGTCGTAAATTTCACGGTCGATGCTTTCAGCAAGCTCGTCAGTCAATACCCCTTCATTCCTGAGGAACTCAGAAAATCGCTTTATCGGGCATTTCGAGACCCAATAGTCATATTCTTCTTTAGGTCTGAAGCCTTCGCCCACATCGTCCACCGTACCTATGTGCCCTTTCCATCTGTATGTCAGGCATTCGATCAGCGTAGGGCCTTCACCTTTCCTGCACCTGTCGATGGCTTCTTTCGCATACCTTGAAACTTCCAGCACATCATTCCCGTCGATCCGGTAACCGGGCATCCCATACCCCTGTGCCCATTTGTATATGTTGTCACCGGCCTGACGCGCCAGTTGGTGCGAGTTGATGGCATAGAAGTTGTTTTCGCACACATACACCACGGGCAGCTTTTTTAGTGAAGCAAAATTCAGGCTTTCGTGGAACGTGCCTTCGTCGGCGGCACCGTCTCCGAAAAACACGACCGTTACCCTGTCGCTGTTCATCAGCTTCGATGCCAGGGCTGTGCCGGTCCCCAGAGGTGTGTTCCCTCCAACGATGGCCGAAGAGCCTGGTATACCGACATCCGTATCGACCAGGTGCATAGACCCTCCCCTGCCCTGCGCGCAGCCGGTTTTCCTGAGGTACAGCTCGGCTATCATTTTTTTGATGTCTCCGCCCTTTGCAATGTACATCGCGTGGCTTCTGTGAGTGCCAAATGCGTAGTCGTCCTTCCTCAGGTTAATGCAGACCCCGACCGCGACCGCTTCCTGCCCGATGGAAAGGTGGATCGGAGTCTTGATTTCATCATACTTGTACTCATCGTTGATCCTTTGCTCGATCAGACGGATGAGCCTCATCGCTTTGTAAGCATCCAGCCACTTGCTTCTATCCATAAACCTTCGCCTCACTTCGCCTCTCTTCTTCGATCATCCCGGCTAATATAAAAGCCTGATCCTGCCGTCCTCCCAGTCCTTCAGCTCGCTTATGCCTGAGGAAACATTGGAATACCCGTTACCGATAAAATAATCACACCTGGCGGCGAGCCATGAATCCCTGATGATTTCCAGCCCCTTCAGCCTGTTGTCCGGGTATTCCTGGAAATGTACCCCCATCCCGTCCCTGCAGGTCCTCCTGCATTCGGTATGGACCAGTATTTCACCATACTTTTGCCTGTACTCTTCCAGGATTTCAACGCAGTCTGTCATCAGGAACAGTCTCATGCCAGGATTTGCGTCCAGGATTTTATCGATTTCAGCCGCATACCTGCCGTTAAGTTCATGCAGGTGCTGCACTTCAAATATTTTGTCACTGCTTCGGATATGCGCTGCAAGAAATGCAGCACCTCTCATATGTTCGTTGTAGAAGTCATCTATAAAATCCCGGACTTCGTCCTTCAGGCGGATGTACTTCCGGATCAGGCAAGCGAACAGGTCCCTGCGTTTCAGTCCGCAGAGCGGGTGATCTTCCGGTATATATGGAACGACATTTTCAATATCAATATAAGTATCGCATACAATGACATCCACGTTGCACTCTGCCAAAGGATGCCGTTGCCGCTTGCTGTTTCCGCCGGTCCCGCAGACAGGCGTAATGGTAACCGCAGCTTCCGCCGGACTGTCATCTTCAGCAGGCATCAGCATCGCTTCCGTCGGAGATAACCGAGATAACGGATATAATGTAATTAACGGAGATAACGGCGCTGCAGCTGCTTTATCCCAATGTCCCGGGTCATATGTGAAATATCCTCCCGGCAAGTCCTGCACATTGAATACGGACACAGGCAGGAAAAACTGTTCGAATGCGTTGGAACCGTCCGATGGGGCATACAGGCTGCCTTTGCCCCAGTAAACGACCGGGACACGCTGCAGTATCTCGGCAACGAGCAGTTGCGTCAGGACATGGTGCAGCTCATGCCACAAACCTGCCCTTATTTCCCTTATCAATATGAATTTCGTTCCTGCAATTCTCTTTACCCCGGTATTCATTGCCATCCGGTTGCCTCCGTCTGTTTCGTGAAGTAAAATCATGCCTGTCAAAGGAGATCATCGTGCCCCTGTTCCTTCAGTTTATCCACGAGCATCCTTACTTTCTGCGACCTGTCCCTGGGACAGACCAGCACTTCGTCTTTTGTCCCAACCACTATCATGTTATCTATGTCTATGGTGCAAATAGTTGCATCCTTGCCGTAAATGACCGAGTTCGTCGTGTTGATCCCTATGTGGCGCCCTTTTACCAGGTTGCCGTCGGAATCCGGCTCCAGGATCCTGGCCAGGGCATCGAGGCTTCCTATGTCGTCCCAGTCAAAAGCGGCCCTCACGGCATACAGTGAAGCTGCACATTTTTCAAGCACCGCATTGTCGAACGAAATGTTCTGCAGTTCGCTGTACGCTTTGCTGACCTTTTCGCCAATTCCTTCTTCGTTTTCCGATGCACCGGGATCGCTTTCCAGCGCATCCGAAAGTTTATGATAATGATCCGGAATATGCTCCTTTATCCTCCGGATTATCGAATCCATCGAACCGACCACTATGCCGCAGTTCCACAGGTAGTCATCCGAAGCTGCAAGTTTTTGCGCCGTTTCCGGTTCCGGTTTCTCGATGAATCCAAGTACCCGTGATACTCCAGGGTTTACATGTGACGTCACTGATCCTTCTGATAAAGATGATTCTTCGGATGAAGACAATCCTTCAAATGATGACGTCATATCTGAAAATGCTATATCTGCAGATGCTGTGTCATCTCCGGAAACGCCTGGTGCCATGCCTTCTCCTGTTCCAGGTTCTACGCGGATGTACCCGTACCCGGTCGCCGGATAAGCAGGTCTGACACCGATGATAACAAGACCGTCGACCTTTTCAGCGGCGTCGAATGCCAGCCTGAGAGCCTGTGCATATCCTTCCGTGTCTTTCACATAGCCGTCTGCCGGCACAAAGCACAATATACCTTCACCCAGTTTTTTCTTCAGCAAAAGCGTCGAGTAAACAATACACGCCGCAGTATTTTTCCTGTCGGGTTCCAGTATAATATTCTCTTCCGG
>LSQX01261192.1_pt1 | contig 21714 bp, 21 predicted proteins | sample 654561 | NCBI WGS metagenome assembly LSQX01 (sample SAMN04489861, study PRJNA283612) | anaerobic digester metagenome | isolation source: 4 biogas reactors fed with cattle manure at either 37C or 55C with and... | place: Denmark: Kongens Lyngby | collected 2014
TAATAAGGTATTTGAAAAGTTTTTCCTTGTCCGGCGTGGCCGCATCGGCCGGGTCGGCCAGGTTATAGCTTCGCAAAATACTCTTGGTATGGGAAAAAGTGTCAAAACTGTATTTGCCGTGGTAGCGGCCCATGCCGCTTTGTCCTACTCCTCCGAAGGGCAGGTAATGCGAGACGATATGCATGATCGTGTTATTCACCGCACCGCCCCCGAAAGATATTTCACGGATTATTTTTTTGCGCACGGCTTTGTTGTTGACAAACATGTACAAAGAAAGAGGCTTGGGGCGTTTGTTGATTTTAGCAATAATGTCATTGAGGCTGGAATAGGTGATAATCGGCAAAATGGGGCCGAATATTTCATCCTCCATAACCGGATGGTTCCAGTCCACCGGATACAGCAAGGTGGGCTCGATGTACTTGTCGGCCGCGTCTGTTTTACCGCCGCAGACTGTTTTGTCCGGGTCGATCAGAGCCTTGAGCCGCGCGAAATGCCGGTCGTTGATAATGCGGCAGTAGCGGGAGTGCAATGATGCGTCATCACCGTAGAATTTCCGGATGGCTGAAATGAGTTCACTTACAAAGGCATCGGCCACCGACTCATGAACGACGATGTAGTCCGGTGCGATACAGGTCTGGCCGGCGTTCATGAACTTGCCCCAGGCGATGCGGGAGGCGGCCGTGGGCAGGTCCGCGCTTTCATGGACGATGGTGGGGCTTTTCCCGCCCAGCTCCAGCGTCAGAGGGGTCAGGTTCTTTGCCGCCTCCGCCATGACCACTTTTCCCACCGGGACAGAGCCGGTGAAAAAGATATAGTCAACAGGTTCGTTCAGAAGCGACTGCGTTTCTTCAATGCCTCCCTGAACCACACATATATATTCCCGGGGAAATGTCGCACTGAGGATTTTATCGATGACACCCGCAGTATGGGGGGCAAGTTCAGAGGGCTTTACAATGGCCGTATTCCCCGCGGCGATGGCGCCCACCAGCGGGAGCATCACCAGTTGCACCGGATAGTTCCAGGGCGCGATAATCAGTGTTACACCGTAGGGCTCTTTGTATATATAGCTTTTGGCGGGCATCATAAAAACAGGCGTGGGCACTTTTTCACGCGCCGCCCAGTCACGGACATTGGCGATGGCCACCTTGATTTCATTATAGACACCGGACAACTCCGTGGCGTAGGTGTCGATCTGCGCTTTGCGCAGATCCGCGTACACTGCCTCAAAGATATCTTTTTCATGGGCTTTCAGAGCAGCGCGCAGCTTGCGCAGAGCGTCAACGCGATAATCTATATCGCGTGTTTGTCCCGTGTGAAAGAAATCTCTTTGTTTCTCGACAAGATCCCGGATAGCTTGAGCGTCCATAAGCCACCTTCCAGTCTTTAAATGGTTTTTTTTAAAATCCCTTTTTTCAACAGCTTTTACTATAAGTTCTGCAGGGAAGGGTGTCAAGGCGAATGCCTTATGACGATTCGTAAAAAGTAAGGACAAGCGGCCAGTTATGACGAAGCGCGCCGGTCCGGAAATATTTGTCAAATCATAGATAATAGAATATGTTGCACCAATCAGAAAAAGTAATCTTCTGAAGACCACAGGCAGCGCGGAAAAAGCCACGGCGCAGGAGCAGGCGTGACGCGCACAGTGTGCGCAGGAACTTTGCCGGAAGAGATAAAGGAAAGAAAATGAGTAATGTATGGTTTGCTCTGGGACTGACGCTTTTTGCCGGAATGGCCACCGGCATCGGCTCGGTCATCGCCTTTACCGCGAAGCGGACGGACTACCGCTTTCTTTCCGTGGCCACCGGTTTTTCCGCGGGCGTGATGCTGTATGTTTCCTTTGTTGAGATTTTTCCCGAAAGCGCGGCTCTTCTGGGCGCGCGTTATGGAGAAACGTGGGGCGCCTGGCTTGTGGCCGCCTCTTTTTTCGGCGGCATGATTTTGATGGCGATTATCGACAACGCCATTCCCTCGGAGGATAACCCACACGAAGCACACACGGAGGAAGAAACAGCTCCCCTGCACGATCCGGAGGCGCCTGTTCCCGCTTTTGAGACATACGCGGCGCAAAGGCACGACAGGCCTCCAGCCCGCTCAGACAAAGGGCTGATGCGCACGGGGCTGTTTACGGCAGTGGCCATCACGATTCATAACTTTCCCGAAGGCATCGTCACTTTTTTGGCAGCCCTGCAGGAGCCGACGCTGGGCGTGGCGATTGCCGTGGCCGTTGCGCTGCACAATATCCCGGAGGGCATCAGTGTTTCCGTTCCTATTTTTTATGCTACCGGCAACCGAAAGAAGGCTTTTTTCTATTCACTCGCCAGCGGACTTGCCGAGCCGCTGGGCGCTCTGCTCGCGTTCGGCGTGATAGCGCTGGTTGCCGGCGACGGCTCATGGAGCGTGCCGCCGCAGATGACGGGGATCATGTTCGGCGCAGTGGCCGGTGTCATGGTCTATATCAGCGTTGATGAGCTTTTGCCTGTCAGCCGGACGTACGGTCGGGGGCATGACAGTATTCTGGGGCTGATGGCCGGCATGGCGGTGATGGCGCTCAGTCTGCTCTTGCTCAAATAGAGAGCGGAGAAGGGGACGGGGCGCGCCAGAGGGGAAACGCAAATATTTCGCACAGTCCCAAACTTTCGGAATGTATTTTACCCTGTATTACGGATTGACACCGCCTTCTTAATAAAGTATGTATCTTTTAAAAAGTATGTATCAATATTGAAGGTAGGTATGGGTATGGCCAGAAAAATAACAATCAGCGTCCCGGATGAGCTTTATGAGAAAATGAAATCCTGGAAGTCGCATTTGAACTTCTCACGAGTTTTTCAGCACGCTGTTTCCGGGATGATCCAGAAAAAAGAGGAGCTCACATCGAGAATAAGAAGTGAAATAGACTTGTCTTCCATCATCGCGCGCCTGAGAAAAGAAAAAATCGATTACGAGTTCAACATTACGGAATGGGGCAGAAAAGACGCTGTGGAGTGGTGCAAAACGGCTAATTACCGCGAACTCCAATATGCTCTTTCCTGGGTGCCTCGTCAAGATCCGGACCGGGACGCCCAGCTTGGTGATTATTTTTCCCACAGGTTTGCAGAATATAAAAAGCGATTAACGTCAACCGGCCAGAAGGCGCATGATTGGTTGAATGTGTTTTCCGACAAATACATCAAAGGCTGGAAAGAGGGTGTCGAATCCTTCTGGGATGAAGTGAAGGACAAGCTTTAACCGGCATGCTTTACAGGTGGATATATAACTTAAAGGCAGGAGTGTGGATATGGGATGGGGAAATGGGGCAAAAGAATTTTTTGAAGAATACCGGCAGAGGTATTTGAACGACTCCCGGAGATTCGCTAACAACTTTAAGATATTCATTGAAAAAATTGAAGGACGGGTCACGCGCATAGCCTATCAGCCCTATAAGTGGCTGGTTGTGTTGCCTTTGCTGGTGCTTTCCACTTTTATTTTGGGTATATGCGCCATGATCGTCTCGATTGTGGTCAATCCGCGCGTGGGAACTAATTGCGGTGTAATCTGGGCCAGATTTAACAGTTTTTTTACACCGATGACGGTGAACATTGTCGGTGCAGAAAATATGGAGCCGGGCGCTTCCTATGTGATTACCGCCAATCATCAGAGTCTTTATGACATTTATGTGCTCTATGGCTGGATGGGTGTCGATTTCAAGTGGGTGATGAAAAAAGAGCTGGAAAAGGTGCCGGTGCTTGGGCCCGCCTGCAAGATACTCGGCCATATTTTCATTGATCGCTCCGATACGAAAAAGGCGGTGGAAAGCATCAATGCGGCCAAAAAGAAAATTGTCAACGGCACATCCGTAATCTTCTTTCCGGAAGGTTCGCGAAGCACCGACGGTGTGATGAAGCCCTTCAAGAAGGGCGCGTTTAAAATGGCGCTCGATCTGGGCCTGCCGATTCTTCCCGTCACAATTAACGGTACACGAAAAATACTGCCCAAAGGCAGCATCGATTTAAAGCCCGGCGGGGTCATGATGACCATTCACAGGCCGATTGCGGTCAAAAATTATTCCGAAGAAACCCTGCCTGATCTGATGGATAAAACAAGAAGGGTGATGAGCTCGGCCATGGAATAAACGGTTGAGATTGATCCGTCACAGATGACGATTCTTTAAAAGCTCCGCTTACCACGCACCTCTCGCTAAGTGGCAAAATCCGGACATTTTGCGAAAGTGTCAGTTTTTGTTTCAGTAACTAAAGATACGTGTCGCGCAGCCGATGCAACAGGTCATGGTATTTTTCATGAACGCCTGCGCCGATTTCCTCGCGCTCGACCCGGTCAAAACCTTCCACAAGTTCTTTTTGCGCCTCGGCGCTCAAACGCTGGTCGGCCATCATGAAAAGAACGTGATCCTCCTTGTCGATGTGATTCAACAAAAGCTGGACATAACCTCGGGCGTTTTCCGAAAAGATTTTCGAGGCGGGGGCATCTCCTTTTGTCATTGACTCAAGCGCGCTGTCCATGGCCTGGGTGAAATTGCGCGCCTGCTCGTGCTCGCGCAGCATCACGGCGATCGGGCCGTCATTTCGCGACATACCGGCTTTTTCCAGTGCGACGAAAAGCAGCTTTTCTTCTTTTGCATGGTGGCAGGCGTCGGCGAAATTTCGTATGAAATCTATTATGGCTGTCAGGTCATCAGGGTTGACCATTTCGCTTTTGTCGAGCTTTTTACAAATCTCCTCGATGATTTTGAGCATCACCAGGATTAATTGGTGCTCCTGTTTCAGTATATCTGTGGGTTTATCCATTTTCTTTCCTCCTGCCGGTTTGAAAAAAACACTAAAGTACTCCGCTGGTTGTGTCAATATTTAATGCGCGGGGGGTGCGCCAAATGATTTTTGGGTTTTGGGAGCACCTGGACTCTCCGGTCTGCCGTCGGTACCGGCCCGCGGGCATAAGATAATCTGTGTTTCAGTCCGACGGGGCCTAGTTTTTTGCTTGAAATGCGAAAAGCTTTAGGTTATAGCACTCAGCACCCGGGCGGTTAACTCAGCGGGAGAGTGCTACCTTCACACGGTAGAAGTCGCTGGTTCAATCCCAGCACCGCCTACCATGAAAATCAGGGGACGGGCAGTAGGCTGCCCGTCCCTTTTTTTATTCGATGGTTTTCATCGTTGTCAGATAAGTCCGACACAAATAGCGATAGGCCTCAATGCCTTCACGGGCGGCTTCCTTGTCCTTTTCCGTGAGATCTCTGGTGATCACGGCGGGATTTCCCGCTACGATCTTGCCGGCAGGAACGTGCATGCCTTTGCGTACCACAGAACTGACCGAAACCAGCACATCCTCTTCACAAACTACGTTAAAAAGCAAAACAGCGCCGATGCCGATCATGCACCTGTCTTTGAGTTGCACGTCGTGCAGGACGGCGCCGTGCGCCACGGTCACGTCATTGCCGATGAGTGTTTGAGAGCCAGGATAGACGTGGATGACCGCGTTATCCTGAATGCTGGTCCTGTCACCTATGATCACCGGTCCGAAATCGGCCCTGATACAGGCGCCCGGCGCGATGAGGCATTCATGCCCCAGGCGGACATCGCCGATGAGCACGGCCTGGGGATGGACAAAGGAATCGGACGGAACCTGCGGACGTTTGCCATCGAATTCATAAAGAGCCATGTGTCGCCTCCTTGTTTCAATAATTGAGGGATATGTTGACTGACCCGCCCCTGCCGAAAATGTCGTGCAGGTGGACGTAACCTTTGAGAATCTTCTTTTCGGTTACCACGGCCAGCGAGGTGATTTCTATTTTCTGCATGAATTCTACGGTTTCGGCAAGCGATGCCCTTTCATGAATTGTTTTGGGATTGGCCGTCATCACCTCATCGACGGTTTGTCCCTCAAAGGACAGGCCGGTGCTGATATGTCGCCTTACATCGCCGTCAGTGAGAATCCCCAAAAGACGGTTTTTTTTATCGGTAACCATGACAAACCCGACATTCATGCGGTTGATTTCCGCAATGGCTTGCCTGGCCGGTGTTCCGGAAAACACGCGTGGTATGCGTTCGCCTACCACCATGGCGTCACGGACGGTCGCCCGCAGTCTGGCGCCGAGCGACCCGCCCGGATGAAATTTGTAAAAATCTTTTTCCCGGAATTTTCTCTTGTCGATCAGCGCGATCGCCAGCGCGTCGCCCATGGCCAGCGCGGCGGTGGAGCTCGATGTCGGAGCCAGGCCGAAGGGGCAGGCTTCTTTTTCTACGGATACGTCAATGACGATGTCGCTGTTTTTGGCCAGTGTGGAGTCGGCAACGCCGGTAAAGGCGATAATAGGTGCGCCTATGTGTCTCACCGAGCTGATAATCGGCATCAGTTCTCTGGTTTCGCCGCTGTTGGAAATCGCCAGAAGGACATCCTCGCGTGACACGATTCCCAGATCGCCATGAATGCCCTCCACCGGATGCAAAAAGAGCGCCTGTGTTCCCGTGCTGGTCATTGTGGCGGCGATTTTGTGCCCGATGAGGCCCGACTTGCCGATGCCGGTCACGATGACCCGCCCTTTGCAGCCATATATCAAATCCACCGCCCGGCTGAAATCCCCATTGATTTTGTCAACCAGATTCAAAATACTTTGCGCTTCTATCTGCAGGACTTCCCTGGCGCGTCTTATGGCGGCCAGCCTGCCGTTCGATTTTTTATTTTGTGTTTTTTTCATTTTCATAATCCTGTTTCGCGTTGATTCTGAAAATAGCAAAAATAACAGGACAAAACAAGAATCAAATGGTGATTTCCGTTTGACAGCCGGTGCAAAATGCATCATGGTCTGTCGAACGTTTATCTGCCAAAGATAAAAAACAATTTATCCAGACGGGAATATGAAAGCGGTTTTTTTATCGGATGCTCATTTGAAACATTCTGCCGATGAGCGCTACAGACTGATGATAGAGTTTTTCTCAAAGCTCCTGGACGGCAAAGTCCGCTCGCTGGTCGATGACGATTCTCTGGGGAGAGAGGAAACAGCAATCGACCATCTTTTCATACTGGGCGATTTTTTTGATTTCTGGTTTTGCACTAAAGACAATATCCACCCCGAATTCCGTCCGGTCATCAACAAACTGGTTGAACTCCAGAGGTCCGGCATCCGCATCCACTTTTGCGAAGGTAATCATGATTTCTTTATGAAAGAATACTTCCAGGATGTTCTGGAGATGGACGTATATGAAGAATGGGCCGAAATAGAGCTGGACCGGCTGCGGATGCTGATCTCGCATGGGGATACGGCCGATTCTGCAAACCGGTCTTATCTGGTGTTTCGCAAGATTCTGCGCAGCCGCGTTTTTTATCACCTGCAGCGGCTCATTCCCGATAGCCTGCGCTGGTTTCTGGCCGGCATGACCTCCAACGCGAGCAAACGCTTCAACGACGGACAAAGCGATTATCTGTTGCAAAAAATGCATGCCTTTGCCGCAGGCAAACTATCCGGTGATGGTGATTATGACGCAGTTATCATGGGCCATTGTCATAAGCCCGTCTTGCGTTATTTTGACGTGGAGGGCAGGAAAAAAACTTTTGTCACCCTGGGGGACTGGATCAGGCACCACTCCTTTGTTTATTATGAAAACCGGAAATTTTTCATGGCCTGTTTCAGGGGGCGCGGATGATTTTTTCGCCACGACCGACCCTGATTTTGCCATGGACGAAGTGCTGGACATGTCCGTCCGTTTGTGCTAGAAAACCCCGCTTTTAATTAAAAAGAAAATTTGTGACGGTCCCCGCGTGTGTCAGACAATGCGCGAGGCGGCGGTTGCACAGGGGAAAACAGGGACGGAAAACATGAATTTTGGCGCTATTTATCCGGAATGCTCAATGCGTGACGCGCGTTTTGTCGTCGTGCCGGTTCCTTATGACCTGACTTCAACCTATCAGCCGGGCAGCCGTAGAGGTCCGGCGGCGATTATCGAGGCGTCGGGTAATATGGAGCTCTATGACGAGGAGCTGAAAAAAGAAACATATCTGGCCGGCATTCACACGAGCTCTCCGGTGGAGATTGACGCCCGCGGGCCGAAGCAGACCATCGCCGCCGTGCGGAAAAAAATCAGCCGCATCGTCGCCCAGAATAAAATTCCGGTGATGCTCGGCGGCGAGCACAGCATTACACTGGGCGCGGTTCAGGCCGTAGCTGAAAAATATCCACAACTGACGGTTCTTCAGCTCGACGCTCATGCTGATTTGCGCGACTCATATCAGGGCTCGCCTTTCAGTCATGCCTGCGTTGCCCGGCGTATCGCAGAGTTTTGTACTCTTGTTCAGGCGGGCATCCGCAGCATGAGCGCGGAAGAAGGAGAATATCTTCCCGCAAGCAAAGTGAAGTCTTATGGAGCCGATTATATATTCGACAATTCAGGCTGGGTGGAAGAGGTCTGCAGCCATCTGAAAGGCGATGTTTATATCACGATCGACCTGGATGTATTCGACCCTTCGATCATGCCGGCCACCGGCACGCCCGAGCCGGGCGGGCTTTACTGGCGCGATGCGCTGAAGCTTTTAAAAACGGCCGCAGGCCGCTGCAATGTGCGCGGGTTCGACGTGGTGGAGCTGGCGCCTTTACCCGGCATGGTGGCGCCGGATTTTATGGCGGCCAGGCTGGCCTACCGCCTGATGGGATATATAAACAAATAGACGCGCAGGCGTTAATTCATTGAAATGGAGACAGGAAAATTGAATTCAAGCGTACCCCAAAAAATATTTTTGACCAAAGGTGTGGGCACCCACAAGGAAGAGTTGCATTCGTTTGAGCTGGCGCTGCGTGATGCGGGAATTGAAAAATGCAATCTGGTGCAGGTGTCGAGCATCTTCCCGCCCAGCTGTAAATTGATTTCCAAAGCGCAGGGGGTAAAAGAGCTGCATCCGGGATCGATTACTTATTGCGTGATGAGCCGCTGCTGCAGCAACGAGCCCAGGCGGCTGCTTTCCGCGTCCGTGGGGCTGGCCATTCCGGCGGACAAGCAGGCATACGGATACATCAGTGAGCACCATGCGTTCGGCCTCAATGAAAGAGAAACCGGCGACTATGCCGAAGACCTGGCCGCCGCCATGCTGGCCTCGACGCTGGGGATTGATTTTGACATTGATGAAAGCTGGGACGAAAAAAAGGAGATATTCAAAATCAGCGGCAAGATCGTCAGCACGCGCAACTTCACCCAGTCAACTATTGTCAAGAATAACTGGTACACGACCGTCGTCGCCGCCGCCGTCTTCATTTTCTAGCGGCCTGGGCCGGTTTGAGCCAAATAACTTCTTGACAAACACAGTGTATGGTGGTCTAAAGGCACCCTGTTTTGAAACAGACATATCGCGGGGTGGAGCAGTTTGGTAGCTCGTNNTGGAGAAGATCCGGCCGCTGGTGGGAAAAAGCCAGGACAGTGAAACTGGCGCTTGACAATTTCTGCCATTCGGCTATATTGACTGGATTGCAACGCGGGGTGGAGCAGTCTGGTAGCTCGTCGGGCTCATAACCCGAAGGTCAGAGGTTCAAATCCTCTCCCCGCTACCAATAAAAACAAGCACTTGGGTATTTTGCTCAAGTGCTTTTTTTATTGCCTGAAAATAACTGCCAACTTTACCGAACATGGCAAAGTTAACCGGCCACTTCATTATCATTTGCTGTTATTGGAATTTGCCTGATTGTCAACCGACCGGCAAGTACATTTTAAACCGTATAAAATATTTCCTTGACAAGAGCCTTGCTCTTGTTTATAGAGCGTGCAAATAAAAAACAGGTATTTGAAATGAACAGGCATTCAGACGCAAACAAAAACTTTTTTGGCTACTGGTTTTATTACTATTACGCGTCGGTCTGCCTGTCGCTGGGTAGGGCTTGGTAAAGCATCAGTAAACCAACACAGCCATGGGGGACCGGAAAGGACGCCGCCCATGGTTTAAAAGTATCAAAAGGCCATGGCGGCAAAAGCCATGGCCTTTTTTTATTCAGGGGGTATGTATGATTATTGTTATGAAGAGTCAGGCGACGGAAAAACAGATTGATGATGTGATTCAATGGATTGAGTCGGTGGGCTACAAGGCGCATCCGTCCAGGGGAGTGGAGCGCACGATCATCGGCGCGGTGGGTGATCAGCGCGACAAGGCGACTCTGAAATACGCGGAATCTCTGCCGGGCGTCGAAAAAACCATGCCGATTCTCAAGCCCTACAAGCTGGCCAGCCGCGAGTCGCAACAAGGCGATACGGTGGTTGCGGTAGGGGAGATTCAGATCGGCGGACCGGAATTTGTCGTGATGGCCGGCCCCTGCGCCATTGAAAGCGAAGAGCAGCTTTTGGAGTCCGCCTATGTGGTGAAAAAAGGAGGCGGTGCGATTTTAAGAGGCGGCGCCTTCAAGCCACGGACATCGCCCTACAGCTTCCAGGGGATGGAAGAGGAGGGGCTCAAGGTGCTCAAGTATGTAAGCCGGAAAACCGGTCTGCCGACTGTCACCGAAGTGGTGAATCCCGCCGATGTCGATCTGGTGGAGGCATACGCGGATATGCTGCAGATCGGTGCGCGCAACGTACAGAATTTCGCCCTGCTCAAGAAGGCAGGGCAGGCGAAAAAACCGGTTCTTTTGAAAAGGGGGATGATGACCACGATCGAGGAGCTGCTCATGGCGGCGGAATATATCCTTTCGTCGGGAAATCCCAATGTGGTTTTGTGCGAACGCGGCATACGCACATTTGAAACCGCCACGCGCAATACACTGGATATCAGCGCCGTGCCCGTGCTCAAAAACCTGACGCATCTGCCGGTGGTGGTGGATCCCAGCCACGCGGCGGGCAACTGGAAATACGTCATTCCCCTGTCGCGCGCGGCGGCGGCGGTAGGGGCCGACGGCATTATCGTCGAAGTGCACCCGGAGCCGGAAAAAGCCGTATCCGACGGGGCCCAGTCGCTCAAGCCGGCAAAATTCTATCAGATGATGGACGAGCTGCGGGCCCTTTCCGCTGTCCTGCGCTCCTAAATAAAAGGAACTGAAATGAAAACGCTAAAAGTCAGTCTGGATAAGAAAAATTCCGCCTCTTACGAAATCCGCATCGGGGCGGATATCCTCGACCGCGTCAGCTTGCTTATTGCAAAAAATTTCAAAGCCGGACGGCACGTGGTAGTGACGGATGAAAACGTCAATGCCCTTTACGGGGATACTTTCAGAGACGCGCTGACGCAGGCAGGCCTGAACATAAAACTGATTGAGATTCCCGCGGGTGAGTCCTCCAAGAATATTGCCACGGTCATGGAAGTCGTCGGCAAACTTCTGGCCGCGGGGGCGGACCGCGAAACGGTGCTTGTCGCGCTCGGCGGCGGGGTTGTGGGTGATCTGACCGGTTTTATCGCTTCGGTTTTTATGCGCTCGGTTCGTTACATACAGATACCGACTACGCTTGTCGGGCAGGTGGACAGCGCCATCGGCGGGAAAACGGCCGTCGATTTGCCGCAGGGGAAGAATCTTCTGGGCAGTTTTTACCAGCCCAAAGCGGTGTTTGCCGATGTCAGGTTTTTAGACACTCTGCCGGAAAAGGAATTTAACAACGGTCTGGCGGAAATAATCAAGTACGGGGCGATCGAAGATGACGGGCTGTTCAAGTCGCTTGAAGACGGCATCGAAGCCCTCAAAAACAAAGACGGGAAACTCCTGCTCAAAACGGTTGAAGCCTGCTGCCGGATTAAAAAAAATATCGTGGAAATGGACGAGCATGAGCAGGGGCTGCGCAGAATTCTCAATTTCGGGCATACCATCGGGCACGCGCTCGAGGCTGTGTCCGGTTACAGTCTCTCGCACGGCGAGGGCGTTGCTTTGGGCATGGTTGCGGCGGGCAGGATTTCTGTCAGGATGCGCTACCTGAGCGCCCAGGCGGCCGGGCGCATCGAGCAACTGGCGGAGCGCGCATGTCTTCCGACAAGACTTGATCCTGCCGTTGACCTTACAGCCGTTATCGACAGGCTGAAAATGGACAAGAAAAAGAAAGACGCTGTGGTGCGGTTTGTTTTGCTGAAAAAAATCGGCATGCCCTTCGTCACAGGAAGTGTAGGCGATAAAATGATTCTCGAGGTTCTGGAGGGGATGAGTCAATGAAGGGGGCTCTGGATAAATTAAGAGAAGAGATGCAGACCAAAGACAGGGAAATTATCAGGCTTTTGAATGAGCGCGCACAGATTTCCGTCAAAATCGGCAAAGTGAAGGGCGAGTCCGGCCTTGAGGTTTATAATCCTGCGCAGGAATCCCGTGTGATGAATTATCTGCACGAACTAAACAGCGGTCCATTATCGGACCGCCAGGTTACGGCGATTTTCCGGGAAATCATTTCCGCATCCCGCGATCTGCAAAAACCGGTGAATGTCGCCTTTCTGGGGCCGGAGGCGTCCTTTTCGCATCAGGCGGCGCTTGTGCATTTCGGTGCGTCGTGCCGCTTCCAGCCGCAGCATGGCATTGCCCGCGTGTTTGACGAAGTGGAAAAGGGAACCGTGGAATGGGGCGTCGTGCCGGTGGAAAATTCTCTGGAAGGTTCCGTCAATGTTACGCTGGACAGACTGATCCTGACGCCGCTTAAAATTCAGGCGGAAATGTATCTGCGCATCAGCCAGTGCCTGATTTCGCAGGCCCGAAGCCTCAAGGGGATCAAAAACGTTTATTCACACCCGCAGGGGCTGGCGCAGTGCCAGGCCTGGCTGCGGGCGCATCTGCCCAATGCCGTGACGGGAGAGATGGAAAGTACGGCGGCGGCCGCCCGGATGGTCAGAGGCAAAAAAACGGCCGCGGCTATCGGCAGCGCGATGGCCGCCTCGGTTTATGGCCTGAACATGCTGGCGGAAGGAATCGAGGACAACCCCTCCAATACGACGCGATTTCTGGTTATCGGCCGTGGCGAGGGAGAGGCGACGGGAAAGGACAAGACGTCCATTATCTTTGCGACGCCGGACTCCCCGGGGGCGCTGCACCGGGCGCTGGCGTCTTTCGCCCGGCGCAAAATCAATCTGGCTAAAATCGAGTCGCACCCGGTGAAGGAAAGAAAATGGGAGTACCTCTTCTTTGTCGATCTGGCCGGTCATATTCATGACCGGGCGATTCAGGGCTGCATAAGCGAATTAAAGGATAAGACGATTTATCTGAAAATTCTGGGGTCATATCCCAGAGCAAAGGACGGATTATGATCTGTATTCCCATCGTGGACGCCACGCATCAGGAAGCGCTCCGGTCGATCGAAAGATCCGCGCCGGCGGAGGACGCCATTGAGCTGCGTATGGACCTGATCGCCGACGGTGAGCTGCCCCGGCTGATAGCTTGTGCCCGGCGTATATCCGGGCGCGTCAGGATTATTGTCACCTGCCGGCGCAGGGAGGAGGCGCTTCCGCCTGCGTCTTTGGAGCACACTGAGCGAAGGAAAAACATTCCGCGGACGATGAAAATGCGCCTGCTGAAACAGGCCATCGAGCTGGGTGCAGATTATGTTGACATCGAGCTGGCGGAAGGGGAAAAAAGCATCAGCGAACTCAGGCGTTTTTGTGAAAAAAACGGGAACCGGACACAGCTCATTGTCTCCTGGCACGATATAGAAAAAACCCCGTCACTGAAGGAATTGAAGACAATATTCAACGCCTGCGCCGATGCGGGGGCGGATGTAGTCAAGATTGTACCGTATGCAAGGCGCCTGGGGGACAATATCAGGGTTTTGAATCTGATCGACTATGCCAAGGGCAGACACAGGAAAATTATTTCAATGTGCATGGGCGAGCTGGGTCAGGTCAGTCGCATTATCGCTCCTTTGTGGGGTAGTTATCTTGCATTTGCCGTTTTGCCGGGAGGCGGGAAATCAGCGCCGGGTCAGCTTTCCGTAAAGGCGATGAAGGAATTTCGGCAGTTACTCAGACGCCAACAGCCTTTCCCCCAGGCGTGGCTCTTGCCCCCCGGGGCGATGAATTTCATACTTGTGGGAAATCCCGTCCGTCAGAGCCTTTCACCTGTGATGCACAACACGGCGCTCGAGGCGCTGAAGATTGAAGGCCATTACAGTGCGTTTTGCGTGATGGACCCGGCCGCGGCCGTGGCCGGGATCAGGGGCATGAATATCCGCGGGGCTTCCGTGACCATCCCGTTTAAAACGGCGGTAATGGATTTTCTGGATGAAATCGATCCGGACGCTTCAGCTGTAGGGGCGGTCAACACGATCGTGAACGAATGCGGCCGTCTGTCAGGGTATAATACGGACTGGTGGGGTCTGACACGGGCTCTGAAAGACAAAACCAAAATCGCCGGAAAAACTTTTGTTGTTCTTGGTGCGGGAGGCACGGCGCGCTCCGCCGTTTACGGCATAAAAAAAGAAGGCGGCCGGCCGGTCATTGTCAACCGCACGGCAGACAAGGGAAAAGAGCTTGCCGCCATGTTCGACTGCCCGTTTTACCCGCTTGAGTCACTAGGTGGCATCAAGGCTCATGGGCTGATCAATACCACATCCGTCGGCATGTATCCGCAGGCCGATCAATCGCCTGTCGCGCCGGAACTGCTGACAGACTACCGTGTGGTGATGGATGTGATTTACAATCCGCTGTGCACCAGACTTCTGCAGGATGCCGCCGCCGCGGGGGCGGACATTGTTTCCGGTGCGGAGATGTTTGTTTATCAGGGTGCGCAGCAGTTGAAGTTATGGACGGGAAGGCAGGCGCCCCTGGAGCTGATGAGAAAAACCGTATATGAAAGGCTGAAAAAGAGTGAGAAACGACATCAGGGCAAAAAATGACGTTGTGGAGGTGGACGTTCCCGGTTCCAAGAGCCTGACGCAAAGGGCGCTTGTCGCGGCCGCGCTGGCTGATGGGGAATCATTGATCCGTCACGCGCTTGTGGCCGAGGACACGCACTATATGATTTCCGGCCTGAAGCAGCTCGGGGCGCGCATAGAGACCGTGGATGAGGGGCTTTCCGTAACCGGTACGGGCGGGGCGATAGCGGCCAACGGCCGGGAAATCTTTCTGGGGAACAACGGCACAGCGCTTCGGTTTTTGACCGCGGTGGTCTGCCTCGGGCGCGGCAGGTATGTTTTGACCGGAGAAAAACGTCTGTGTGAAAGGCCGGTCGGCCCCCTGGTGGGGGCGCTTCAGGAGATGGGAGTGGAAATATCCTGCAGCAATAACTGCCCGCCGGTCGAGGTTGCGGCCAACGGCCTCAAGGGCGGGTGTCTGACGCTCGTGGACATTGAAAGCTCTCAGTATGTATCCGCCCTGCTTTTGTGCGCCCCCTACACGGCCAAAGGCATCGAGCTGTCGCTGGAGGGGAATATTGTCTCGGCCCCCTATATAGAGCTGACCATCAACGTGATGAATGACTTCGGCGCGAAAATTATCAGGACAGGCAGGCGCCACTATCTGGTCGGGACGCAGCATATATATACCGGACGCGATTATTATGTGGAGGGGGATGCCTCGAGTGCGTCCTATTTTTTTCTGGCCGCCGCTGTTTTGAAAAAAACGATCCGCGTCAACGGAATCAGCCGCTTCAGTACGCAAGGCGACATCCGCCTGCTGGACATGATGGAGCAGCTCGGCTGCCGCGTCGAAAGCGGGCCAAACCGTGTGGAGGTGATCGGCCGTGCTCTGGCGGCAGGTGATCTCACGCTGGATCTGGGCGACATGCCGGATATGGTGCCGACAATGGGCGTACTGGCCGCTTTTCGGGAAGGCAGGACAAAAATCATCAACGTTGCTCATTTGAGAATCAAGGAAAGCAACCGTCTGGCGGCCATGGTCTCAGAGCTCAACCGCATCGGTATAAAAGCTTCCGAACTGCCCGACGGGCTGGAGATCGAAGGGGGCAGGCCGCATGGCGCGGATATTGAAACCTACAATGACCACAGAATCGCGATGAGCTTTGCCGTGGCGGGGCTGGCCGCTCCCGGCATAGTAATCAGTGACAGGAAATGTGTTGATAAATCCTTTCCTGAATTCTGGCGGGAGCTGGCAAAAATATGAAGATCATCCTCATCGGCTACCGGGCCACGGGCAAAACCACCGTCGGCCACCTGCTGGCTGACAAAATCGGGATTCCTTTTGTGGATACCGACAGGTTGATTGAAGAGGCGGCGGGCATGACGGTGGGCGATGTGATTCAATCCGAGGGATGGGAGAAATTCAGAGACAGGGAAACGCAGGCGGTTTTATCCCTCAGGGAAATGGGCGTTTGTATTGTGGCGACCGGCGGCGGGGCGATTGTGCGCTCCGTCAATACAGATACATTGAAAAAAGAGGGAATCCTGATATATCTGAAAGCAAGGTCCGCCGACATTGTCGGCAGGCTCAGGCTCGATGAACAAAGAGAGCGCACCCGTCCACGGTTCACCTCTGCCGGTCTTGAGGCGGAAACAATTGCCGTTTTGAATGAACGGATTCCCCTGTATGAGACGCTGGCGGACTATACGGCTGATACTTCAGACAAAAGCCCGCCGCGGGTTGCGGATGAAATATACGAGCATCTGCTGGAAACAGGCGTTGTAGCCGAAATAAACAGCTTAAAGAAGGTTAACAGGTAGGCGTATGGGAGGAAATACAACAGGAAGCGCGTTTCGCGTGACGACATGGGGAGAATCGCACGGCCCCGCGCTGGGAGCGGTTATCGACGGCTGCCCGGCGGGGCTCGAGCTTGCCGAAGAAGACATTCAGCAGGCGCTGGACCGGCGGCGTCCCTCTACGGGTGTTGCCTCTACCACACGCGCGGAAGAGGACACAGTGGAGATTCTGTCCGGCGTCTTCGAAGGGCGGACCACCGGCACGCCCGTTTCCCTCATGATTCGCAATCAGGATGCCCGCTTTGCCAGCTATGAAGCCCTGAAAGATGTTTTCCGGCCCGGCCAGGGAGACTACACCTATTTCCGAAAGTACGGCCTGCGCGACTGGCGCGGTGGCGGAAGGGCTTCCGGCAGGGAAACAGCCGCCCGGGTGGCGGCGGGGGCGGTTGCGGGTAAATTGATTGCCACGGCCGGAATGAAAGTGCTTGCCTACACGAAAAATATCGGCGGCATCGAAATTGGCAACATGTGTGTCTCACCGTCTGAAGAGTGGATAAAAAAGGTGCGGGAAAACTCGTTACACTGTCCCGATGAGAAGGCTGCCGCCGTCATGGAGCGCAAACTGGCCGCTGTGCGCGAAGAGGGAGACACGCTGGGCGGTGTGGTGGAGATTATCGTTAGTGGGTGCCCGGCGGGCCTGGGAGAGCCGGTGTTTGAAAAGATGGACGCGGCGCTGGCTTGTGCACTGATGGGTATCGGGACGGTCAAGGCGGTGGAAACAGGCGACGGCATCGATGTGGCGTTTAAAAAAGGCTCTGAAGTCAACGACCAGATGAATGAAAAAGGTTTTATGAAAAATTCAGCAGGCGGCATTCTGGCTGGAATCACCACCGGAGAGGATATCATCCTGCGGGCTTGGTGCAAGCCGATCCCCTCCATCGCGTGCGGGCAGCAGACAGTGGATATACAGGGCCGCAATCGCTCCATACAGATACAGGGCAGACATGATGTCTGCGTCATTCCCAGAATTGTGCCGGTCTGCGAGGCGATGGTGAGCCTGGTGCTTGCCGATCACTGGCTGCGGCAAAAGGCGGTGCGTCTGTGAAGAAAATCACGGCAGGCATTATCGGTGGGACAAACGGTATGGGGCGCTGGCTGGCCGGGCTTATGGCCGCCTGCGGCCATACGGTTTATGTAACCGGCAGGAAAACCGAGATGACCGGCGCGCAGGCAGCCGCGATTTCCGATGTCGTTGTCGTGTCCGTACCGATTGCTGCAACCGCCGGAGTGATTCGCGAGATTGGTCCGCTTTTGAAAAAGGGACAGCTCCTCATGGATCTGACTTCGCTGAAAAAAGAGCCGGTGGAGCTGATGCTTGCCCATTGCGCGGCGGACGTGGCCGGCTGTCATCCCCTGTTCGGTCCGGTCGTCTCCGATCCGGCCGGGCATACCGTTGTCTTGTGCCGGGGAAGGGGGGATGACTGGTTTGACTGGCTGAAATTATTTTTTGAAACGGCCGGCTATGATGTACTGGAGAGAACTCCCGACGAGCATGACAAGATGATGTCTGTGGTACAGGCGCTCAATCATCTCAATACCATCGCGCTGGGCATGACGGTTGCCGAAAGCGGCATCCCGCCCAGGGAGATAGGCCTGTTTGCCACGCCCGCCTTCAGGGCCAGAATGGCCATGGTGAAAAAGGTGTTTACCGAAAGCCCGGAGCTTTACGCCGACATTATCGTCGGAAACCCTCACCTGGAAATCATTCTTCAAACGTATGAAAAAGTTCTTCGGGATATTCACGGCGCGACGCGGGCCGGCAGCGCCGACGCGCTGAAAGATATTCTGGAAAAAACCGCAAAGAAGTTATTCTGAAAATACCTTCTTATATTTCGTGTCCGACTCAATCTGTCCACTTCTTACGGTAACATATATTTTGAGCCAACGACCTTGTCCCGGCCTTTTTGGGGCGGGATTTTAAGCCGGTGCACTCGGCGTCGTTTTTTATTTTTTTGATTTTTTGAACATTTAGTGTATTCAATCTTGAACGATATAATTGCTGAAGGAGTAAAAGTTTATGAATGAAAGCATCGATAAGGCGGTTGCCCTGATCGGCGGGGCAAAAAAAGTCGTCGTTTTTACCGGCGCGGGCATCAGCACGGAATCGGGCATTCCTGATTTCCGCGGCCCCGGCGGGCTTTGGACCAGATATGACCAGGACGACTTCACCATCAGCAATTTTCTGCACTCCGATGCGACGCGCAAAAAATTATGGCAGGGGATGCGCGACGGGGGCCTGATGGACGACGCGTCTCCCAACGCGGCGCATCTGGCGCTGGTGGAACTCGAAAAGATGGGCAAGCTCATTTCGCTCGTCACGCAAAACGTGGATAATCTGCATCAGAAGGCGGGCAACAGCCCTGAGCTGATTCGTGAACTGCACGGCAACATGCAGATGCTTATCTGCCTGCACTGCGGCCGGCGCTATCCCGTAACCATTGTCAGAGAAAAATTTGCCGATTCCGAAAGTGTTCCGGCCTGCGAAGTATGCATGGGGATTCTCAAGCCGGATGTCGTTTTCTTCGGGGAGGCGCTGCCTCAGGATGTGCTGTCGCGAGCCATGATGGAGGCGAACCAGTGCGAAATCATGCTGGTGATCGGCTCGTCGCTTGTCGTATATCCCGCCGCTTATGTGCCGGTTCAGGCCAAGCAGGCCGGGGCGAAAATGATCATCGTCAATAGAGGCCCGACGGAACAGGATCATTTGGCAGACATCCGCATCGACGCGGCGGCCGGCGAGGTGATGACCAGCATAATCGAGAAGATAAAGGCGGCTGGATCCTGATAATAAGTGGGAGATAAGAGCTTATGGGCGGCGCTGAAGGGTAAGGGATAAAGGAAAAGTGATCTGAGTCAACAGGCCACAGGCCATAGACTTAAATGCTGATTTTATGTGTCTGATTCTATTTGCGTATAATGTTCATCCGTCATACCGTCTGATTCTGGCGGCCAACCGCGACGAGTTTTATGACCGGCCGACGGCGGTTGCCGATTTCTGGAAGACCAATCCTGATTTACTTGCCGGCAGGGACCTGAAAGAAAAAGGAACCTGGCTGGGAGTTACCAGAGAAGGGAGCTTTGCCGCTGTCACCAATTACCGTGATCCTCAATCCTGGATGCCGGATGCACCCACGCGCGGAAAACTGGTGAGCAAATACCTTAACGGCCGGGTGCGCCCGCAGAAATATTTGGAAAAAATATCCAAAGATGCCACGCTCTACAACGGCTTCAATCTGCTTATTGGCGACCCCGAAGAGCTTTGGGTGTACAGTAACCGGGGCAGGGCGCAAAAACTGTCCGCGGGTATTTACGGTCTGAGCAATCATCTGCTCGATACCCGCTGGCCGAAGGTGCAAAGGGGAAGGAAGATGCTGAAAGAGGCGCTGAATCTCAGGGGTGAACAGCTCGAAGAGGCGCTGTTTTACATGCTTGCCGACCGTCGTTTACCGTCGGACGGGCGCCTGCCGGATACAGGCATCGGTCTGGAATGGGAAAGAGTATTGTCGTCGATTTTTATTAAAAGCCCTGAGTATGGAACACGCTCATCCACCCTTTTGCTTATCGCTAAAAACAGGCGCGTGAAATTTGTTGAAAAAGCCTATAACGGCGAAAAACTTCCCTGGCTTACAAGCAGGTTTTCATTTTTGCAGCGCCGGGAGAAATCATGAAACACAAAAACACTAACGCCTATCCCGAAAAGCCGCGTATAGGCGTGGGTGCCATCGTTATCCACGAGGACAGAATTCTGCTGATAAAGCGCGCCGCCGAGCCGGGACGGGGACTGTGGGCGATTCCCGGCGGGACGCTCAAACTGGGCGAGACACTAAGGGAATGCGCAGCACGCGAAATTCTGGAAGAAACGGGCGTAACGGTGGCGGTAGGCGAATGCATTTATGTTTTTGATCTCATCGAGCAAGACCATGACGGCAGCGTGAAGTTTCATTTTGCCGTGCTTGATTTTGCCGCTGTCTATCTTTCGGGCGAAACAAAGGCGGGTGATGACGCGGCGGACGCGGGCTGGTTTTCGCCTGAAGAGCTCAATGATATTGCAGTTTCTCAAAACACGCTGAAAGCTCTATATTCCATTGGCTTTTTGCACTAAAAAAACCGATCAGGAGGATGACATGAAAGTTGTTTATTCCCAGGAGTATAAGCAAGTTTACTCTTCTGACCCGGCGTCGAGCCCCGGCAGGATCGAGGCCATTGAGTTTGCCCTGGCGGGCAAGGTGAGTTATATCGAACCGCAGCCCGCCTCCGAAGAGGATATTGGACTGATACACACCCCGCGGCACATAGCTGAAGTCAGGCGTGAAGGTGTTTACGACATAGCGGCGCTCGCCGCCGGAGGGGCGATCAAGGCGGCCGAGATCGGTCTTTCGGAACCATGCTTTGCCGTAATCCGCCCGCCCGGCCATCACGCTTCGGCCGACAGCGCCTGGGGTTTTTGCTACTTCAACAACATGGCTGTCGCGCTTGTAAAACTCAAACGCAAGGACAAAATCAAAAAGGCGTTTATCCTTGATTTCGACCTGCATGTAGGTGACGGCAACATCAACACCCTGGAGCCGAAAGGGTTTGTGACCATTCTCAATCCCGGCGGGTCCGACCGCAGCGAATATCTCAAAACGGTAACGAACGCTCTGAACAAAACAGACGCGGATATGATTGCCGTTTCCGCCGGCTTCGACAATCACGAAGACGACTGGGGCGGTCTTCTTAGAACTGAGGACTATACCTATATGGGGAAGATGGTCCGTGAAACCGCGCGCCGTAACAACGGAGGCTGCTTCGGTATTCTGGAAGGCGGTTACAATCATGCGGTGCTGGGCAAAAATGTGCTGGCGTTTATCGAAGGACTCGATGGTGAATAGTTGATAGCTCATAGCTCATGGCTCATGGCTCATAGCTCATAGTCTCTAAGGAAGCCTTCCTTTTTGTCCCCCTTGGGAAGAGGCCCAGGGGGAGGATGGGAATAAGCTCGTAGTTCATAGTTCATAGTTCATGGTGGATGGGGATGAGGGGACGGTTTCAAACCATTCCTTCCAATGTGCAAAACATCCACCCCCGGCCCGCTCGAGCGGGCCACCCCCGCCAGGAGACTGTGGCGTAATCGTAAAGAAGCCGTCACCATCGTCATACCGGC
>LSQX01001012.1_pt2 | contig 21709 bp, 19 predicted proteins | sample 654561 | NCBI WGS metagenome assembly LSQX01 (sample SAMN04489861, study PRJNA283612) | anaerobic digester metagenome | isolation source: 4 biogas reactors fed with cattle manure at either 37C or 55C with and... | place: Denmark: Kongens Lyngby | collected 2014
CGAGTGGGATAAAGGAGGCCGAAGGAGAAGAACCGGACTATGGCGCTTCCTCGGTCGGCGAATTGCCGCCTGAACAGCAATCGGACGGAGACGGATACACGGACACGCAGGAGACAGTCGACGCACTGCGCTATGTAGAGTGCGAAACGGAGAAAGGACCGGACGCTTTCGACCGGGCGCTGCAGGACCCGATATTCAACGATTGGCTCACTGAAAACGATTTGGGCTACGGATACGAATTGGTGGAGTGTATCCCGGAGGAAGACGGAAGTGCGACTTTTGTGATATACTTCTATGAGGACGAACGCCGTACGCTGCGATACGACGCATCGGACCCCGGATGGCTATCCTATTCGAACGTCAGGAGTTTCAATTGGAGCGAGAACGAATTGTAATCATCGACGGCAACAGCCTGGTGAACCGGGCATATTATGCAATCCAGCGTCCGATGATCACCAAAGAAGGCCTGTATACTCAAGGTATTTACGGGTTTTTAAGTATGCTGCAGAAGATACGAAACGACTATGAACCTACCCATATGTTAGTCGCATGGGACAGAAAGGCACCCACGTTTCGTCATCAGGAATACGATGCATACAAAGCGGGTCGTCAGAAAATGCCTCCCGAGCTGGCAATGCAGCTTCCGCTGCTGAAAGATATTCTCTCTGCCATGAACATCAGGATGTATGAACTGGATGGCTACGAAGCGGACGATATCATCGGGACCGTTGCAAAGAAATCGGAAGAGGAAGGCATCCAGGCCTACGTGATCACAGGAGATAAAGACGCGCTTCAGCTGGCCAATGATCAAACTACGGTCATCATCACGAAAAAAGGAATTTCCGAATTTGCCTCCTACGACGAAGAGGCCATGCAGGAAGAATTCGGCTTCGGCCACATTCAGTTTATCGACTACAAAGGCTTGCGGGGAGATCCCTCCGACAATATTCCGGGTGTGCCCGGCGTGGGAGAGAAGACTGCCGTCAAGCTGATCCGCCAGTTCGGAAGCATCGAAAATCTGCTGGACCATATCGATCAGATCGAAAGTCCCAAGCTTCGGGAGAAAATGCAGGAACATGCAACCGTTGCACTGATGAGCAAGCGCCTGGCTACGATCTTTACCCGGGTTCCACTGTCATTCACATTGGAAGAATGCCGCATGCAGTCGCCGAATATCCATGAACTGATCGAATTGTATCGCCGCCTGGAATTCAGAACGCACATGAAAAACCTGATGGAACAGGAAAAAGAGGGGATGTACGAATCCGAAGAAGACCGTGCGCCGAACGATACGCCATTTCCTCCTGCCCGGCGAATCGATCAGGACGAAGATATGCGCAAATGGCTGAAGGAACTGGACAATGCAAAGGATGTGGTCATTGACGTGCAAAGTGATGACAGCCATACGCGAAAGCCATCGTTAGACGGTATCGAATGGTTGGTTGACGGAACGTGCGTCTACATGCCCGGCACGTCACAGCTTCCGGAATTACTGCGGGAAGTCCTTTCCGGAAAATCGCTGGATCTCATCGGATTCGATCTTCAGCGGGTTTACTATGTGCTGATGTCGCAAGGAGTGGATATCGGGAACTTCAACACGAAGTTCGACTGCGCACTCGCCCAGTACATTCTGTCTCCCAACAAGAGATCTCTCAGTCTCAAAACACTGTTGTACGAGACCTTCCACAAGGACTACGAGGGCAGTGATGATCGGGAAGAGCAGATCGGTTTCTTTGCGGATGATCCGGAAGGGGAACGTCTCCGGGCCGTCGGGACCAAGCTCCACATGTTGAATCAACTGAAGGATATGTTGAAAGAACAGATTCGTGAACAGGAACTGGAAGAAGTCTTATATACGATAGAATTTCCTTTATGCAGAATCCTTGCCGATATGGAAGTGCAGGGCATGAAAGTGGACAAAGCCGCACTGAAGGAATTCGGAGACAGATTAAAAAAAGACATCCATGCGCTGGAAACAGAGATCCACGAATCGGCCGGACGGGAATTCAATATCAACTCTCCCCAACAACTGGGACAGATCCTGTTCGAAGAATTGAATCTCCCGGGCGCCAAGAAAACAAAACGCGGATTCGCCACCCATGCGGAAATCCTGGAAAAGCTGGCGCCGGATCATCCGATCGTGGAAAAGGTGCTTTCGTACAGGACGCTGACCAAGTTGAACAGCACCTATGTGGAAGGATTGATCCCGCTCATCGATGAAAACGGAAAGATCCATGCTCACTTTCAGCAGACGGTGGCGGCCACAGGCCGGATCAGCTGTACAGAGCCCAATTTGCAGAACATCCCCATTCGACAGGAGTTGGGCAGACAGCTTCGAAAAGCTTTTGTTGCGGAAAGTCAGGACTACATTCTGGTCGGCGCAGATTACTCGCAGATCGAACTGCGTGTGCTGGCACACATGTCTCAGGATCCCACGTTGATCGAAGGATTCAACAAAGGGCTTGATGTCCATCGGATTACGGCATCGAAAGTGTTCGGCGTTCCGGAAGACCAAGTGACCGATGGCATGCGTTCCGATGCCAAGGCGGTGAATTTTGGTGTGATCTACGGTATGGGTGGATTTCGTCTGGCAAACGAACTGACCATCAGCCGGGCACAGGCCGAGCACTATATCAACGAGTATTTTGCCAAGTATGAGCAGGTCAAAACTTTCATGGACACGACGATCAGGGAATGCCGTGAGAAGGGCTATGTAACGACGATGTTTGGCCGCAAACGCCCGATTCCGGAGATCAATGCATCCGCTTTTACGGTCCGGCAGCAGGGAGAGCGGTTGGCTATGAACACACCGATCCAGGGAAGCGCAGCAGATATCATTAAGCTGGCGATGATCAAGGCCTACGATGCATTGAAGCGGGATTGCCCAAAGTCGGCTCTGATTCTCCAAATCCACGACGAACTGATCATACAGGCGCATCGCACGGAGACGGAGAAAGTGCGCAGACTGTTGGAAGACTCTATGAAAGGGGCGGCAGAGCTGACCGTGACAATGGACGTGTCGTTGAATGAAGGAGAAAACTGGTACTTACTGAAGTAGGAGACAACATGAAAATTATTGGATTGACCGGAGGCATCGGATCAGGAAAAAGTACTGTTTCCGAGTTGTTGAAAGAGCGCGGATACACCGTCGTGGATGCAGATGAACTCTCGCGCGAAGTCTGTAAAAAGGGCTCGCCGCTGCTGCGGTTGTTGGTACGGGAGTTCGGCATTGAAATCATACGGGAAGACGGCACCATGGATCGAAAGAAACTGGCCGACCTTGCGTTCGACTCTCAGCACGGTACGCGCAGGCTCAATGAACTCGTTCAGACTGCGATCTTGGTGCGTGCGCTGGAATATTTCAACCATTTGCGCATGTCCGGAGAAGTGGATGCATGTTTCTTTGATGTACCGATGCTGTACGAAGCCGGATGGGATAAATATACGGATGAGGTATGGCTGGTCACCGCGCCGCAAGATATTCGCCTCAAAAGAGTCGTCCGGAGGGATCACAGTCGACGGCAGGAAGTGCTGGCCCGCATGAAGCTCCAGATGAGCGAAGAGGAAAAGATCGCTCGAGCTGACCTGATCTTGGACAATTCCGGCTCGGAATCGGACCTGGCAGAGCAGGTGGAAAAGGCCGTGGCATCACTGGATAATGTGGTGCAGCAGTGAACAGAAAAAGAAGCCCCGGGTCGATTCCCGGGGCTTCTTTTGGAGAGCAATTCGATAAGCACCAGAACCTCCGGTTGCAGATCATAGGGAGCGCAGATATTCCGTATACGCTGTGCCGGTTGTAAACCGATCCGGGTGCATGATGAAGTGGATTCCGGCCTTCAGGCAGATCATTTCAGCTCTGGCCTTGCCCGATTCGTCCGGGATGGATTTGATATCCCGGACGCCAGAACTTCCCACGATCCTGCGGATCAATTCGGTTCCGGCGTACCCTGCGGTATCTTCGAGGATGTCTCTGATATACAGTGCGAAGAACTCCTCGGATTGCATCATGAAATCTTTGGATTGATTTCTGAGGATCTGCAAAGACTTCGAAACGAATCGATCGGTAAAAGATTCTATGGTACGAAGGATCCAATCGATATACGCTGTCTTTTCCGGCCCGTCTTCCATGGTGACCCGGGCATTGGCATAGGCAAAGATCATGTTGGCGACAAAATTGCCGGTGTCATAGCCGATGGGTCCGTAGAAAGCAAATTCAGGGTCCAGGATGCAGGTTCGCTCGGGAGTCACGAAAATCGAACCTGTGTGCAAGTCTCCGTGAATCAGCGCCTGGGCCTTGGTCTGAAAACGATCCTTCAGGATCCCGACCCGGGCTTTGAGTGCGTCGTTTTCGTAAATCATCTTCCGCATAAATGCGTCGTTAGCCGGACAGACACCGTTTTCTTCCAGATCCTGATACGGTTCTGTCAGAACATGCCGTTCCGTGATTTCGCAGGGATACACATTGATGTATCGTTTGACCAGTTCCTTTTTGTCCATAGCGCCGACCACCGTATCCGTTGTATTGATCAATACTTTGGCGCAGAAATCTGCCAGGTGTTCTGCCGCGTATTGGAATATTTTATGCGCACACAGCTCATAGCGCATGTTCTCGTATCCCTGCATATCTTCCATGAAGATGTTTTTATTTTCATCGTCGTAGAGATACAGCTCCGGTATGTATTCAGGTGCAAGGCGACGTTGGAACGACAGCACTTCGTATTCGATCCGGTTTCTGTCCGTCCCGACAAAACGGGCTTTGTAGATGCGAAGTTCGTTTTCCGCATGTTTCACGATCAAAGATTTTCCGGATGTTTCATCTTTGATTCGATACACATAATTGATGTTTCCGTCGCCGATCTCTTCGGATACCAATTTCGCATCCTTGGAAAAAAATTTCGGCAATCGATCGACGGCATAAGGGATGATGGATTCAGCTGTGTACATGCTCGGTTCCTCCTGTTACGCAAAATAGCCGGAAAGTTCGTCGGGTTTCATGAGTCCTTTGACCGTGGCAATTCCGGTGATCAGTTCCGGCGGTGTGATGTCGAAAGCCGGATAGTATCCCTTGACGCCCTCCAGGGTCAGTTTGACATCCATGGCGTGCAGCGCCAGCTCCGGATCCCGTTCTTCGATGGTGACGGTGTCGATCGTCGGGTGCGCGGCGTTGGGGTTTCCCGTGGCGTAGTAGGGGACACCCCAGTAATCGGCGGCCAGTGCGATCTGGAACGTTCCGATTTTGTTCACGACATAGCCGTCGCAGCTGATCACATCCGCTGCGGAAGTGAACAGATCGATCTTCTTCATTTTCATCGTGTATGCGGGCATGTTGTCGCAGATGACCGTCACGTCGAAGCCCATATCGCGGGCGCAACTGGCAGTGAGACGGGCCCCCTGAAAATAGGGCCTTGTCTCCGCACAGATGACTTTGATCTCGTTCCCTTGGTTGCGGCAGGCACGCAGAGTCATGGCGATATCGGTTTCCGCCCAGCATTGTGTGAGGATTGTTCCGTTTTTCGGGATCAACGAAGCGATGATTTCACCGACAGGTTCGAAGCGATTGTATCGATCGTTCAGATCTTGAACAGCTTTTTCTCTGGCTGCGTCCACCACGTCGCCGCCTTCGCGCATGGCCTTCGCAGCGGCATTCAGGATGCTGCCGGTGAAACGTTCCATTTTTGCGGAGGTGGTCGGTCTCGCATGGGAAAGGGTATAGGCTGCTTTTTTTAAATAAGCGAGTCGATCGGCTTCCTTCATCGCTTCGGATTCGTAACAGGCCAGAACCATCCCCATGCTGGCCGCGGTATAGGGGCCTCCGCTCTGGGTTACCATGTCGGCGATGGCTTGTGCTACTTCTTCGTGTTTCTGACACGTAACGTATTCGGTGCGGATGGGATAGATGCGACGGTCCAAAATACGCACTTTTCCGTCCTGAAACCAAGCGACGTTTTCGTACTGCATGATGAACCCGAGGCCGGCGTCTGCTCTTTGCATGTTTCTTCTCCTCTAAATTCCAAGTTTATGTGATTCGGATTGTGGAATAGCTGACGACAATAGTATACATGACTTCGCACTATTTGATAAGCAGTTCTGCGATTTGCACCGTGTTGGTTGCTGCGCCCTTCCGAATATTGTCGGCTACGCACCAGAGGTTGAGGCCGCTTTCCACACTGAAATCCCTACGAATTCGTCCCACATAGACTTCGTCGGTTCCTTCCGCATCCCTAGCCAGCGGATAAGTGTTGGTTGCCGGATCATCGAGGACAACAAGCCCACTCATAGCCGCGAGCTTTGCTTTTGCATCCTGCAAGTCGAAAGGCCGTTCGAATTCCAGATTGATCGATTCGCTGTGAGAGCCGCGCACCGGGACCCGGACGGTAGTCGCAGTAATCTGGATCGATTCGTCTCCCAGGATCTTCCGTGTCTCATTGACCATTTTCATCTCTTCTTTCGTGTACCCGTTATCCAGAAAAACGTCGATGTGCGGGATGCAATTGCCTGCGATGGGGTGGGGAAAAGCCTTGCAGATGTCATTTCCTTTCAATCCCTCCTCCAAATCGCGAAGGCCTTTGACCCCTGCTCCGGATACCGACTGGTAGGTCGCATATACAATGCGTCGGACTTTATATGCGTCGTGCAGCGCTTTGATCGGTAACATTGCCTGGATCGTAGAACAGTTAGGGTTTGCGATGATCCCCTTCGTTGCCTTTTCCACAGCTTCGGGATTTACTTCAGGGACGATCAACGGGACGTCCGGATCCATTCGCCAAGCGCTGCTGTTGTCTACAACGATGCAGCCGGAGGCCGCTGCAATCGGGGCGTATTTCAGAGAAATACCGGCACCTGCCGAAAAGAGAGCGATGTCGATGGGTTTTCGGAACGAGTCTTCACCGAGTTCTTCGACGACGTATTCGACCCCTCTGAATCGAATGGATTTCCCGGCTGATTTGGCGCTGGCCATCAGATACAGGTTCTCGAAAGGAAACGCACGTTCTTCCAGGATCTTCAGGAAAGTGGTTCCCACCAGCCCGGTGGCTCCCACGACGGCGATAGTGGGTTTTTTATTCATTTACGACACCTCCTTGTCGGTATATAATGTTTTTGTTTACCGTAGTTTAAACATAATTATATACACAACAAAACACAGAATACAAGTTGAATTCGGCGATCCGGCCGTAATGATCGGTAGCGAAGCGAATTGCAGAGCCTCCGGAATTGTGATAACATGATCGTGACGATTTCAATGAAAGCGGATGGGCGACAGTTGTTTGTCGAAAGCACACGGAGGAACCAATATGCCGAACACCAGGAAGGGCAAATCAACAGCATCAGCCTCTTCGAAAAAGACGTCTGCACGGAAAGCAGAAAAAGAGAAAATCCAGGCGAAAGAAAAAGAAAAGCAGGAAGTGCTGCAACGGAAAAAGCGCATGCACGACGAGATCTGGGCAATCGTTCTGATCGCAATCGGTACGTTCTTTGCCATCAGTCTGCAGACGGAGGCAACCGGTGAGATCGGTCATTTCGTGCAGGTGTTGTTGTTCGGATGTTTCGGGCGGATCGCCTACGGCCTGCCTTATTATTTGATTTTATACGGCATACTGGTATTTTCCAGAAAAGCGTCGTATATGACGTTTCGGTCGATCCTGTGTCTGATTCTTTTGTTTCTTTTTGCTTCGGTGATCAACGCGTCGTTCTACCCGCAGGCGAACGATACGATGAGCATAGCGGCCTTGCGACAGATCTTTGCAGCAGGCGCAGAAAACGGCGGCGTCCTGGGGATCCTTCCCGCATCCCTGCTGGTGAAATCGGTGGGCAAAGCAGGATTGTACATCGTTTCCGTCGTCGGAATCATGATCACGCTGCTGTTCATCATCGACACCCCTCTTGCCACTTTTTTCGACAGCTGGAAAATCAAACGAATGGCATCCCGGCAAACGAAGGAAGAACAGTTGGCCATCAACCGCTCGATCATCGAAAAAAGCGCTCAGGGCACCGGACGCCAGCGCATGGAAGAAGAACTGGAAAGAGCAAGAAAAGTCAAAGAGGCCTCGGAGCGTGCCAAAGAAGAACGGGCACCGGAAAGAGAAGAAACTCGGGGCGCTCCCGACATACACATCAGCGGAGAAGAATTCAAAGCCATGCCCGAGGAAGAATCTCTGCCGCGGTTTACACCGGAAACCATCGGCCTGAATCCGGCCAAAGAGCCGCAGGAACTGACGGACAGGCACAAAAAGATCATCGAGTACGTCACCGATGAAACGCTCTTCGGCGACGGCAAAAAGAAAACGTCGGAAGGGTTTGGGCTGGAGGGCAGTCCTGTAGCTCCGGATCGCAAGGCCAAGAGCCCTTTTGAGGAAAAGGAGGAAAGCAAGACACCTGCGGAAAAGGTCTATCGGTTTCCTCCCGTTGATCTGTTGAAAAAACCGGAAATGATTCGGGGAACCTTTGAAAAGAGCACACTCCAGAACAAAGCAAAACTGCTGGAAGAGACGCTGAGCAGCTTCGGGGTCAGCGCCAGTGTGCTCAATGTGGTAAAAGGCCCTACGGTCACCCGGTACGAAATCCAACCCAGCGCAGGCGTAAAAGTGGCCAGTATCGTACGTTTGGCAGATGATATCGCACTGAATCTCAAGGCAAAGAGCATCCGGATCGAAGCACCGATTCCGGGAAAAGCAGCCATCGGCATCGAGGTGGAAAATGAATCCATCAATAAAGTCGTTCTGCGGGAGCTCATCGAATCCAAAGAGTTTCGCCAGCATAAATCGAAGATCGCCGTGGCGGTCGGAAAAGGAATTTCGGGAGACTGCATCGTTACCGATCTCAAGGATATGCCTCATCTGTTGATCGCAGGAGCTACCGGATCCGGAAAGTCGGTTTACATCAACACGCTGATCATCAGTATTTTATATCGTGCAAAGCCGGAGGAAGTCAAGCTCCTGCTCATCGATCCAAAAGTCGTGGAACTCGGGAATTACAACGGAATACCTCACTTGTTGATTCCTGTTGTGACAGAACCGCAGAAAGCAGCTGCCGCATTGAGTTGGGCGGTTTCGGAAATGACCGACCGCTATAAAAAATTTGCGGAGGAAGGCGTTCGGGATCTGGACTCCTACAACGAATCGGTCCGCGCGAAGGGGGAGGATGCGCTTGTCTTGCCCCAGATCGTCATGATCATCGACGAGTTGGCGGACCTAATGATGATTGCGCCGTCCCAGGTGGAAGAATCGATCTGCAGACTGGCGCAAATGGCTCGTGCCGCAGGCATGCATCTGATCGTTGCCACGCAGCGTCCTTCCGTAGATGTCATTACAGGTGTGATCAAGGCCAACATTCCTTCCAGAATCGCTTTCGCTGTGTCTTCCCAGTTCGACTCCAGAACGATTCTGGATATGGGCGGCGCCGAAAAGCTGGTGGGGAAGGGAGATATGCTTTTCAGTCCTCAGGGCCTGGGCAAGCCTCTGCGGGTGCAGGGCTGTTTCATCTCCGATGCGGAAGTGCACAGTATTATCAGCTATATGGAAAAACATATGCCCGAGCCGGAATACGCAGGAGACGTGATCGCCGCCATCGATCGCGTCGGTTCCGGCGGCGGACGCCACGAAGAGGAAGCCGACGAACTGCTCACAGACGCCATCGAAACCGTGGTTCGTGCCGAACAGGCATCGGTGTCCATGCTGCAGCGTCGATTCAGGATCGGTTACAATCGTGCGGCCCGCCTGGTGGATATGATGGAGGAACGCGGCATCATCGGTCCGTCCGATGGATCCAGACCCAGAAAAGTACTGATGTCTCTGGATCAGTTTCTTCTGTTGGAAGAGCAGGCAAAAGATCAGTAACAGAAAGGTTTCGTGATTGAAGATCTATATGAAAACACTCGGCTGCGATAAAAATACAGTCGACAGTCAGAGCACCGCAGGCCTGCTTGTGAGCAAAGGGCATCGGTTGACAGGTGATGCAGCCGGAGCGGATGTGATCATGGTCAATACCTGCGGCTTTATCCAAGACGCCAAACAGGAATCCATCGACACCATTCTGGCGCTGGCTGCGGAGAAAAAAGCACATCAGCTGCTGATTGTCAGCGGCTGCCTCTCGCAGCGTTACGGAGAACAACTGGCGAAACTGATTCCGGAAGCGGACTTTTTTTTGGGTGTGAACGATTACAGCAGACTGCCTGACATCTTGAACGGAAAGTCAAAAGGGCCGCGTGTCTTTCAGAGTTCCTGTGAAACGTTGTATGAGGAGATCGGGTGTCGAATCACAGACGGACCGGTGCATACGGCGCCGATCAAGATTGCGGAAGGATGCAACAATGTCTGCAGTTACTGCAGCATTCCTTCCATCCGGGGGTGTTACCGCAGTCGAAAAGCGTTCGAGATCATCAAAGAAGCTGAGGCGTTGGCAGAAGCGGGCTGCAGGGAACTGGTCGTCGTTGCCCAGGACGTAACGGCATACGGATGTGATCTGCCCGGCGAAGGTCATCTTATCCGTCTGCTGGAAGACTTATGTCGTATCGAGAAGATTTCTTGGATCCGACTGATGTATTGTTACGAAGATCGCATTACGGATGCATTGATCGAGTTGATTCGAAGAGAGCCGAAAATATGCAACTATATAGATATTCCGCTTCAACACAGCAGTGATTCCATTCTTCGGAAGATGAACAGGCATTCCACAAACAGTTCCATCAGAAAGACGATAACAAAATTACGTGAACAAGTGCCGGAAATTGTGTTGCGGACCACGTTAATCGTCGGTTTTCCCGGAGAAACGAAAGAGGATTTCGCCGAACTGATGGACTTCGTCGATGAAATGCGGTTTGAACGGCTAGGCGTTTTCGCTTATTCCAAAGAGGAAGGCACCCCGGCAGCGGCTCTTCCCCGGCAGGTTCGACGAGATGTCCGGGAGCGACGCCGAGATCGTATCATGGCCCGGCAAAGAGAAATTTCGCTGGAAAGCAATCGCCGAATGATCGGGAAGACGCTGGATGTTCTGGTGGATGAACCCTTTGACGACGGAAGTTTCGGCGGCCGGACCTATCGGGATGCTCCGGAAATCGACAACGGCATTCTTTTTACTTCGGACCGTGCGCTGAAGCCGGGCGACATCGTGCCGGTACTCGTGACCGATGCTTTTGATTACGATCTGACAGGTGTGGCCCAACCGGAGGTGACTCATGAATCTGCCCAATAAGCTCACTGTGGCACGCGTGGTCCTTGTTCCCGTATTTGTGGTTCTCTATATGCAGGGGAATACAACAGCCGCACTGGCTGTATTTCTGGCTGCATCCTTTACGGATTACCTGGACGGCTATTGGGCACGGAAATACCGGTTGATTACAAACTTCGGGAAAATCATGGATCCCTTGGCGGATAAAGTGCTTGTCTATTCCGCTTTTTGTTGCATGGTCGAAAACGGTACGATTCCCGCGTGGATGCTGATCGTGATCCTTGCAAGAGAGTTTACGGTGGCAGGGATGCGTACGGTAGCTGCGTCGGAAGGGCTTGTGATCGCTGCCGGAACCACGGGGAAAATCAAAACGGGCCTTCAGATGATTGCCGTTCCGCTGCTCATACTCAACCGGCCGGAGTGGATCGCTGTCGCCGCACAGCTATTTTTGTGGGCATCTGTGATCATGACCGTCTTGTCCGGCGTGGAATATATTTATCACAATCGAAAAATATTCAATTCGTAAACGGAGGCACAAACGGATGAAATGCACCATTCTGAGCGTCGGAACCGAACTGTTGTTTGGATCGATTCTCAACACAAACACAGTCTATTTATCACAGCAAATGAATGAAATGGGAATCGACGTCATGTACCATATGACGGTAGGGGATAATCCCCTCCGCCTGAAGGACATGATTCGCCACGCTTATGTGGATTGCGACATGATCATCACGACCGGCGGTCTCGGGCCCACACAGGATGACCTGACCAAGGAAATGATTGCCGAAGCCTTCGGTGAGGAGATCATCACATTTCCGGAACAGTTGGAGATTTTGCAGAATCACTTCAAACGATACGATCGCCCCATGACGGAAAACAATCTGAAACAGGCGAATTTCCCCAAAAACGCAACGGTCTTCCCCAATCCCAACGGAACAGCCCCGGGATTTGCTTTGGAAAAAAGCGGAAAGCTGATCGTTTCCATGCCCGGTCCTCCAAAGGAAATGGTTCCTATGTTTGAACAGCAAGTAAGACCCTTTCTTGAGAATCGCAGCGACGGGGCGCTTTTCTATAAGACGCTGCGTGTCTTCGAATTGGGAGAATCCATGCTGGAAACACGCCTTCTGGATCTCATCAACAGTCAGACGGATCCCACGTTGGCTACGTATGCCAAGGATCACGAATCCACACTGCGGATTGCATCCAAGCGGAAGACCCGGGCAGAAGCGGAGGCGGCTGTATCGGAAATGCTTGCCAAAGTACGGGAGCGCATCGGTCCCTTCATCTACAGCGAGGAGGATGAGGATCTTTCACGAATCGTCTTGCGCAAATTGCTACAGGACGGCTTGAGTTTGTCGGTGGCGGAATCCTGCACCGGCGGAGCGTTTTCCAAAGCTGTAACCGATGTGCCGGGCGTATCTGCTGTTTTCGACCGGGGAATCGTGACGTACAGCAATCAAGCAAAGATGCAGGAATTGGGGGTCCGAGCCGAAACTTTGGCGCAATACGGAGCTGTGAGTTCCCAGGTTGCCGAAGAGATGGCCGACGGCCTGTACCGCGCGAGCCGAAGCGACTTATGCCTCTCGATTACAGGGATTGCGGGACCCGACGGCGGCAGCGCCGAAAAGCCCGTAGGGCTGATTTATATCGGATTGCGTCATCGCGGGGAAGTTCGAAGCTATCGGTACCAACTGCGCAATTCCAATCGTCGCTATATTCGAAGCAACGCTGTGATGCACATGTTTCTTGTTTTGTATAAAACGCTCTTTCGGGAGGATTGACACAAGAATCTAAATATGGTAATATATGTAAAATATGATCGAACAAAGTATTGACGAATGGCTGATTTTGTTTTATGATGGCATGAGAACATTTGTTCTTATCGGCCGTATTGACACAGGAGCACCACGCTCCAGGCAGAATGGAGGAAACCATGGCAACTGCGAAGAAGGAAAAAACTTCTGACAAAGATAAGGCGCTGGAAGCAGCTTTGCTTCAAATCGATAAAAAATTCGGAAAAGGGACCATCATGGAATTGGGGGACGACAGCGCCAGACTCAACGTGGGAGCGATTTCGACAGGATCCGTCACGCTGGATATCGCCTGCGGTGTCGGCGGCGTTCCCAAAGGAAGAGTAACGGAAATATTCGGCCCGGAATCCTCCGGCAAAACCACACTGGCGCTGCACATTATCGCGGAAGCGCAGAAAGCAGGCGGTAAAGCTGCCTTTATCGATGCGGAGCATGCCCTGGATTCCGAATACGCCAGAGCATTGGGTGTGGATATAGACGAACTTCTGGTCTCCCAACCGGACACCGGCGAAGATGCACTGGAGATTTGCGAGATGCTGGTTCGGAGCGGAGCGATCGCCGTCGTCGTCATCGACTCCGTGGCTGCGCTGGTACCGAAAGCAGAGATCCAGGGAGAGATGGGGGATAGCCACATGGGGCTTCAGGCAAGGCTCATGTCCCAAGCGCTGCGGAAACTCACAGGAGTCATCAACAAGACCAAAACATCCGTGGTTTTCATCAATCAGCTGAGAGAAAAAGTAGGCATCATGTTCGGGAATCCCGAAGTGACGACCGGCGGCCGCGCACTTAAATTCTATTCTTCCTTGCGACTGGATGTGCGTCGCATCGAAACCATCAAGAGCGGTGATCAGATGATCGGGAACCGAACGCGCGTCAAAGTCGTAAAGAACAAAGTGGCCCCGCCCTTCAAAATGGCGGAATTCGATATTATGTACGGACAGGGAATCTCCAAGGCAGGCGATGTGCTCGATTGCGCGGCGGAAGCGGGAATCGTGGAAAAATCCGGCGCCTGGTACAGTTACAACGGAAATCGAATCGGGCAGGGACGCGAGAATGTGAAGAATTACCTCAACGAAAATCTCGAGATTCTTCAGGAATTGGAAGATGCGATCATCAAGATGTACATCAAGCCGGTGAAGGTCAACCATAAAGAAGATCTGTCTGCTCTGATTACCGACGAAGACGGTGTGATACTGGAAGAATCATGAACAACGGGTCATGCTGCGGATAAGAAATAGTGTTTGACACGCATGTCGACCTGTGATATATTACCAATGTTGCCGCTCTGAGTGGGTATCGTAAGTGCAGATGCCACCCATACGGGCGAGACGGATAGAGGAGGTTATGTTTATGTATGCAATCGTTAAAACGGGCGGAAAACAGTACCGCGTTTCCAAAGGCGACGTCATCACCGTGGAGAGGTTAGCCGGGGAAGCAGGCCAAAGCATCAAGTTGGACCAAGTCCTGCTGATCAGCGACGAAGCGGGAACGATGATCGGAAATCCTTTTGTCGAAGGTGCGTTTGTGTCCGGAACCGTTGTAGAAAACGGCAAGGCGAAAAAGGTCGTTACCTTTAAGTACAAAGCCAAAAAAGATTACAGGAAAAAGCAGGGTCACAGACAACCGTATACCATGGTGGAGATCGAAGAGATTACGAAAGCCGCCAACGGCGGGGATACAGTCAATGATACGGAGCCTGCCGCAAAAGGATCGATCAAATCCATGAAAAAGGCAGAACTCATCGAATATGCCACTATCAACGGGATCGAGATCGACGAAAAAGCAACGAATGCAGTGATCATCGAAACGATCGAAGCTGCAATGCAATAATCCCACTTCAACAAAGGAGGTGAAGAACCATGGCAAGTAAAAAAGGAGTCGGCAGTTCCAAAAACGGTCGCGATAGTGAATCGAAACGTTTAGGAGTCAAAAGGGCTGACGGTCAGTTTGTGAATGCCGGTACCATTCTGGTTCGACAGAGAGGAACGAAGTTCCATCCGGGAAACAACGTGGGTATTGGCGGAGACGATACGCTGTTTGCAAAGGAATCCGGAGTTGTCAAATTCGAGAGAAAAGACAAGAAACGGAAACAGGTAAGCGTTTATTCCCAGGAAGCGTAAGAAAAGGCCCCTATGAGTACATAGGGGTTTTCTTTTCTTTGGAATCGAGAAGAAATGATGTTTGTGGATCGAGCAAAGATATTGATTACATCCGGCAGAGGCGGCAACGGTTCCGTCTCTTTTCGTCGAGAACCTTTTGTTCCTCAGGGCGGACCGGATGGAGGAGACGGCGGCAAGGGCGGGGATGTGGTGATCGTTGCCGACGAAAACCTGAGAACGCTGATGGATTTTCGTTATAAAAGAAAATATGAAGCACAGAGCGGGGAAGACGGGAGGAAAAAGAAGCAATTCGGCAAAAACGGAGAAGACCTTTACGTCAGAGTGCCGGTGGGCACCCTGGTAATCGATGCAAAGTCGAAGGCAGTCATGAAAGACCTGAAGACCCACGATGATCGGGTGATCGCCGCAAGAGGCGGTCGCGGCGGTCGCGGGAATGTCCGCTTCAAAAATTCCGTACGACAGGCTCCGAATTTTGCGGAAGCAGGCGGATTCCCGGTGGAAAAGGAGATCGAGCTGGTGTTAAAGCTCATCGCCGACGTGGGGCTGGTCGGCTACCCCAACGTGGGAAAATCCACACTTCTTTCCGTAGCGACGAGCGCATCTCCCAAGATCGGAAATTATCACTTTACAACGACCACACCGAACCTGGGCGTCGTGCACCTATTCGACAGTTCGTTTGTGATCGCCGATATTCCCGGTCTGATTGAGGGCGCTTCCCAAGGACTCGGCCTGGGTTTGGATTTTTTGAAGCATATCGAACGGACCAAGGTGCTGATCCATGTAGTCGATGTGGCAGGATCGGAAGGACGAGACCCGCTGAAGGATTTTGAGAGGATCAACAAAGAAATGCTGGCATACAGCAAGAAACTGGCGCAGAAGCCCCAGATCGTGGCGGCGAATAAAACCGATCTGACCGATCCCGAGGTCTATCGTGCGTTCGAAGAAGCGATCACCGAAAAAGGTCTCACTGTCTATCCGATCTGTGCACCCATCGGAGATGGCATCGAAGCGCTGATGGCCGCAACGTACAAACTCCTTCAGAAAACGGATTTGGAAGAGCCGCCCGAAGTACCGGAATTCTATGATCCGAAGCATCCGGAGGAAGAAGAAGACTATCGGGAGATCTTTATACGTAAAGAGGGGTCTCAATACATTCTGAGCGGAAAACAACTGGAAAAGATATTGAATTCAACGAATTTCAATGATTCCGGATCCTTGCGTTATCTGCATAGATACATCGAAGAAAAGGGCGCCATCGACCGTTTGAAAGAAATGGGTCTCCGAGACGGAGATGTGATTCGCGTGATCGATTACGATTTTGAATACTGGGACGAATAGGTGAAATATGCATCTTGAACGAGAGCTGGAAACAATATTATTGCGCGTCGAAAAGCCTGCGCGATATATCGGTGGCGAATGGAACAGCATTCGGAAAGATCCGGCGGGGGCGTACACACGCTTTGCCTTCTGCTTTCCCGATCGCTATGAGATCGGGATGTCTTACATGGGCCTTCAGATCCTCTATCATCATTTGAACCGGACCGACCACACGTACTGCGAACGCGTCTTTGCACCGGCAGCGGACATGGAGGAAGAAATGCGCAAAGCGGAGCTTCCTCTTTATACGCTGGAAACCAAGACTCCTTTGTCCCAAATGGATATCGTCGGGTTCACGCTGCAGTATGAGTTGTCTTACACGAATATCATCAATATGTTGGACTTGGCAAAAATTCCGATCCGCCGGGATGAGCGAAACGAAACGGACCCCCTGATCATCGCAGGAGGACCCTGTGCTTTCAACCCCGAGCCATTGGCTGATTTTCTGGATGTGGTGTTGATCGGTGACGGTGAAGCACTGCTGCCGGAAATCTGCGAAAAACATCGGCTGTGGAAGCAATCAGGAAGATCAAAACAGTCGTTTCTGGAAGAGATCTGTTTGCTTCCCGGCGTGTATGTTCCGGCTTTTTACAAACCCGTCTATTCCGAAAACGGTCACTATCTCCGCCACGAAAAACGGAACGAACGAGCCCCCGACAGAGTGATGAAAGCCATTCTGCCCGATATCAACGAAGTGTCGTTTCCGACCGACACGATCGTTCCTTTTATTGAAATCGTACACGACCGGGCAGCTGTCGAGATTTTTCGCGGGTGCAGCAGAGGGTGCCGCTTCTGCCAGGCCGGGATGATTTACCGGCCCGTGAGGGAACGAACCAAAGAAAGGATTCGTGATCTCGCCGTGGGGCAGCTTCGCAGCAGCGGACAGGATGAGCTTTCGTTGTTGTCCCTGTCCACGTCCGACCATTCTCAGTTCGAAGAATTGGTCACTGCATTGTTGGAAGATTGCAGAAAGCAGCAGATTTCCCTTTCGCTGCCTTCTCTTCGGCTGGATAATTTCAGTTTTCAAGTCTTGGAGGAAATTCAAGGCGTACGCAAAAGCGGACTTACGTTTGCACCGGAAGCAGGTACGCAACGGCTTCGGGACGTCATCAACAAAAATTTGACGGAACCGGAGATCCTGTCTGCCTTGGACCAGGCGATCGATCTCGGATGGCGTTCGGTTAAACTCTATTTCATGATCGGACTGCCAACGGAAACGGATGAAGATTTGGACGGGATCGCAGATCTGGCCGGCCGCATCATGGATCTCGCCCGGAAAAAAGGGGAGAAATATCAAGGACGATTCAATGTTTCTGTGAGTGTATCGAACTTTGTGCCAAAGCCGTTTACGCCCTTCATGTGGTGCGCACAGGATACGGTTTCGGAATTTGACCGAAAGCATCTTTACCTCAAGGAACGACTGAAGAAAATCAAAGGCGTTTCATACCGTTATCACGATTCATTCACGAGCCATCTGGAAACTGTCATGGCACGGGGAGACCGAAAGATCGGCGCGCTTCTCTATGCTGCCTGGCAAAAGGGATGTCGATTCGATGCATGGACGGAATATTTTCGATCGGATATTTGGAAGTCGCTGTTGGAAGAATTCGGAATTGGTCGGGATCATCCCTCTGTAAGCGAAATTCCCGCTGATGCCGGCCTGGCCTGGGACGTAATCGACTGCGGAGTCAGCAAAGAATTTTTCCGAAGGGAATACGATGCTGCACTGCGGGGAAGCGTGACGGAGGACTGCCGTTACGGGTGCATCGATTGCGGTATCAGTGCCCACACTTGCTGTCCGTTGGGAGGTGTGTATTGATGCGATATATTTTTCGTTTTACAAAAACCGGACCCATGAAATATATTTCTCATCTGGATGTGCAACGACTGTTTCGCAGAGCAATGAAAAGAATGGATGTATCGCTCGCTTATTCACAGGGCTACAATCCGCATCCCAAAATATATATGGCGCAACCCTTGTCACTGGGATTTGAATCGGAATCCGAGTATCTTGAAATCGAAACGGAAATGCGGTACGATAGGGACGCGCTCATTCAAAGCGGGAATGCTGCTTTGCCCGAAGGGATAATGTTTACAGCCGTGCGGGAAGCAGAACACGCGAAAGGAAATATATCGTCCATCGTGGACTATGGAGCGTATGCGATCCAATTGCCCACAGGAGGTTCTGCCGTATCCGAGGATAGCTTTCAGCGTTTTATTTCACAGAATAAAATTATTGTCAACAAAAGAATCAAAAAATCAAAAAAATTTGTGGAAAAAGACGTGAAATCTCTGATCAAACGGCTTACATGGAAACAGGTCGATCCAGATACGCTGGAGATCGAAGCGGTCTTGCGGGCGGCCAGCAATGAAGCATTGAATCCTTTGTTGTTGATGGAAGCCTTGTGTCACGTAGTGCAGATCCCGTTCCCAAGAGAAACCTGCCGCATTTTGAGAACAGAATTGTATTGTCTTCGGGACAATACATTGGTTTCTTTGCTGGATTGTTGTGACGCAAAGAAGGAAGGTGCCGATGAAGAACGAAAGCAAAACAAAGAAAAGAGTCCAATATCAGCCCCGATTTAAGCAAATTCTCGTATGGATCATTACCGTCGTCTTATCAACCGCATATGTGGTTGTGGGGCATGGTATTTTTTCCGACGGCCTGGACATATTCAATACGGAAGGCGCTCTTGTCGAAAAAGGCCGTGTACAGGAGATTGGAGAAACCGTATCCGAACAATACGACCTGAGCGAAGAAATCACCTATGAGAACAGCGCAACCTACTTCACGGTATCCCTGACCACCGGCCCGGAAAAAGGCACTGTCGTAACCGCTGTGCAAACCAGCGATAATTACACCGATGTCCACGAAGAGCCGGTTTCCGCAGGCGATAAAGTGATTCTCTACAATTACGGAGAAGAGAGTATGGGTTCCGAGTGGATATTCGGCGGCTATGCCCGATTCGATACGCTGCTGCTCCTGGGAATTCTGTTTTTCGTCCTCTTATTGGTCTTTGGACGGATGAAAGGATTCAACACCATTGTTTCACTTACGTTCACCGTTCTGGCGATCTTCACGGTGTTTATCCCTTCGATCCTCAGCGGATACAATATTTATCTGATGTCCCTCGTTACCTGCATCTTTACGATCGCTATGACTTTATTGATTACGAACGGTGCAAGTACGAAATCCATAGCTACGATACTGGGCTGCATTTTCGGTGTAGCCGTTGCCGCAGGACTGTCCATCGTATTTGAGAAGCTGCTCCGCCTGACAGGGATGCTGGATGAACATTCGATCTATCTGACGTATCTGGACTCCGGCGTGAGCATCGATTTGGTGGCTTTGATCTATGCGATGATCGTCATCGGCGCCATGGGCGCCGTGATGGACGTTGCCATGGATATTTCTTCCTCTCTGTACGAAATCAGACTCCATGCCCGAGATATCGGGTTCGCACGCCTTGTGAAAAGCGGCATACGGATCGGACGGGATGTGATGGGAACGATGGCCAACACACTGGTACTGGCCTATATCGGAAGTTCTCTTGCCTCGATTCTTCTGCTGATCACCTATTCGGCGTCCCTGAGGGAACTCCTGAATCGGGAATCCATCGTCGTGGAAATTTTGCAGGCTTTGGTGGGCAGCACGGCGATCTTGCTGACGATCCCTCTTACAGCCGTCGTTTGCGGGATCATTTACACGCAGAAGCCGATGCCCGACACGCCGGCACCCAAAACATCCCATCGGACCGAAGAAGAGATGAAACCGATCTCAGCTATGACCGAAGAAGAGCGACAGGCATATTTTTTCGGAGACTAAATGATCGGGGCCCGTTCCACAACGGGCCCTGTTCTTATTTCCATTCAACCTGAAGCGGTTTACGGGGCACAGTACGGTGCCAGATCACATCCGGGTACCCCAGCGCCAATACGACTTGTGTTTTCGACTGTTCTGTTTCTCCCAAATATTCCTGCAGGCCGGGAGAGGCTTCCACGGCCAGTTTGCAGTAGCCCAGATACAGCGCACCCAGACCCAATGCATTGGCCATCAGCTCCATTCTGGACGAAGCGATACAAGCATCGTTTTCATCAGGCGCCATGATAAAAATCAAATGGGTGCAATCGTACAGCAGCGCATCTTGGACCCCGTTGCTGTCTTTGTATTCCCGATACCGGCTGAGAAGATATTCGTCCGCTGCGCCGCGGGCATAGACGGCAGCGCCTTCCCACAGTCGGTCACGCAGCGCTTTCAATTCTTTTTCCACGACTACATAGCGGAGAAGTTGGTAGTTGCATGCGGTAGGACTGAAACGACCGGCTTCCAGGATGGTTTCTATTTTTTCGCGTTCGGGTTTTATCGATAAAAAGCGTCGTGTGCTGCGCCGAAATTTCATAAAATTCAGCAGTCTGTCCGGATCGATCGAAAAGAGATCCTTTGAATAAGGAAGGATTTCTCTTGAATCGTAGCCCGGCAATTCAACCGCATTTGTCGGGCAGATTGCAACACAGTGCCCGCATTCCGAGCAATCGATTCCCAAGGGAAATGCGCCGGTGTCGGTCATTTTGATATCCCGTGTTTCGCATATTTGCGCACACAATCCGCAGGATGTGCAAAGATCTTTCTTGATGCTAATCATCGTAGTCCTCCTCTACATTCTTCGATCTTTCTTTTCATCAGTGTAACACAAACAGAACATTCCTGTCACGAAGGGATACATCTTCATCGTCCGTGATTTACATTCATACCCTAAAATGGTATAATATGGAATATCCAAGCGAAAAGGAGAACTCATGATCCGCAACGACGAAGAAACCAGAAAGCGGCTTCGGACGATCTGCATCGGTTTGTTTTTGACCGCAGCAGCTGTGGGAGGCATACGAAATTATTTGACCGGAAGCGACCTCGGGGGCGAATTAAGGATCGAACGTGCGCCGGAACTTCCGGTTGCCGTTCTGCAAAAAGAACTGGCATCCGAGGAGGAAGGACCGAGTTCCGCAGAATCAGCGGCATCCACCGGTGTGGACACATTGATCGATATCAACCATGCCGATCGAGAAGAATTGGAGACCCTGCACGGAATCGGTCCTGCAAAAGCATCGAAAATCATCGAATACCGGGAGGAATACGGGGGGTTCAACGCGGTAGAAGAACTGATGGAAATCAAGGGGATCGGTCCCGCAACGTTCTCAAAAATCAAGGATTCCGTTTGCCTGTAGCCGTGCCTTCGT
>LSQX01258983.1_pt1 | contig 21694 bp, 15 predicted proteins | sample 654561 | NCBI WGS metagenome assembly LSQX01 (sample SAMN04489861, study PRJNA283612) | anaerobic digester metagenome | isolation source: 4 biogas reactors fed with cattle manure at either 37C or 55C with and... | place: Denmark: Kongens Lyngby | collected 2014
GCCCGGTAATATTGCTTGTTGGTTGTAATAAAGCTCTTTTCAACTTCAAAATTTTCCCGGTAATATATTGCATTTGCAATCCGGAGAAAAACCTTTTCGTCCAGCTCCTTTAAAGCTTCTGCAAGATCGTGATAAGAGCTGTTTATATCTTCGGGAGACAACCCGTAAACTCTTAAAGTTTTTTCCATATCGGATTTGGTTTTACCTGCGGCACCGTTATAAGTCATAGCCAGTGCAAGGCTAACGCTTAACGGTGAAACCATGATATTGTCACTCTTTTTATCTGAAATATAAATATTTTGAAACAGGTCAAAACCAAATTCATTACCTGCTTTGATTAAGGCAGCAGTTTTTTTTGTTATTTCTGGCTCTTTGTTTTCATTATCTTCCGGCAGGTTGCACTTGGTCTGGAACAATAAAACCAAAAAGAGGAACAGGAGCATTATTGTTTTCATAATGAAAAGTATTAAGTGTAAATCATAGCAGCTTAAAAGACAATAAGATAATTTCTATTTTTTACAAGATAGTATTTTAAATAAAAAGGTTGCGTTGATTAACGCAACCAAATTATAATTTTTATCATCTAAAAGGTAGTTAGTCAGAATCGGAAATATTGACTTAAGAGATTGATAACAGGAAAGGAGCGTTTTATCCACAAATAAGAAGGATTTTTCCTTACTTTTGAAAGAACATTTGCAGGCTTGATTTGGAAGATATTAAAGAAATTATTAAAGGATGTGCCTCGGGTAATGTGCGTGCGCAGGAAAAACTCTACCGGATGTTTGCTCCAAAGATGTTTGGGGTTTGCCTTAGATATTCAAGAGACCGTAGTGAAGCTGAGGATAACTTGCAGGAAGGGTTTATGAAGATTTTTACCAATATTGACACTTACAGGTATGAAGGTTCTTTTGAAGGGTGGATGAGAAGGATAATGGTTAATGTTGCCTTGAGTAAATATCGAAAGAATAATATTCTTTATCCTGTTGAAAATATCGAAGATTACGATGTTCTTCAGTTTTCAGACAATATTTTTGAAAAACTTGAGGCAGAGGAGTTGATGAAGCTTATCCGGCAGTTGCCCGACAGATACCGTATGGTGTTTAATCTTTATGTTATGGAAGGAATGAATCATCAGGAGGTCAGTGAAATGATGAATATTTCGGTAGGTACTTCAAAATCCAATTTATCGCGGGCAAGGGATATTTTAAAGCGTAAAGTTAAGGAGTTGTACACTGAGGTGAAATTAAATACAAATTTACCGGCATGACGGACGAAGAGAAAAATATAGATACTATATTTCGTGAAAAGTTAGAGGGATTTCAAGTGAATCCGCCTCCCGGGTTATGGGATGAAATTCAGGATAACCTGATTAAGCAGCATAAAAACAGGAGGCTTGTTATTTACAGATGGATAATGGTTGCTGCCATGCTTGCGATTGCACTGTTTGGCGGTTGGTTTTTTAATAACAGAGCTGAGAAAGGTGTTGTTGAATTAGCAAGGGAAGAGGCTGTTATTTTTGAAAAGGATTTTGATAAATCCGATAAAAAGGAGAAAGCTGTTTTAATTGAAAAAGATCTGATCGCAAAAGGGGAACTTGAAATTCAAAGAGATATTAAAGAGTATGTTACGATAACCGGAAATCTGTTTGCAGAGGAATTATTACAACCGGTTGAGGAACCTTCTGTTACACGGATTAACAATATAGAGGTTATATCTGTATCAGAAAGGGAAAAGGGAGTTGCTGAAATAGAAAACAGGGAAGCAGGCAATAGTTTCACTGAAGCAGAAATGAGTTTGATTGCTGAAAATATTAAGAGATATGATAAAAAAGAGAGTAGCTGGCAATTGGGAATGAATATTTCTCCGGGTTACTCCTCTTATTCGGCTAATCATAATAGGGATTATGCAAGTAATATGACCTATAATGCCACCGGTGGTAATGGAAATATCAGCGCCGGTATTTCGGTAAAACATAAAACCCGGGGAAGATGGAGTGTGGAAAGTGGCGTTTACTATGTTCAGAATGGACAAAAAACAGAAAGCCTCCCACAGCTCTTTGCTGATTATACTGTAAGTGGTGAAAATACTCCTCTTTTTAAAGAAGGACTCTATTTTAATACCGATCTGAATGTTGAAGAAAACAGTATGGTTATGAATAGTGTGGCAGGTATTGTTGAGTTTGAAAACTTTCCCAAGGGGGCTCAGATTGAAGCTACTCCTGAACGGGTGGGAAGTTATTCAAATGCCTTGATTACAACCGGAGAATTTTCGCAGGTGTTTGATTTTGTGGAGATACCGTTATATTTGAGATATCTGCTTATTGATTCATGGATTGGGCTTGAACTGACGGGAGGAGTGAATGCCGGATTAGTGGTTGGCAACAGCGCCTATATAAATAATGATTACGGATTTCAGAAAGTTGGTAAAATAAGGGATATCTCTACAGTTAACTTTTCAGCTTCAGTAGGTTTCGGCATTACCTATTTGTTAAGCAAACATTTATCTCTGGCTTTGGAGCCAAGGGTGAACTATTATATTAATTCAATAAACAAAAGTCCCGATGTCAACTTCAGACCTTACAGAATAGGTTTGTACTCAGGAATATATTATGAATTTTAAATTATCTTACAATCCCGGCAAAAAACAGTGAGTTCATAAATATTTTGTTTGTTCCCTGCCAAAGCCCTCTGAATGTCATACTTTCGTGAAATGTTACTAATTTGCCCCGACCGACAGGCTGCACGGAAATAACAGGAGATCCTTTGATCCTTTCCAAGTTACTGTCTGAGATATAGCCGCTCAGGTAAGGTTCGTCTGTAAATTTCACAGGCTCTGCAAATTTGATGGTTAATGGTTCAGCAACTCTGGTACCTCTTTTAAAAATTGCAATTTTACTATTTGTATATCCGAAACAGAGAGGGTGTGATGCATCTATTTCAGCATTGAATATAGCTCCTCCAATTGCATTCAGACCGCTTATTTTATTTCGGCCTGCATAGTTTGCCTGAATTAGTGAATCTTGCTTGGCACTCTCCTTGTATTTTACCCTGCCTATATTATTTGATGCAGCCCATAAAGCTGCCTCTTTTACCGTAATCAGGACACCTCCGTTTTCTACCCATTTTTTCAGTTTTTCTGCAGTGGCTTTTGTGAGCTCGGGGTATGAGCCGTCAGGAAGAATAACAGTATTGTATTTGTTGAGATCCGTTGAACCTAACGCATACGATTCAGTAATGCAAACAGGGATATGGAAACGCTGATCAAACATATGCCATATCTCCCCTGCATCGTTACCGTCGACACCTCTGCCTGCCAGCATCAACACTTCCGGTTTTTGCAAGGCAATAAATGAATTGCTGCCTAAATATATCCCCTCTTCGGTAAAACCTGCTTCTATTCCATAAAAGCTAATTCCTGTTGTTTCTGCAATCTCAGATATGATCCTGAAAACATTGTCGACATCATAATTTTGTCCTGATGCAGGAATCAGAATAGTGCCGTACGGGAATACCTCTTTTTTGTTGTCAACTTTAAAAGAGAACTTTTTTGTAGCTGCTTTGGTTATAAGCCCTGCATTTTGTATTCTGTAAAGAGCGTCAGGTGCAAAATGTTGTTCCCATCTTAAAAGATATGCAATATTACTTTTACCTCCTATTATTTTACCCCGGGGAAATTCCGGTTCAGCCGGATTACCGGAAAATTGAGCATTTTTCAAAGAGCCGGATTTAATAAACGGCATATTAAAAGCATAGGGGATGGTCCATGTGGATATATCATAAAACAGACTGTCGGTAAATGTGGTTATCTCTTCAAAAAAACTTTTTATTAAGGTGTACTGGGGTTGCTTTACAGGCACAACATAACTGCTGCCGGGCTTAAAAGTTTTCCCTTCGGCGGAAAACTCTTTTTCATTTTTATAAACTTTTATATGATGTTTGGTTAATAGCTGAACAAAAAGTGCATTTTTTTGCATATCATGCTCATCTCCAAAAAAATATGCTTTTACCGGATCATTTTTTGCCTTTTCTATTGCTTCTCTGTAGAAGTTTTTTTGAAACTTTAAAAGGTCGTCTTTTAAATCCATTGCAGCTTCAAGAGTTGATAAGGTTACAGTGAACTGATTTTTAATTCCAAATGAGAGTTTTTTTACTCCATTTGCAGTTTCTCTTATCCTTCCTCTGAAACCTGCCTGTTCAAATAAGATCCCTATACAACCGTGAATATCCGGATATGTAGAACCTTTACCAACAAAATAATCATCATACTGCTCTTCAGCAAAATAAAGCGAACCGATCCGGTCAAGAAAGCGGCTGTGATACTCTGCAATCTTTTTGGTGTATATAAAATTTTCAGTTGGAGAGAGCGGATTATTTCTGGTTGGCACACCGGGCTGGAAGAAAAAGGTGTTATCAGGCCCCATCTCATGGTGGTCAGTATAGATATTAGGTTTCCATTCGTGAAATTTTGCAACTCTTCCTTTACTTTCCGGATGAACAAGTGGCAGATAGTCGCGGTTAAGGTCAAACCAGTAGTGGTTGGTCCTGCAGCCTGGCCAGACTTCCTGGTATTGACGGGAATCAGGACTGGTCATTTCTACTGCACTCTGATGCATGTTCGACCAGGTGCTGTGGCGTGAAAATCCATCCGGGTTAAGGCACGGGTCAACCAGAATAATTGCATTTTTCAGCAGATTGTCTATTTTAGGCCCTGTTGCAGCAGCCAGGTAATATGCTGTCAGTAAAGATGAATTTGTGGCACTTGATTCATTTCCGTGTACTCCGTAATTCAGGCTTATCACTAAGGGGATATTATCATGAGGCAGGTCTTCCTCCGGGTTTGAGAATTTTATATGAAGCTCCCTCAGTTCTTCCAGCCTTGCATGATTTTCAGGTGCAGTAAAAATAACATGGACCAGGGGCCGGTTCTCATAAGTTCTCGCATATTCATGGATGACAGCCCGGTCTGAGGCCGCAACTATTGCATTCATGTAATTAAGGACCTGGTCATGTGTAAGATGCCATTCACCTAATTGCTGACTGAAGTATTTTTCCGGAGTTGGTATTTGCTGGTCATATTCTATGTCCAGGGGTAAAAAATAATCAATTGGTTCCTGTGCACTGAGATTAAGTACAATTGTTAACGTCACAAAAAGGGTAATATATCTCATATGATTTTTTCCGGCCTAAGTTAAATAATCTTTTAATATTATCAGAATGTATTATTGGTTGTTTTCTCTCAGTAAAAGTGTAATTTTGCTACTTTTAATAAAATGGGTTGAACCTGATTGGGAAATCACTGCTGTTTATTGCACATGCGGATTTTATCAATGTTAATCACTATCAATTTTAAAGATTGCAACGAATGAAGCGGCCATGAATTTTTATCATTCAAAATTCAAGAATTATTAAAATTTAAAACAGATGAAATACAGAAACATTTTGAAAATATTTATGCCGGTATTTATTTTAGCGGGTATTGCAGCCTTAATTATGCTTATGGGTTCTGAACCTGACAGAATTTCGAAACCGGACGAGGTTGATTATCTGGTGAAATACTGTGCGGTTGCTATTCCGGATTCATTGGCCTTTGCCGGTGAGCCCGTGCCGGTTAACAGGTTTGATATACGTGAAGCCCTTGACAGGGAGTTGCTTGTTAATTCCTATTTTCATTCCCAGACTTTACGGCTGATTAAGTTAGTGCCAAGATATTTTTGTGTCATCGAACCAGTACTGAAAGCGAAGGGTATTCCGGAGGACTTTAAATATCTGGCAGTTGCGGAGAGCGGATTAAATCCCAGGGCGGTTTCCCCTGCAGGAGCGGTTGGCTTATGGCAATTCATGCGTACTACAGGAAGAGATTTTGGACTTGAGATAAATAATCAGGTTGATGAACGGTATCATATTCAGAAGTCTACTCTTGCTGCCTGCAATTATTTACTTTCGGCATATAAAAAGTTTGGTTCATGGTCTATGGTTGCTGCCTCTTATAATGCCGGTATGGCAGGAGTTGAACGTCAGATGGAGCGGCAAAAGAGCAGTTCATACTATGATATACTTTTCAACCAGGAAACAAGCAGGTATCTCTTTAGAATAATGGCATTAAAATTAATTCTTGAAGATCCGGAAGCCTATAATTTTGTGGTCCGGGAGGAGGAGAAATATCCGGTTGTACCGACAAAGGAGGTTGTAATTGATGGTAAGATTGATAATTTTGCGGATTTTGCTATTGAACAGGGGATTAACTATAAATTACTTAAAGACTTTAATCCCTGGTTGCGGGATAATTTTCTGACAAATGAGCGCAAAAAAATTTACAATATAGAGATACCTATGCTGGACTGATTTTTGTTTTATCTTTTGTTTAACCGGGATCCGGAATTTTAAAAATTATATGGGGGAGATAAAGAATACTGAAGGACAGCTTATTAAGGAAGAAAATAACGAAAAAATAGTTGTGATCGGAGCAAGGGTACATAATCTTCGAAATGTCGATGTTGAGATACCCAGGAATAAGCTGACAGTAATTACCGGACTGAGTGGAAGTGGAAAATCTTCACTGGCCTTCGACACAATTTATGCTGAGGGGCAACGGCGATATGTAGAGACTTTTTCAGCTTATGCCCGGTCATTTCTTGGAATGCTTGAGAGGCCTGACGTTGATAGTATAACAGGATTAAGTCCGGTGATATCCATAGAACAGAAGGCTAACTCCCGCAATCCCCGCTCAACTGTTGGTACAGTCACTGAAATTTATGATTTTCTGCGATTACTTTATGCCCGTGCGGCTGAGGCATACTCATACAATACAGGGGAGAAGATGGTGAAGTATACCGAAGAAAAGATTATAAAGCTTATAAATGATGAATTTTCAGGTAAACCTGTTTATATTCTTGCTCCTGTAGTGAAAGGCCGTAAGGGGCATTACCGTGAATTATTTGAACAACTGAGGCGTAAGGGTTTTCTCAATGTCAGGGTTGACGGGGAATTAACTGAAATAAAATATAACCATAAACTGGACAGGTATAAGAATCATTTCATTGAAATTGTAGTTGACAAGCTTGTGGTGGATGAAAATAGTAATAACCGCCTGAAAGAGAGTATTCAGGTTGCAATGAAACATGGTCATGGTATTATTATGATCCTGGATCATGATACCAATTCAGTCAAATACTACAGCCGGTTGTTAATGTGTCCGTCAACCGGTATTTCCTATAATGAACCGGCACCTCATAATTTCTCTTTTAACTCTCCGCAGGGTGCCTGTCCGAGGTGCAACGGACTGGCTATTATAAATGAGATCGATATTGATAAAATTATTCCTGACAGGGACAAATCAATTGCCAAAGGAGGAATTGCACCATTGGGGCTTTACCGGAACTCATTAATATTCTGGCAGGTTGAAGCTATCGGTGAACAATTTGGGTTTACATTAAAAACTCCCATAAAGAATATTTCTGAAGAAGGGCTAAATGCTGTCCTGTTTGGCACTAATGAACGTCTGCATTTGAAAAATACCCCTCTTGGAAATAATATTAATTATATGATGAGTTATGACGGGGTTGTAAAATATATTGATACCCAAAGGGAATATAATCCTTCAAAAAGGGCACAGCACTGGGCAACTCAGTTTGTGAAAACATCGGTTTGTCCCGAATGTAATGGTATGCGCCTGAAAAAAGAGTCATTGCATTTCAGGATTGACGGAAAAAATATTTCTGAACTCGCACAGATGGATCTTGATGAGCTGGGTGAGTGGTTTAACAGGCTTGAGGAACGAATAACCCGCAGGCAGCAATTAATAGGCACAGAGGTGATAAAGGAGATACGCGAAAGGTTAGGTTTTATGCTGGGAGTAGGACTGAATTATTTGTCGCTCGACAGAGCTGCCCAAAGCCTTTCAGGAGGAGAGTCACAACGCATAAGGCTTGCCACACAGATAGGTGCCCGGCTGATTAATGTATTATATATACTTGATGAACCGAGCATTGGATTACACCATAAGGATAATCTTAAACTTTTACATGCTCTTAAGGATCTGAGAGATAACGGCAATTCGGTTATTGTGGTGGAGCATGACAGGGAGACTATGCTTCATGCCGACTGGCTGATAGATATGGGGCCTTTTGCCGGCAGGCATGGCGGGGAGATTGTCGCAGCCGGGACCCCTGAAGATGTATTGAAGGCCGGGACCCTCACATCCGATTACCTTAATTACAAACGAAGGATAGAGATTCCTGCATCACGCCGTAAAAGCAACGGGAAGGTTTTGAAATTAACCGGATGCAGGGGAAATAATCTCAGAAATATTACACTTGAAATTCCCCTGGGGATATTAATTTGTGTTACCGGAGTATCAGGAAGCGGCAAATCTTCCATTATTAATGAAACACTGCAGCCTGTTTTAAGCCAACATTTTTACCGGTCTGTTCAGGAACCCCTGCCATATGGATCAGTGGAAGGTATAGAACATATAGATAAGGTGATCAGGGTGGATCAATCCCCTATAGGCAGGACCCCGCGTTCTAATCCTGTTACCTACACCGGAGTTTTTTCAGATATCCGGAATCTTTTTGCCCGTCTTCCGGAGGCCAGGGTCAGAGGGTATAATCCCGGGCGATTTTCATTCAATGTAAAAGGAGGACGTTGTGAAGAGTGCCAGGGCGGAGGTTTAAAGCTGGTAGAGATGAATTATCTTCCTGATGTATATGTGCATTGTGACAGATGTAATGGCAAAAGGTATAACAGGGAAACCCTGGAGATAAGGTTTAAAGGTAAATCTATAAGTGACGTTCTGGAGATGACTATCAATCAGGGTGTCGGCTTTTTTGAAAATATTCCTTCAATTGTTAAGAAATTAAAGACCTTGCAGGAAGTCGGATTGGGATACCTTACCCTCGGACAGTCATCGACTACCTTATCCGGCGGAGAAGCACAGAGAGTCAAACTGGCAGCAGAACTTAGCCGTCATGATACAGGAAGTACGCTTTATATTCTTGATGAACCTACTACAGGACTGCATTTTGAAGATATACGTGTGCTGCTTGATGTACTTAACAGGTTGGTTGGTAAAGGAAATACAGTTATAGTAATTGAACACAACATGGATGTAATAAAAACAGCTGATTACATAATAGACATGGGTCCCGAGGGCGGGAAACAGGGAGGTGAAATTGTTTGTTCAGGCACACCAGAAGAGATAGTAAGTTACCCAAACTCATATACAGCCCAATTTCTGAAAAAAGAACTTAAAAATAAAATATAATGAAGCAGGTAGAAATCTATTGCCGGAATACCCGGTCAAAACACAATTATCCGCTTGGCACTTCCCTGAATGAGATAAGCCGGGACCTGAACATCAAAATGGATAATTTTATTTGCGGTGCCATGGTCAACAACCAGGTTCGCGAACTCTCTTTTTGTATCGTTAAGCCAAAGCACATAGAATTTTTCGACGTTTCACACCCTGATGGTATCAAGATGTATTTCCGGAGTCTGATCTTTGTGATGTATGCTGCGATAGACAAGATAATTCCCGGAGTAACCCTCAGAATTTCCAAAGGGATTTCCAACGGTTATTTTTGTGAATTATCAGGCCTTGACAGAGAGATTACAGAAGATGATATTGAAATGATAAAGACAGAAATGCAGAGTCTGATAAATCAGGATATTCCATTTGTTAAAAAGGGATTGCTTTCGGAAAATGCTGTCAGATATCTTGCTGATAAAGGTTTGAGTGAAAAGGCGAGGCTGTTCGAACAACAGGGGCACCTGTATTCCAGCTTATATTTTTTAAAAGAACTGGGCAACTATTTCTACGGCCACCTTCTTCCGTCAACGGGTTACCTGTCGAACTTCGGACTTATAAAATATTTTGACGGGCTGCTGCTGAGGGTTCCCGATCCCGAAAACTTTGACAGGTTGCCTGAGGTAACAACTCAAAATAAACTTTTCGAAATCTATGAAGAACATAAAGACTGGGCCCAGATACTGAATGTGTCTACAATATCCCATCTGAATGAATTTACCCTTAATAAACAGGGAGGGTATATAATAAAAATTTCTGAAGCGCTTCATGAGAAGAGGATTGCCGAAATTGCGAACCTTATACATGAAAAAAACGGTGATATAAGGGTGGTTCTTGTTGCCGGTCCGTCAGCTTCAGGAAAAACAACGTTCAGCAAAAGACTGGGTGTGCAATTGGCAGTCAACGGGTTAAGGCCATATCAGATATCTCTGGATGATTATTTTGTAGACCGTAAGCATACTCCGGTCGATGAAAATGGCAATCACGATTTTGAAGCTCTTGAGGCTGTGGATATTGATTTTTTCAATGAACAACTGGCAGAACTTATAGAGGGACTGGAGGTTCGTTTGCCAAAATTTGACTTTAACCGGGGCAAGAGGTATATGAACGGGGCCAGGTTACAGCTAAAGAAAGGAGATATTTTGATTGTTGAGGGGATACACGGAATGAATCCCCGTCTTCTGACACGTATAAATAACAGACAGACATATAAAATATTTATATCTGCCCTGACTCAGATCTCAATAGATGAGCAAACTTATATTTCTACTTCTGATAACAGATTAATCAGGAGGATCATACGTGACAGTAAATACAGGGGTTATAGAGCTGTCGATACAATAAAACGCTGGCCTTCCGTGAGAAGGGGAGAAGAGAGGAATATTTTTCCTTTCCAGGAAAATGCTGATGTAATGTTCAATTCTGCAACTCTTTATGAACTGGGTGTACTTAAGAAGTATGCTGATCCACTGCTAAAACAGGTACTGGAAAATCAGCCTGAATTTATGGAGGCGATGAGGCTTCTTAAATTTTTGTCCTACTTCAAACCCATTGAAGATGAAGAGATTCCGCCAACCTCACTATTGAGAGAGTTTTTGGGGGGCAGCAGTTTCGTCTATTGATGTAAATACCGGGTTCGGGTTATTATCAAGATAGTTGAAAAACAGGTTCAGAAAAGCGGGGATGCATTTGGATGCAACTAAATGGGGAGAATTGGACAGGTATACGATACCCGCTTTTTCATTTCTGCATAATGCAATTTCAGCACGGTATCCCTGGACATATCCGCCATGGTAAGCTACTTCACGGCCCTGGTATCCTATAATCCTCCATCCGATGGCATAGTGCCTGGAATCGATATTGTCCCAGTTTCTCATTTTGCCTCCCGTAACCACCTGAGGTGTGAAGACCGTTTGGTGAATTTTGCTGACGGATTCATTTTTTTCTGTGTCAAGCAGTGCCAGCAGAAAATTTGCCATGTCAGAAATGCTGGCGTTGACACCGGCTGCCGGTGCAGTACAATAGTACCTGTCGTTCAGCTTTACAGGAGTAAAGCAGCCATTCCTCATAACATGGGGAAATGCTTTATTGTTATTGTTTTTAAATGATTGAAAATCAGTCGATGCATTGGCCATGCCGAAAGGAATAAATACTTTCTCCCTTACTAATTCAGAGTAACTTTTTAAGGTTTTTGCCTCTATTACCGGGTCGATAAGACTAAACATCACATTTTGATAGCTGTAAATTTTTCCCGGTTTTGACGATATATTAACTCTGTCAAGTACTTTAATTATATTATTTAGTGGCATCTTGTCTTCAGCAAGATTGTCGTAAGCATGAGGCGCCAGGCCTGAAGTATGGCTTAATATATTACGCAGTGTAAGCTCTCTGGAACACTCACTGCTTTTAAGCCTGAACCCGGGGATGTAATCAGCAACTTTATCATCAAGCCCTATTACATTCTCAGAGGTTAACATCCCTGCCAATACACCGGTAATAGTTTTTGAGACTGATGCCAGGCGAAAAATTGTATTTTCATCAACCGGATTGTCTTCTCCTGCTCTCCTGACCCCGAAGCATTTTAAAAATGCAATTTGATCTTTATAAACTATAGCGATTGCTGAGCCTACTGTTCCTGAATTTTGTATTTCTTCAGTTATGGCTTTATCATATTCACTAATTATTCCCTCAATCTCCGGATAATTATCTTTTTCTCTTTCTTCGTTATTATCCGTTTCCTGTTCAGGCCGGCTTTCTATATCGGAGGCGGTGGAGGTAAAGAATTGCATGAAAGCAAATGACGAAAGCAACAGTGATATAATGGTTATAAGAGTAATTTTCCTGTTCATAAACTGTTTTTCCATATGGCCAGGGGCCGGGATTTGTGATTAATCACCGCAAAATAGAAAAAATTGGTTTTATAAAAGAACAGATGCCTCTTTCTTATTAATTTTTTTTTCACATTTAATAGTTAGTATCTGGTATTAAACTGAATTTGAAGCATCTTTTTAAATTAATATAATTTTTTTTAAATAGTTCACGTTAAAGTAGTATTGAAACAGATAGCCATTTCTTTCAGTTTTTTTATCTTTAACCTGAATGTTAAATCAGAGAATTATGAAGTTAAAATATTTCTGGTGTTTTATAATAGTTTTGTTTTCATGCACGTCCCATGGACAGTATCCTGAGGTTGAGAATGAACTTGACAGAAAGGTAAAATCTTTCCTTGAAGAGAATGCCAATAACTGGAGGGACATGAACGTATCCCTGACCGACGGCAGGATCCTTTATGATCTTATTATTGAAAATAATTACACAAAAGCATTAGAGATAGGAACCTCCACAGGCCATTCGGCAATTTGGATGGCCTGGGCGCTTAGTAAGACAGGAGGGAAGCTTATCACCATTGAAATTGATAAGGAAAGGTATTTAAAGGCAAAAGCCAATTTTAAAAAGGCCGGTGTGGATGATTATATTGATGCCAGGTTGGGGGATGCCCATGAGCTGGTCCCCGGCTTGCCGGGCAAATATGATTTTGTCTTTAGTGATGCTGACAAATATTGGTATAAGAATTATTTTGTGGCAATGGATCCTAAACTGGAGGCAGGAGGTTGTTTTACGGCGCATAACACCTCAATGGGTATCGGTGGAGTACGTGATTTTCTGGAATATATAGAAAGCCTGGATAATTATAGAACCACATTTGCAGAGAAAAGCCGTTCAGGACTTTCTGTCAGTTATAAAACAGCTGAAAAATAGTTATAAATTGGGCAATGATCTGGAGCGGAAACTTGGCCTTTTTCCGGTAATAAGCATAGTAGTGGCCAATATGATCGGCGCCGGCATTTTCACGACTACTGGTTTTCTGATGGATATGCTGGGAGATCCTCTTATTATGTTAGCTCTGTGGCTTACGGGAGGAATAGTGGCGTTTTGTGGTGCATTGGCATTCAGTGAACTCGGCGCAGCTTTTCCTGAAGCCGGCGGAGAATATACTTTTATCTCAAGGTTGTTTCACCCGTTGCCGGGATTTTTGAGTGGCTGGTTATCCCTCATCGTGGGTTTCTCGGCACCTATTGCAGCATCGGCAATAGGGTTCAGTAAATATTTCATCTGGGCATTTCCCGGTTGGCAGTCATGGCAGCTGACTGGTGGAACAGACGAAGAAGTATTAAGCAGATCACTGGCAATTCTGATAATTCTGATTTTCTCGCTGCTTCATTCAAAAGGTGTTATACTTGGTTCAAGGGTGCAAAATGCTTTGACTATAATTAAGATCCTGTTGCTGGCCGGCTTAGTTATTGCCGGTATGACAGTGGGGAAGGGTGATTTTAATAATTTTATTAATCATGAGGGTATGGAACTCAACTTCTCAGGACTGAAGTCAGCCGGATTGGCCCTTATGTTTATTATGTTTTCATACAGCGGATGGAATGCCGCAACATATATAGGTTCTGAGATTAAAGATCCGTTGAAGGTTATTCCCAGGTCACTGATGATTTCCACAGCTATAGTAACGTTAATCTACCTGTTGATAAACCTGTTTTTTGTTTATGCCATTCCGCCCGGACAAATGGCCGGTGAGCCGGAAATAGGAGCAATGGCTGCCGGACATGCTTTTGGCGGGGCTGCCGGGAAAGTTATTTCTTTGCTGATCTCTTTTGCACTGTTTTCATCATTAAGTGCATTTATAATTTTAGGCCCGAGGGTTTACTATTCTATGTCGCGTGACGGACTCTTTTTTAAATTTGCATCAATTGTACATCCCAAATACAGGGTGCCACGATATGCGCTTGCACTGCAGGGTGCAATTGCTATTGTTATGGTATTGACAGGTACTTTTGAACAGATACTGGCTTATATGGGTTTTTCACTTGGCATATTCCCGCTGCTTGCGGTGGCCGGGGTTTTTGTTTTACGGGCCAGAGGCAAGAGTAAACTGAAGCTGACCGGTTATCCCGTATTACATATATTTTTTATTGTGGTCAGCCTGTCTATACTCGTCCTGGCATTCATGGAACGGCCGGTGGAATCATCCATTGCTATACTTACCGCCCTCTCCGGGGTCCCTGTGTATTATTGGTTTAAAAACAGCAAAAAAAAATATTAAGGTTGCACTTTCTTTATCATTCTGGTGAGCATTTGGTCAATCTGCTCCCTGGTCGTTTTTTGAAGAATTTTGTAATCGCTGTTATAATGAGGCGTGCCGTAGCAGATAAAGACTTTTGTGACCGGCTTGCTCATCTGTTTTAAAAAGTGGACAACGAAGGTGTCGTTATCTATCCACGAATCTTTTATATCCTTATAATGAATTGCCATTGGGATTACCGGGATTTTTGCATCAGCGGCTATCTTAAAACTTCCATTTTTAAACGGTCGGGTTAGCGGGCCCTTACTAGTTGTCCCTTCAGGAAATATAGCTACCGGGATTTGTTTGTCGACCGAAGATTTGATCTTGTGCATTGTTGAGATCAGGCTTTTAATATCTGTGCGTGATACAAAAATGGAATTTGTAAGCCTGGCGCCGGTTTTAAGTAACGGCCAATTCATAAGCTCTGCTTTCGCTACAAAGCCAGCGGGGCTATATGCAGCAACCAGGAAAATATCAGTATAACTGCGGTGGTTTGGCATAATAATAAAATTGCCCGCACCGGGTTTTTTATTTTTATGAACTTTAATACCACAAACGAATATAATACTTTTCCCCCAGGACTGCATTACGGCTGACTGCAGATTTCTGGTGAACCCAAACAGGATGAGCCAAATCTGTCCAAAGATTACCGTTAACAGGGATATAATAAATACAAGAAACAGCCTCAGTAGTGCCAGAGGGAAAAGTAATATTATCCTTGCTGTTCTCAAGGCCGGTAGTAGATCGAAACTATTTATCGACCGGCCTTTTTTGATAGAATCCCTTTTCATTGATGTATTTCCATGTTTTTTCAGGGAGAAAATGCCTGACATCTTTACCCTGTCTGATCGCATTGCGGATAAAAGATGAGGATATCTCCATCATTGGTGCTTTTTCTGCAACGGTTATATTGGGGTGCTGCATCATTTTTGACTTTTCGAAATCATGCCTGGGATACACAATTATGCCATAGTGTTCAATTATCGATTCAAAATTTTTCCATTTATGGAAGTTTTTAAGATTGTCCGACCCTATGAGCAGCATGAATTTTTTTGAGGGATTCCGTTCAGAAAGATAGGTCAGGGTATCTATGGTGTAGCTGGGTTTAGGTAAATAGAATTCAATATCACTGACCTGAAACCTATCATCTCCGTCGACCGCCCGGTGAACCATTTCCAGCCGGTCGTCACCGTTGAGAAGGTTGACCTTTTTTTTATGAGGATTGTGGGGTGATACAATAAACCAAAGGATGTCGATTGCAGTATATTCAACCATATAGTTAGCAATTGCAAGATGGCCAATATGAATTGGATTGAAGGAGCCAAAATAGAGCCCTATATTTTTATTATGGTAAGATTTCTTTGAATTATTGTTCATAACCTGGCCAAATACAAGTCAGTAAATATATTCTAAAAAATTATTACAGCACAATTGTAATCATAAAATGTGTTTTTATCAATGCCTGGAAATAAAGTCTGAAACAAGTTTTTCCGCTTCATTCAGGGCGATTTGTAAATTATCATTTATGATTACCGCGTCGAACTTGCCGGCAAAAAGTAGCTCTTCTGCCGCTTTATCTATTCTCATTTTAATTTTAGCAGGGGTCTCTGTAGAGCGTTTTTGCAGTCTCTCTTTTAATGCTGTGAGAGAGGGAGGCTTAATAAATATTGACAGAGCTTCTTTACCGTATATTTTTTTGATATTCACTCCTCCCACAACATCGACATCCATAATGACATTTTTACCGCTTTCCCTTATCTTATCAACCTCACTTTTAAGGGTGCCGTAGCATATACCTTTATAAACTTCCTCCCATTCCAGAAATTCATCGTTATTAATTTTTTTTTGGAACTCCTCTCTAGTCAGGAAGTAATAATTCTTTCCGTTTTCTTCACCCGGACGTGGCTTGCGGCTTGTCGCTGATACAGAGAAATTAAGGTTTAATCCCTGATGGAGCAGATGGTTGACAATTGTGGTTTTTCCTGATCCGGAAGGAGCTGAAATGATTATCAGTTTTCCCTTCATTTTATAAGACATTTAATAACTGTTCCTTAACCCTTTCGAGGTGGTCTTTCATCTGTACTACAATTCGTTGTATATTGCTGTCATATGCTTTTGACCCAATGGTATTGATCTCGCGCCCTATCTCCTGTGAAATGAATGAAAGCTTCTTCCCGTTAAAGGATTCCTGTGAAACAGTTTCAAGAAAATATTTACAGTGATTGTCAAGCCTCACTTTTTCTTCATTCATATCCATTTTGTCAAGGTAATATATCAATTCCTGTTCAAATCTGTTATCATCTATACCCCCATTCAGATTTGCTTTATTAAGGTTTTCTCCCAGCCGGGATTTTATCGTTTCAATACGTTGTGATTCGAATGGCCCTATCTGTTTGAGCAAGCTTTGTATCCCCGCTATATTACCGGTTATATCAACCTTAAGCGCTGTACCCTCTCTTAAACGGAAATTGTCTGTTTCTGCAAGTACATAATCCAGGTTTCGGGTTAATACATTCCATTCTTCTTCGTCAACGGATTCAAACTCGGTTTTTATAACATCCGGCAATTTAAGTAAAGATTGCAGAGTGCTGTTGTCGGTTGTCAGTCCCAGATCTTTATTGATTTGTTTTATGTGCCGGAAGTAACTTTTCAGTATCTGCTCATTTATTCTTGAGCTGGAGTCTTCACCGTGATTCTCAATATAAATTGTCAGGTCAATCTTTCCGCGCACCAGTTTTTCTGATATTTTTTTTCTTAACTCCGTCTCCTTTTCACGATAGATAAGCGGTATTCTTATATTTATGTCAATCTGTTTGCTGTTCAAAGATTTAATCTCCAGAATAATTTTTTTACTGTTGACTTCAAACTCTGTCCTGCCGAAACCTGTCATCGATTTTATCATATCTGTTTTTTAACGAATTTACACTATTTTTACATAATTACACCCGAACCGATCAGTTCGTCCTCCAGGTACCACGCTGCAAATTGTCCGGAGGTAATACCTCTCTGTTCCCTTTCAAATAAAATATATGCCCCGTCATCTCTGATATGTATGATACCTTTCTCCAAAGGTTGCCTGTATCTGATGCGGATGTCAAAATACTTTTTTTCTTCTGTTGCCATTTGCAGGTCTGGCCGTACCCAGTGGATATCAGATTTTTTAATGAACAGTCCGTGTCTGAACAAACCGGGATGTGTCTGTCCTTCACCAACATAAACGATATTTCTGACTACATCAGTACCTATAACAAAGAGGGGCTGGCTGTATCCGCCGATATTTAACCCTTTTCGTTGGCCGATAGTAAAAAAATGCGCTCCCCGGTGTTCTCCGATTATTTTACCGTTCCAGGGTTTGAAAGGAAAAGGGAAACATAGTTTCTGATAATTTTCATCATTTACCTCCACCTGCTTTTTTCGTTCCATAAAATCGGATGATATCTCAATAATATTACCGGTTTTAGGTTCAAGCTTCTGTTGCAGGAAGGTGGGAAGGTCAATTTTCCCAACGAAGCATATTCCCTGAGAATCTTTTCTTTCTGCAGTGGGAAGGTTCTGCTGCCTCGCTATTTTCCTGACTTCGGGCTTTGTGAGGTTACCTATCGGGAATAGTGCTTTTGAAAGCTGATATTGATTTAGCTGGCACAAAAAATAACTTTGATCTTTATCTGGGTCAAGGCCTGCCAGAAGACGATATACCTGAGTTCCTTCCGATGCTGAGATCTCTTTTCTGCAATAATGGCCGGTTGCTACATAATCAGCTTCAAATTTCATCGCCTCTTCCAGGAAAGAGTCAAATTTGATCTCACGATTGCAGAGGATATCCGGATTTGGGGTCCGTCCTAAGTTATATTCATTGAACATGTATTCCACCACCTTTTTCTTGTAGTCACTGCTCAGATCAACAATGTGAAATGGAATATCAAGATTCTTTGCTACCATTTCAGCGATCAGTGCATCTTCCTCCCAGGTACAGGAACTGGTTACTGTCCCGGTGCGGTCATGCCAGTTAACCATGAACAGGGCTACAAGGTCATACCCCTGTTGCTTAAGCAAATAAGCAGCAACACTTGAATCCACTCCTCCGGAAAGTCCTATTACTACTTTGCTCATAGAGTACAAAAGTAGGAAGTAATTTGTTTTTTTTGATATTTTTACGGTTCTGAATTTATAATAGTAAAAAAGTGAATAGATATATTCGTTCCATAATACTCCTTTTGCTGCTTGTTTATGCGGTTGCAACACCGCTTCAGCTGTTTTCGCAGATTCGTACGGCACCCGGCACTCCTGCCTTTTTACATCTGGTTAATGACAACTGGGTGGAGGAAATAATGGGAAAAATGACGGTTGATGAAAAGATTGCACAGCTGCTGATGGTTACTGCATATCCAAAACAGAGCGAATCGTCGAAGGATGAGATGATTAATTCAATCAGAAAATATAAACCCGGCGGAGTTTTGGTAATGCAGGGAAGTCCGGTTAAAACGGCACGCTGGATAAACGAGTTTCAGCAAAACTCTGCTGTTCCCTTGTTTATTGCCATTGACGGTGAGTGGGGGTTGTCGATGCGTACCGACAGTACCATTAAGTATCCTTATGCCCAGGCGTTGGGTGCTGTTCAGGATTCGACATATATTTATCAGATGGGGCGGGATCTGGCGCAGCAAATGAAGCTTATGGGAATTCACATGAATTTTGCACCCGTTGCCGATGTCAGTACAAATCCTCAAAATCCGGTTATCAATTTCAGATCTTTTGGCGAGGATAAAATAAATGTATCGCAAAAAGCCGGCTGGCTTGCCTTCGGAATGCAGAATGAAGGAGTAATTCCGGTGGCAAAGCATTTTCCCGGTCACGGAGATACCGAAACTGATTCGCATAATTTGCTGCCTTTGCTGAATCATTCAAAACAGAGGATTGATGAAGTTGAGAGTTTCCCGTTCAGATACCTGACCCAAAAGGGAATAGCCGGTATTATGACGGCTCATCTGAATGTTTCGTCAATTGATGGCATCGGAAAACCGGCATCTCTTTCAAAGAATATTATTGACAGCTATTTGAAAAAGGAGATTGGATTTCAGGGGCTTGTGGTTACTGATGCAATTAATATGAAAGGTGTTCAGGCAGGCAGGACAAATGTCGAACTGGAAGCGATTAAGGCAGGTAACGATATTGTTGAGTTTGTTACCGATATTGGTAAGGCAGTTGCATCCATAAAGCAGGGACTGGCAAACGGTGAAATTACAATTGCCGAAATAGATGACAAATGCCGGAGAGTGCTGGCTGCAAAACGGTGGGCAGGACTGCATTTATATACTCCGGCAGATACGAAAAATCTCACTCCGCGCCTGAATTCTCCTTATTTTGAAGTTGTAAACAGAAAGCTTATAAAAAGTTCACTTACGGTTTTGGTAAATCAGAATGTTCTGCCGGTTCAGGATTTTGAAAATCTGAAAATTGCCTCGGTAATGATAGGGGCGGAAAACATTTCGGCTTTTCAGCGAATGATGGATAAATATACCCGCGTGGACCATTTTGTAATCGGTAAAAATGCCTCTGAGCGGAGTGTGGCGGAATTGCGAAAAAAACTTACCAATTACAATCTGGTGATAGCGGGAATTCAGGGAGTTAATCTCTATCCGTCGGGACAGTACGGTACAACTATCACACAGAGAAATGCCCTGGCCGATTTCATAAGGGACAACAATGTGGTAACCGTGTTTTTCGGGAATGCCTACGCATTAAAGTATTTTGAGAACATTCACCATGCAAGGGGACTAATTGCGGCTTATCAAAACAATACTCTTACCCAGGAACTTGCGGCTCAGCTGGTTTTTGGCGCTTTTAATGCAACCGGGAAGCTGTCTGTAACCGTTGATCAAAGGTTTAAGTCGGGCAGCGGTATTGAAGTTCCCGGAAACCAGTCATTTTCTTACACAATTCCCGAGGAAGTGGGGATGGATTCGGAGCTGCTTTATTCAAAAATAGATTCGCTGGCTTTGCTGGGAATTGAAAAGCAGGCATATCCGGGATGTCAGGTGCTGATAGCCAAGGACGGAAATGTAATTTTAAACAGATGTTACGGTTTTCATACCTACGATAAAGAAGAGGAAGTTACCTGGGAAAACCTTTATGATTTTGCATCATTAACCAAGGTGACCGCAGCTTTGCCCGCAATTATGAAACTGACGGATGAGAAAAAGATAAACCTCGATAAACCTTTCAGCACATACTGGCCGGCATTTGCCGGAACTGTCAGGAGAAAACTTCCGCTGCGCGATTTTCTGACACATCAGGCACTGCTGCCTGCATCGCTGCCTTTCTGGAGAATAGGGCTGAAGCGTAACGGAAAACTCAGCCGCGATGTTTATTCTTCACAACCCTCAGAACAGTTTAGTGTAAGAATTGGCGAGAATCTTTATGTGAAAAATGATTTTAAGCAGGTTGTTCTGGATTCCATAAGAAACTCAAAGCCGTTGTCTTCCAAACGCTATGTCTATTCATGTCTCAGTTTTCACATTTATCCCGAAATAATTTCAAATTTAACCGGAATTCAATATGAGGAGTATGTCAAATCTGTTATTTTCAGACCTCTGGGTGCATGGTCTTTAACATATAATCCATATCTACATTATCCGCTTGATAATATCATTCCCACCGAAACTGATGATTTTTTCAGAAATGAAAGGCTGCGCGGATTTGTACATGATGAGGGAGCTGCCGTTTTGGGTGGAATCTCCGGGAATGCAGGTCTTTTTGGTACCGCAAACGATTTGGCAAAGGTGTTTCAAATGTATTTGCAGAAAGGCTATTTTGCAGGGAAACGCTTTTTTTCAGAAGAAACAGTAAATGAATTTACCCGCCGTCAGTTTCCCGGCAGCAATAACCGCAGGGCTTTGGGATTTGACAAGCCTTTACCCGGCAATCATCTTAAAAAGCTTAAAGATGCTTATCCGGCAGTAAGTGCAAGTCAGAACAGTTTTGGTCATACCGGTTATACCGGCACAATTGCCTGGGCCGATCCCGACAACGGAACTCTTTTTGTTTTTATGTCAAACAGAGTGCATCCCTCACGTGAGCATACCGCACTTTTCAATTACAATATACGCACTGCAATGCACCAGTCGATTTATGACTGCATTAAATCATCGGACAAAACAGGCAGGTTAAAAAAAGTTAATTAATTTCATTACTTCATAATTGAGCGAAAAATGTAAAAAACAGATAATGATTCACTGTCAGAGCTGTCTCTTATACACATCT
>LSQX01394702.1_pt1 | contig 21692 bp, 25 predicted proteins | sample 654561 | NCBI WGS metagenome assembly LSQX01 (sample SAMN04489861, study PRJNA283612) | anaerobic digester metagenome | isolation source: 4 biogas reactors fed with cattle manure at either 37C or 55C with and... | place: Denmark: Kongens Lyngby | collected 2014
TGGTAGAGCTAAATACTATACCAAAAGAAGCCGTAGAGATTTTTAGGTTGATGATAAAAATAGGTTATAACGTTCTGTTTGCAGGACCAGTTCGATCTGGTAAAACCACTTTTTTGCAGAGCTGGCAAATGAATGAGGACTCTAATCTAGAAGGACTAGTTATAGCTACAGACCCAGAAACACCATGGCATAAATTGATGCCAGATGCACCTATTATGCAGCTGATTGCAGATGGCAATGAACTTGAAATGATTACTAAATCCATTTTGAGAGGAGACAATGATTACGTGGTTCTGGAAGAAATGCGCGATGGGTTAGCATATAACATAGCGCTTGAAATAACATCATCAGGAACAAAAAGATGTAAAGCAACTATACATGATAATGATGCATATAATATTCCTCTGAAAATGGCATCTAAAATAAAGTCAAAGTACGGTGGAAATATTAAAGATTTAGTTGGGCAAGTGTTTATGAATTTTGATATCGTAATAGAGCTTATTCAGGTTCCTGACAATCGTTCGCAAAAAAGGATGATAGGCATTAAAGAATACTATTATGATGTTGTAAATGATCAAGTATATATAAATCCAATATGCAAATATGATATGAAAAGTGAAAAATGGATTTGGAACGATAAGCTTTATAATGATGGTTGTGATAGAGATACGATTGAGCTTAAGAAAAGGCTAGGAAAGCTTTATAACGAGCGTCCTCTGGAAGATAAGGCCTTAGTACCGGGATATTATAGGAGTGATGGATGATAATAAATTTAATGTTTTACCTTATGATGATAACTGGGATAACACTATGTTTTCAAGAAGAAATACTACTGATATTTCATTATTCTTTAAAAAAATCAAAAGCTTTTTATAGGAAAGAGGAAGAAGAGAAAAAAAAGCTTCTAGATAGCAATGAACTTATTATGTTGCTTAATTCTACGCTTGGTCTTAAGGGAGATAAATCTATTACCAGGTTCATAAGCTTTTCAATAGTCTTATCTGTAGCAACTGCCGCGCTACTTGTAAACAGAATGAATATAACAATGGTCCTCATGATATCTGCTGTAGTATTTTTATCGCCATACATCGTTTTAAGAATGAAACTAAAGGTAGATAGATTATCTAACGCCAACGAGGGGGATTTAATCATAGCAGAGCTTCTAAATAGCTATAAATTCACAGGATATAATATGCGCGCTGCTATTGAGCATACGGCTTTAAACATTACTAATGCGCCGCACATGAAAAATGTAATACTTGATTTATCTAAAGATATGAATTTAGCATCCGATGAAAATGATATAAAAAATAGCTTATACAAATTTAGATACAAGGTCAATACGTCATGGTCTGATATTCTTTCTTCTAATATGTATTTTGCTCTTGCAAGAGGCGTAATAGTTACAGATGCACTGACTGATTTGCTAAGAGCAGTGCAAAACAGTAAAACAGTAAAAGAACATTTAAGGAGGGAGAGCAATGAAGCAAATTTAATGATCATATATATGGCACCTATATGCTATCTTTTAACTGTATTAGGAGCAATCAAATTTTTTAATTTTACTATAAAAAAATTTATAGACTATCAGTTTTTAACTGACACAGGAATAAGATGGTTTTTCGTGATAATTATTACTTATTTCATTGGGGTTCTTGCTAAGTTATACATTAATGATAATAAGCTAGACATATAAGGGAGTGGTAGTATCAATATATTTGAAATATTATTTATTTTAGGATTAGTTGTTTATTTTAATTCAGGAGTTACCTTTAAAAGTAAAAATTTTAAAAGTAATGTGAGTAGGTTTCCAAAGCAAAAGCTTATTATAGAGAAGACTAAGAAAAAGATTAATGATAAAAAGCTAAATAAAGACATGATAGGAAGTAGTATATGTCTTAAAAACTTAGCTCTAATTAAATCAAATGAAGCCATGTCATCTGACTATATAATAGAGCAACTAATGGAAAATTCCAACGAGCTAAAACCATATTATATGAAAAGCCTGTCATACTATCGAAACGGGAATCCGGAGATGGCTTTTAAATATATGACAGAGGCGCTAGATAATAAGAACATGAGAAATTTTGTGTCAATATTAAAAAAGCTTGATAATATGGATGCAGGCGCGATGATAGAGCAGATCGATACTTTTAATAGTAGTTTGATCGCAGAAAGAGAAACTTTTAATAAAAAACTGGCTGACAGAAACAGTTTGATATTTACGGTAATAGTGACTATAAACATCTTTGCACTATTATTAAACTTTGCAGTCGTTGTAGTTTTCATGGATGCAATCAATATGCTAAATGTAATTTGGTGAGGTGAAAGATGAAAAATTTGATAATAATTATTGGAACTATACTTCTAGGAACTACTATTGTCGGGACCTTTATACTAGGAGACGGTGAGAATTCACTCAAGATAGCTGCAGAAAATGTAGTATCTAACGGAATAAGTGCCATAGATTCTGTGTACGAAGAAGGAAATTGATATGAAGAATCTAGTGATTATAGTAGGGACTATAATTCTTGGGTGTTTAATCTTTAATCTTATAGTAGGAGACAATGAGGGCAGCCTTAAAAATGAATCTAAACGAGTTATGCTTGATTGTATTGAAGAATATTTGGAGTAGGAAAATATGAAAAACTTAATAACAACCATTGCTAGCGTATTAATCTTAATGGTTTACCTTCTTCAGTTTATTAATAATCAGCAAATTCACAACACTGTTATGAATATAGATAGGGAGATAAACTGTATTAAAGAAATATCTAAACAGGAAGGATATCTGTCTGGTGAGAGCAGAATTGAATTATCAAATAGGCTATCAGATGTTGCAAACTGTGATAGCGGTGAAATTGTAATTAAGGGAACGGAAGAAAAGAAATCCAGAGGAGATCTTATTCATATTTATGTAAAACTGCCTATAAAAAAATTGATAGTAGCTAATGATTTCTTCGGGATTAAAGATACAGATAATATGGGCTTTTATAAATTCGATTTTTATACTACTAGTGAGCATTTGGAGCGTGAGAATTGAAAAATCTAATCATTACTCTAGGAATAATAATATTTGCAGCGTTGCTAATCACATACCAAAGTGATTTTAATAATATGGCGAGAGAAAAAGAATTACTGAAAAGTATATCAGATGAAGCTGTAGCATCTGCATCTATTTACATAGATGAATCTGCGTACGGTGAGGGATATCTGGTTTTTGACGACGAAAGAGTTATTGGTAAGATTGAGGAAATGCTAAATCTTAATTTAGATGAAGAAACAGCATTTAAATATGCAATACTCATATCAGATGAGAGTGAAAAGTATAGAAAATATGGAGAGTTGGATGTAGATTTTGATTTAGAAAAGGAACCATACGTCTTACTTAAAATTGACATAGGGAAACCGAAGTTTAGGGTGATATCATCAAATAACACTATATATGCGATTTCGGCATATGAGTACCTGTCTTACGACTAATTATTAGTGGGTTTTAACCCACTTTTTTCATATATACCTTTATTACTTCAAGGATTAGTGGTAAAATAAATAATATATTATGTGTAAAGGCGATTAATATAAGAAAATAAGTGTTTGGAGTAATTAAATGAAAGTAAGAGTTTACGTAGATTCTTCGTTGTGTAGAGATTGTAAGATGTGCATTAGATATTGTAGTCAGAGAGCGATTTCTTCTGGGCCAAAGGGCGCAGTAATTGATCAATCAAAATGTAATGGGTGTAAGTTATGTGCCATGGCTTGTGCATTTGGTGCAATCAAAATTGAAGAAATTGAGTAGGAGAAAAAATGTCATTTAAAGAGGATACTATTAATAGCGAGATGATATATAAGGGAGCTATTCTGAATTTGAGGAAGGATACCGTTAGGGTAAAAAACGGGATTTCCTATAGAGAAGTTGTTGAGCATAATGGTGGAGCTGTAGTAGTGGCAATCACAGATAACAACAAAGTTCTCATGGTTAATCAGTTTAGAAAACCTTTAGATAAAGAAGTTTTAGAATTGCCTGCAGGAAAAAGGGATGGGGATGAAGATCCTAAAGAAACTGCTTTAAGAGAACTTAAAGAGGAAACCGGATATACTGCTAATACAGTTAGGTATTTAACAAAATTTTATCCTAGTGTAGGATATACTGACGAAGAACTCAGCATATACTTATGTACTGATTTAACACCAGGAGAAACTGATTTTGATGAAAGTGAAGATATAGAAATATTTGAATATGATATGGATCTACTCGTAGGTATGGTACTAGCCGGCAAAATTCATGATGGGAAAACCATCGCTGGTATAATGATAGCAAATGAAATTTTGAAAAAGGAGTAAGTGTAAGGAATGAAAGAATTTTTGGATTATATTAAAAATGAAGAAAATAAAGCCGAAAATACAATATTAGCATATAAGAGAGACATAAGTGCTTTTGAATCATTTCTAGAAAAAAGAGAAATTCCAAATCTAATTGAGTGTACCCATGGAGATTCTATTGCTTACATACTTTACTTGAAAAATGAAAATAAATCTAAAGCTACTATAAATAGAAAGATATCATCCATAAGAGCCTATTATTCTCGCAAAGTGCAAATTAATGAAATTGAAAAAAATCCTTTTGACAATGTAAAGACTGCAAAATCTGACAAGAGAGAAATAGATTATTTATCTACAGAAGAGATAAAAGCGCTCCTCGAGTTACCAGAAAAAACTCTAAAAGGTCTTAGAGACAAAGCTTTATTAGAGGTCATGTATGGCACAGGAGCAAGAGTAACTGAAATAAACAAGATAAAAAATAAGGACATTAATTTTAAGATGAACTTTATAACATGCACAGACGGTCAATCAAACAGTAGAATAATACCTCTTGGAAGTTATGCGCATAAAGCGCTACAAGAATACATGGATGAAGGTTACTGTGCAATTAAACGCAGTGTTTCGATACATCCTGAAGATTACTTATTTATAAATTTTTCAGGTAACCCACTAACTAGGCAAGGTGTTTGGAAGATAGTTAAAGAATACGGCAGCAAGATTGGTATAGAAACAAGAATGACACCGCAGATACTTAGAAACACTTTTGCTGTGCATATGCTTCAAAATGGAGCGGATTTAAAGACATTGCAGGAACTTATGGGATTTGATGATATATCTGTAGGAATGGCTTATCTGTCCGTAACAAATAACAGAGTGAAAGATGTGTTCAACAGATCGCATCCTAGAGCCTAAAATTAAGGGGAAAAGCATATTAATAATAAGTTTATTTTTATAAGTGTATTTATGCTTATTTATATTGGAACAATCTTTTTAAGTATTAAAGTTTTAAATTTCAATATAATAGCAACGCATGTTATTGTAGCATTGGAATATTGGTTAGTATTCTACCTTTTAAGGAAAAACAATATAAATAAAGCAATTTAATTTATATTGTTTGCATTAAATTCATAAGTAAGAGTTACTAATATATTTAAATGAACTTGATTTTAATAATCCTTTATGTTATACTAACTTAGTTATTACGGACGGTCCTCTGGGTACGATAGAGAGATAGTACCATGAACGTCTTGGAAGGAAGGAGGATATAATATGAACGTATTAGATTCAGTTGTAGAAGACTATAAAAAAGACGATATCCCTGCATTTAATGTTGGTGATACTGTAAAGGTACACATTAAAATAACAGAAGGTACGAGAGAAAGAATTCAAGTATTTGAAGGTTTCGTTTTAAAAAGACAAAATGGTGGCATTGCTGAGACATTTACAGTTAGAAGGCTTGCTTCTGGAGTAGGAGTAGAAAAAACTTTCCCACTTCATTCACCAAAAATTGAAAAAATCGAAGTAGTACGTGAAGGTAAGGTTAGAAGAGCTAAACTTCACTACATGCGTGGCAGAACAGGAAAAGCTGCTAAGATTAGGGCAAGATAGTATGTGGGGAGCGGAGGTTCCCCATATTTTTATATACCCAACTAGAAAGGCGAGACGAATGGAAAAGATTAACTGGTATCCAGGGCACATGAAAAAAACTAGAGAACTAATTAAAGAGAATTTAAAATTAGTTGATCTTGTAATAGAAGTAATTGATAGCAGAATCCCTGTTTCAAGTAGAAATCCAATAATTGATTCCCTTGTTGAAAATAAACAAAGATTAATTGTATTAAATAAAAGCGACTTGTCAGATAGAGAACAAAACCAAAAATGGGCTGACAGATTCACTCGCGAAGGTAATAAAGTAATTACCATGAACTGCATGCTTGGAAGCAATTTGGACAGGTTAAACAGGGAACTGCAAAACATTCAAAATGAAAAAAATGAGATCAGAAAAATGACGAAACCTTTAAAACTGATGATTGTAGGAGTGCCAAATGTAGGTAAATCCTCATTGATTAATAGAATGACTGGGAAAAAAAGCACGAGAATAGGTGATAAACCTGGAGTAACTAGAGGTAAACAGTGGCTTACACTTAAAAATGGAATGCAGCTATTAGATACACCTGGAATACTATGGCCTAAATTCGAAGATCCAAATGTAGGACTGAACCTGGCTTTTTGTGGAAGTATCAGAGATGAGATTCTAGATACCACGGATTTGGCATATGAACTTACAAAAATTCTAGAATTACAGTATCCGAAACTGTTGATAGATAGATTTAAACTTGATTCCATAAGTGAAAATACTGTGGAGAATATGGATGCAATTGCTTTAAAGAGAGGTTTTATAATGCCTGGTAAAAAAATAGACTATGAAAGAACGGGAAGAACGTTGCTTGATGAATTCAGAAGTGGTAAAATAGGTAACATAACTTTGGAAAAGATAAAAGATAGTGAATAAACTTGAGAAAGCTGAGAAGCTTAAAAATAAATTGATAGAAATGTCTCAAATAGAAAACTTGCTTAGAAGTCAAGGTGTTGAAACTATTGCAGGTATTGATGAAGTAGGAAGAGGCCCACTTGCAGGCCCAGTTTATGCTGCATGCGTAGTACTTCCTGATGATTTTGATGTATTAGGAGTAGATGATTCAAAAAAACTAAGTGAAAAAAAGAGAAATGAACTTAATGAAAAAATAAAAGAAAAAGCTATAGCTTACGGCATAGGCATAGTAAATAATGAAATTATAGATAAAATAAATATATTAAATGCAACAAAACTGGCAATGAAAATAGCAATAACCGACGCTGAAAAAATGTTAAGTGAAAAATGTATTGAACATTTACTTATAGATGCAATGAAATTAGAGGAAGTATCTATTCCACAAACGGGTATTATTAAAGGTGATTCTAAATCTGTATCTATTGCGGCAGCTTCTATAGTTGCAAAAGTAGCTAGGGATGACTACATGATAGAACAGAGTAAGATATATCCGCACTATAGCTTTGAAACAAATAAAGGTTATGGTACGAAGGCTCATTATGAGGGAATGCGTGAATATGGTTTAACGCCAATTCATCGTAAAACATTTTTGAGAAAGTTTTTAAAGGAGAAAGTATATGGAATTTAAAAGTGACATTCAAATTGCACAAGAAAACCAAATGGACAATATTGAAGATATTGCCAAGTCGGCTGGGATAAGCGAAAAATACTTAACGAGATATGGCGACTATAAAGCTAAAGTCGACTACAAAATCTTAAAAGACATTAATGGAAAAGAAGATGGTAAAGTGGTACTAGTCACTGCAATTTCTCCAACACCTGCCGGTGAAGGTAAGACAACTACAACTGTAGGTCTTACTGATGCGCTTAGTAGATTAGGCATAAATGCTATGGCAGCCTTAAGAGAACCTTCACTAGGCCCGGTATTTGGAGTTAAAGGAGGAGCGGCTGGAGGTGGCTATGCACAGGTAGTGCCTATGGAAGACATCAACCTACATTTTACGGGTGATATGCACGCTATAGGAGTTGCTAATAATCTAATAGCTGCTATAGTTGATAACCACATACAACATGGAAATGAACTTAGAATAGATCCTAGAAAAATAACTTGGACTAGAGTAATGGATATGAATGATAGGCAGCTTAGACATATAACAAACGGATTAGGAGGAAAGCCAAACGGCACTCCAAGAGAAGACGGATTTGAGATAACAGTAGCTAGTGAAATTATGGCCATACTTTGTTTGTCAAATGATATAAATGATTTAAAGAGAAGAATTTCAAATATAATTATAGGCTATTCATATGATGATGAACCTATAACTGTTAAGGATCTCAAAGTACAAGGCGCAGCTGCAGCTGTTCTTAAGGAAGCACTTAAACCAAATTTAGTTCAGACTTTAGAGGGAACGCCTGTACTTATTCACGGTGGACCTTTTGCAAATATAGCGCACGGATGTAACTCAGTTATGGCCACAAATTGCGCGATAAAGCTAGCAGATGTTGTAATAACTGAAGCGGGATTTGCTGCTGATTTAGGAGCTGAAAAATTTATAGATATCAAGTGCAGAAAATCAGGTATAAGGCCTTCTGCAGTGGTTGTAGTAGCTACAGTAAGAGCTCTTAAGTATCATGGTGGCATAAATAAAAATGACCTGGTAAAAGAGAACTTACAAGCTCTTAAAGATGGTATGCCTAATCTCTTACAGCATGTTGAGAATATAACTGAGAATTTTGGAATTCCGGCTGTAGTTTCAATCAATAGATTTCCTACCGATACAGAGGCTGAAATACAATTAGTTGAGGAAGAATGCAAAAAGTTTGGAGTCAACGTAGTTTTAAGTGAAGTATGGGCAAAGGGCGGAGAAGGCGGACGCGATTTAGCTGAAGAAGTGATGAAGCTAATCAAAAAGGAAAATGATTTTAAATTCGTATACGAAGACGATGATAGCATAAAGGAAAAAATTGAAAAAATAGCTAAAAAGATATATAGAGCAGACGATGTAGACTACGATTTCAGAGCAAAAAAAGAAATTGAAAAGATTGAATCGATGGGATTTTCCAATTTACCTATATGTATGGCTAAAACTCAATTCAGTTTTTCTGACGATAAAGGAAAACTAGGAGCACCAAGAAATTTTGCAATAACAATACGTGAAGTACACGTAGATGCAGGGGCAGGTTTCATAGTAGCTAAAACAGGTAGTATTATGACTATGCCTGGATTACCTAAAGTACCAGCGGCAGAAAAAATAGATGTGGATAACGACGGAGTCATTACTGGCTTATTCTAAATTGATTAAAAAGATGGTTCGACGCAAGCGAACCATCTTTTTTGTTGACTGTAAAATGGCAGTCGTGTATATTGTAATCAGGAGGCGAATTATGGCTAAAAAGTATTATGCCGTTAGAACGGGAAAGACACCAGGTATTTATAAAACTTGGGATGAATGTAAAAATGAAATATTTGGTTTCAAAGGAGCTAAGTACAAAGGCTTTGAATCATTAGAAGATGCTGAAAATTTTATGGAAGCTAAAGAAAGTGCCGAAATAAAAGAAGAAAATATAAAATCAATTATGGTTAATAACGATGTTGAGGCAGTAGCTTACGTCGACGGTAGTTATGATCATGCTAATAAAAAGTATAGTTTCGGAGCAGTAATATTCTATAGAGAAAAAGAAATACAGCTTTCTGGCTCAGGAGAAGAACCAGGTATGGTAGAAATGAGAAATGTTGCAGGGGAAATTAAAAGTGCCATGAAATCTGTTGAGTACTGCGTTGATAACAATATTAATAGCATTATTATATTTCATGATTACCAAGGCATAGGCAAATGGGGAGACGGATTGTGGAAAACAAATTTGCCTGAAACTAGTGCATACAAAGAATACATCAAAAATATTAGAGTAAAGTATGGTGTTAAAATATTGTTTAAGCACGTTAAAGGGCACTCCGGAAACAAGTACAATGAATTGGCGGACAAGCTTGCAAAAGAGGCTTTATTACCATAAAAAATAAAGTCATTTCCTTGATAGAGTACTCGGATTGTGTTATAATTGTGAAATCAGATGTTATTATTAAGAAGTTATAATGATTTCAACTGGTACAATTCAAACAAGCCCGAGCGGCAGTTTGATATCATTAGGAGGAAGTTTTATGGCTAAATATATCGTTAAAAGACTAGCGCAATCACTAATTTTGGTTATACTTGTAGCTTGTCTTACTTTTTTACTTATGAACCTGGTTCCGGGCGGACCTTTTTTAAGTGAGAAATCTCCTTCACCAGAGGTATTAGCGGCTATGGAAGCTAAGTACGGCTTAGATCAACCATTGCCCATTCAATTGAAAAACTATGTTGTTAACATGTTTAAAGGCGACTTTGGTGTTTCTTTAAAGATGCAAAAAAACAGACCTGTAATATTAATTATAAAAGAAATGTTTCCAGTCTCAGCTAAGATTGGATTAATTGCCCTTGTAATGGCAGTGACCATAGGCATACCATTAGGATGTATATCAGCATATTACCGAGGGACGAGGATAGATAGTGCACTTAGGGTGGTTATGACTTTGGGAATATCCGTTCCGAGTTTTGTAATAGCCACACTACTATTACTGCTTTTTTGTGTTAAATTTCAATTGTTACCTTCGATGGGGTTAAATGGCTGGGAAAATTATATTTTGCCATGCACTGCTTTGTCTTTTTATCCTATGTGCTATACGGGAAGACTTGCCAGATCTAGCATGCTTGACGCTATAAATCAAGACTATATAAGAACGGCAAAAGCAAAAGGTGCATCAACGAAAGCTATTATATTTAAGCATGCACTCAGAAATGCATTGATACCAGTATTAACATATTTGGGACCTCTAACTGCATTTATACTGTCAGGTGGTTTCGTAGTGGAAACAGTATTTAGCATCCCTGGTTTGGGCAGATACTTTATACAGAGCATTTTAAATAGGGATTACCCTATAATAATGGCGACAACTATATTTTTAGCTGCGCTAGTTATTTTCATGAATTTAGTTGTGGATATTATGTATAGAGTTGTCGATCCGAGAATTGATATTACCAAAGGAGGGAACTAATTATGATACGCAGTGGAAATCAAATGTTTACACTAAAGCCAGATTACAATAAACTTCCCGATGGAATTGAATTTCAGGAGGATGACTTTTTAACAGCATCAGAAGAAGATAAAGAAAACTTTATTGAAAAAGCACCTTCCGTTTCATATTGGAAGGATGCATGGAGAAGATTAAAACATAACAGAGTAGCTGTTGTAGCTCTGGCAATACTATTTGTTATAGTGTTCTTTGCATTTATTGGACCATTATTTTTTGAGGCAGATTATACTACCCAAGTTAGAGGTTCAGAGAATTTAGGCCCTAGCTTATCTCATCCTTTCGGAACGGATAAGTTTGGTAGAGATCTTATGATAAGAACCATGTATGGCTCAAGGGTATCGCTTATTGTAGGTGTTTGTGCTTCTTTGATAGTGCTTGTTATAGGTACAGTATACGGTTCTATCTCAGGTTACTTAGGAGGAAGAGTCGATAGTGTAATGATGAGATTCTTGGACTTGATATACTCAGTGCCTGATATATTAGTAGTACTTTTATTATCAACAGTTATTCATCAACCTCTCCAAGCCTGGTGTAATACAAGCCACTCGGGACTAGCAAGTAGCCTGGTGACATTAGGGCCCGGCTTGATTTCGATATTTGTAGCTTTTGGATTGTTATACTGGGTATCAATGGCTCGTATAATTAGAGGACAGGTTCTAATGCTAAAGCAGATGGAATATGTTACTGCAGCTAGAGCTTTGGGAGCCAGCAGAACAAGGATAATCAGGAGGCATTTGTGGCCGAACTGCATAGGACAAATTATTGTAACTACATGTTTACAAATTCCTTCAGCTATATTTTTAGAATCTTTTCTATCCTTCTTAGGTATAGGAGTAAGTGCGCCTATGACTAGTTTAGGTGCTATAGCAGCAGATGCATTAGGTGGAATATATTCATACCCTTATCGTTTAGTAATTCCTTCTATTATACTTAGTTTGATGATACTAAGCCTAAACCTTTTTGGTGATGGACTTCGTGATGCGCTAGATCCGCGCTTAAAGAAATAGGGGGTAATGATATGGAACAAAACGAAAATAAAAACTTATTAGAAGTTAAAAATTTAAAAGTATCGTTTTTTACTCCTGCAGGAGAAGTTAAGGCAGTAAATGATATATCGTATGAAATAAAAACCGGAGAAGTAATGGGTATTGTAGGAGAATCCGGTTCTGGAAAGAGCGTTGAGGCATATTCAATTATTGGATTATTAGCTAGCCCTGGTAAAGTAGTAGGCGGCGAAATATTATTTAATGGAGAAAATCTGTTAGAATACTCTGAAGAACAGTTACGGAAGCTGCGTGGAGATAAAATCAGTATGATTTTTCAAAATCCCATGACATGCTTAAATCCTGTATATAAAATTGGCAATCAGCTAGTAGAGGCTTTGGCTATACATACTGATATCACAAAAAATGATGCATGGAAAAAAGCTACTGATATGATGAAATTTGTAGGGATTAACAATCCTGACAAAAGGATGAAGCAATATCCTCACGAATTGTCAGGTGGCATGAGGCAGCGCGTTATGATTGCTATGGCACTTTTGTGCGATCCAAAACTTTTGATAGCTGATGAACCCACTACAGCTTTAGACGTTACAATACAGGCTCAAATTCTTGATTTACTTAAAGATATAATTAAAAAAACTAATATGAGCACTATATTTATAACTCATAATTTAGCAGTAGTAGCTGAAATATGTGACAAGGTATCTGTAATGTATGCAGGAAAATTAGTAGAAACAGGATATGTAGATGATATATTCTATAATCCTTCTCACCCATACACTTTAGGACTTTTGAACTCAATGCCTAGAGTAGACGAAAAAAAGCGAGAAAGATTAATACCTATTGAAGGTTCGCCTGTAGATATGCTTAACCCTCCTGAGGGCTGTGGTTTTGCTTCTAGATGCAAGCACTGCATGAATATTTGCCTCAGAAAAGATCCTCCGATAATAGATTTAGATAATGGGCATAAAGCTAAATGCTGGTTGCTTGCTATGAAAGAATATAAAGAGGGGGATGAATAATGAACTATGATAGTGAAAATAAGGTCCTGCTTGAGGTCGAGAATTTAAAAAAATATTTTGATATTAAACAAGGATTTGGCAAAAATAATTACGTAAAGGCAGTTGAAGATGTTTCTTTTAAGATTTACAAAGGTGAAACTTTTGGTCTTGTAGGAGAATCAGGTTGTGGTAAAACTACACTTGGCAGAGCAATAATCAGGTTGATTGAACCCACTTCAGGCAAAATTACATATGACGGTGACGTGATTTTTGATGGGGAAAACAAAAAAAATGTAAATATGGTACCATATAGAAGGAAGATGCAGATTATATTTCAGGATCCTTCAGCATCGTTAGACCCTAGAATGACTGTGGGAGAAATAATTGGAGAAGCTTTAGATGTTCATAAACTTTTTCAAGGAAAACTAGAACGCAAGAACAGAATAGAGTATTTACTTGATAGAGTAGGTTTAAACACTGAACATGCAAACAGATACCCGCATGAATTTTCAGGAGGTCAACAGCAACGTATAGGTATAGCAAGAGCCCTTGCAGTAGAACCTGAGTTTATTGTATGCGATGAACCGATATCAGCTCTTGATGTATCAATTCAATCTCAGATAGTAAATATGCTTGAAGATATGCAAGAGGAATTAGGGCTTACATATTTGTTTATAGCTCATGACTTGTCTGTTGTAAGACATATTTCAACAAGAATAGGAGTAATGTATTTAGGTAATATGGTCGAAATTGGAGATAGTGATGAAATCTATCACAGACCACTTCATCCATATACCAAGACACTTTTATCTGCGGTTCCTGTACCTGATCCTGAGGCTAATAGGAATACCCAGAGAATTATATTAGAAGGTGATGTGCCTAGTCCTATAAATCCACCTTCAGGATGCCGCTTCCACACTAGATGCCCTTATGCTAAGGAAATTTGTAAGGAAAAAGTGCCTGAGTGGAGGGAAATAGAACCTGAACACTTTGCAGCTTGTCACATACTATAGTTGGAACATTCCGATTTTTTCGGTGTTCACATATTTGTATTATATGCTAGAAAATTATTACGAAATTATTCGTAAAAATTAAGGAGGAGTATTATGAAAAAGTTATTGGTATTAATGTTATCATTATGCATGGTGTTTACTTTAGCAGCTTGCGGTGATAAAGAGGAAGCTGCTACAGGAGATGGCGTCTTAGATGTCTGCTTAGCTTCTGAACCTGCAACCATTGACCCTGCGCTTAACTCCGCGGTAGATGGAGCAACAATGATTCAACATGCTTTCGAAGGTTTGATTAAGTGGGTTGATGATGGTACAGGAAACGCTGTACACGCACCTGGCGTAGCTGAAAGCTGGGATGTTTCTGAAGATGGACTAGTTTGGACTTTTAATTTAAGAGATTCAAAATGGTCTGACGGAGAACCTGTTACTGCTATGGATTTTGAATATGCTTGGAAAAGATTAAATGATCCTGAAACAGCAGCGGATTATTCTTATATGATCGGTCCTGTAAAAGGATTTGAAACAGAAGAATTAGCAGTAAAAGCTATTGACGAAAAAACATTTGAAGTTACATTAATAAGCCCTTGCTTATATTTTGAAGACATTTGCGCATTCCCTGCTTGCTATCCGATAAGAGAAGATATTATCGAAGCTAATGGCGATGAATGGACTACAGATCCTGCCACTTATGTCGGTAATGGACCTTACGTAATGAGCGAATGGGAACACAACAGCTATATCTTGATGGATAAAAATCCAGAATATTGGGATGCAGACAGTGTTGATTGTGAGACTATCAAATTCCATCTAATGGATGATGCAAATGCAATGTATGCTGCATATCAAAATGGAACTTTAGATTATATTGAAAATTTACCTCAAGATGAAGTGTCTTCATTGCTAGAAGATGGAAGTCTTCAGTTCTTCCCTGTACTTGGAACATATTATGTTATATTCCAAACAGAAAAAGCTCCTTTTGATGATCCACTAGTTAGAGAAGCATTTTCTCTAGTATTAGACAGAAATTTCGTAGTTGAAAAAATAACTGCAGCTGGAGAAGTTGCAATTGACGGTTTTGTTCCTATAGGAGTACTAGATGCAGATGCAGAAGGTGATGACTTTAGAACAGTACAAGGTCCATTTTATAGCATAGATCCTGCTGATTATGAAGCTAATTGCGAAAAAGCAAGAGAGTTATTAGCAGAAGCTGGTTTTGAAGGTGGAGAAGGATTCCCTGTAGTNNGAATACCTATATAACACTGATGATAACCATAGAGCTATCGGTGAAGCCCTTCAAAATATGTGGCAAGAACAATTGGGCGTTACTGTAACTTTAGCTAATCAAGAATGGGGAGTATTCCTAGAAGAAAGAAAAGGCGGTAACTTCTCAATTGCTAGAGGTGGTTGGATTGCTGACTACAATGACCCAATGTCATTCTTAGATATGTTTACTACGGGCAACGGAAATAATGATGCTCAGTATTCAGATGCTGGTTATGATAAATTAATAAAAGATATTAACGCAGAACTAGATCCAGCAGTTAGAATGGATCTTTTACACGATGCTGAACAACAATTAGTAGGCGATGATATAGTGGTAGCTCCATTATATGCATATACTCAAAAATACCTTCTAAATGATGATGTTTCTGGTCTTTATGGAAATACATTCATGTCTGTTTACTTTGAAAAATGCGTAGGTATGTAATTTAGATTAATTAATCAAGGAAACCGGCAGCTTAGCTGTCGGTTTTTTTACTGGATAAAATAGCTCGTTATGGTATAATAAATTCTAGGAGGTAAGGGAATGGACAAAATTCTTTACGGTAAAGATGTTAACGAAAGTATCGAAAATGAACTTAACGATAAAATAAAATTGTTAAATGCAAAAGGCGTTAAACCTAAGATTGCAATAGTAAGAGTGGGAGAAAACCCAGGAGATATATTTTACGAAAAAGCAGCATGTAAAAAAGCAGATAAGCTTAGCGTAGAACATAACAGTATAGCCTTTGATAGAAATATCGCTCAAGAGGAATTGATAGAAACTATAAAAGAATTAAATGATGATAGGGACATACACGGCATACTTCTGTTAAGACCGTTTCCGAAACATATGGATGATGATAAAGTAAGAAATTCTGTAATCCCAGAAAAGGATATAGATGGAATAACGGATGCATCTCTAATTGGAATAGTAACAGGTGAGCACAAAGGATTTTCGCCTTGCACACCTAAAGCTTGTATTGAAATACTTAAGTATTATGGTAAACCTCTTGAAGGTAAAAACGTAACAATAGTCGGAAGAAGCCTTGTAGTAGGCAAACCATTATCTCTGTTAATGACAAATGAAAATGCTAATGTAACAGTATGTCACAGTAAAACTAAAAAGGAAGACATGATAAAGCACTGCAGCTTTGCTGATATCTTAGTTTTAGCAACAGGCAAGACTGAAAGCTTTACTCACGAATATTTAAGTGATGGCCAGGTTATAATCGATGTTGGAACAGGAGTAGGTAAAGATGGTAAGATGGCAGGGGATCTTGACATAAACGAAGTTAAGGAAAGTGGGCTTAGAAGACTGTCTTTAACGCCAGTTCCTAAAGGTGTAGGAAGCGTTACCACAGCAATGCTTATGAGCAACTTAATAGAAGCAGCAGAGAAAAATCCTGATTAAATCAGGATTTTTAGATTGCTTTTAATAATATCGCCTATTTCTTTGGTGCCAGTTACTTTTTCCCTAGGTTTGGCTATGTCCATAGTTCTGTAGCCATCGTTTAAAGTTTTGGTAACTGCAGATTCTATGGTATCAGCTTCCTTGATTAGATTAAACGTAGTTCTTAGCATCATAGCGCAAGATAGAATTGTAGCCATAGGATTAGCAATGTTTTGTCCTGCAATATCAGGAGCAGAACCATGAATTGGTTCATACATTCCAAAGTTTCCTTTGCTAAGGCTGCTTGATGGTAGCATACCGATTGATCCAGTAACTTGGCTAGCTTCATCGGACAAAATATCACCGAAGAGATTAGATGTAAGTATAACATCATATTGCTTAGGATTTCTGACAATTTGCATAGCGGCATTATCTACATACTGATGGTTTAATTCGACTTCGGGGTAATCCTTAGAAACATTGTTTACTGTGGATCTCCAAAGCCTGGAACTTTCTAGGACGTTTGCTTTATCTACACTTGTAACTTTTTTATTTCTTTTCATGGCTAGTTCAAAGGCTGTTTTAGCTATTCTTTCAATCTCCATTACATTATATTCTTCAACATCATAAGCGGCTTCATAACCGTCGACTATTTTTCGCCCTTTTTCGCCGAAATAAATACCTCCTGTAAGCTCTCTTACCACGACTAGATTGAGTCCGCCTTTAACTAGTTCCTCCTTAAGAGGGCATGCATCAGACAGAGCATCAAACATTATAGCTGGCCTTATATTTGCATATAGATTAAGAGCTTTTCTAAGCCCAAGTAGAGCCTGCTCAGGTCTCTTGTTTCCTGGAAAGTCGTCCCATTTAGGGCCGCCTACAGCGCCTAAAATAACCGCATCTGATCTTTTGCAAGTCTTTACTGTGATTTCAGGTAGGCATTCTCCAGTTTCGTCTATCGCGACTCCGCCGGCTAATACTTCGTTATAATTAAATTTATGATTATATAAAGATGCAATCTCATCTAATATCTTTATAGCTTCAGCCGTAACTTCAGGGCCTATGCCGTCGCCTCTAATAACTGCCAAGTTTATATTCATTTACCTTCCTCCGTTATACTTTTAAGTAGGCCACCTTTATCTATAATTTCTTTGATGAATTCTGGAAAAGGCAGAGCTTGATACGATTCATTTTTAGTTATGTTAGTAATCAAACCGCTATCAAAATCTATTTCCACTGTATCTCCAGCGTCAATTGAATCGCTAGCATCTTTACACTCTAGTATAGGAAGTCCAATATTGATTGAGTTTCTATAAAATATTCTGGCAAAGGTATTTGCTATAACGCAGCTTATGCCTGATGCCTTAATGGCAATAGGTGCATGCTCACGAGATGAACCACAGCCAAAGTTATCGCCTGCGACGATAATATCTCCTTTAGAAACTTTCTTTACAAAATCTTTATCTATATCTTCCATGCAGTGACTTGCTAGCTCTTCGTGGCTCTGAGTGTTTAGGTATCTTGCAGGGATAATTACGTCTGTGTCTACGTTGTTTCCGTATTTATGTACTGTTCCTTTAGCTTTCATGTTACCTCCTAATTTGGCGAACTTATTTTACCTGTTATAGCAGAAGCTGCAGCAACTGCAGGGCTTGCTAGATATACCTTTGAATCGATATGACCCATTCTGCCAACGAAATTTCTGTTGGTTGTAGCTACGCAGCTTTCGCCTGCAGCAAGAACTCCCATATGTCCTCCTAGGCATGGTCCACAGGTAGGTGTTGATACTACGCAACCGGCATCGATAAATATGTCTGTATACCCTAGATGCATGCACTGCTTATATATCTTTTGAGTAGCAGGTATTATTATACCTCTAACATCTCTATGTAGTTTTTTACCTCTTAATATTTCGGCAGCTTCCTTCATGTCTGATAATCTACCGTTAGTGCACGAACCTATAACCACTTGATCTATACTGATATCATCCATGGCTTCTATCTCATCTATATTGTATGTGTTTTCTGGTAGATGAGGAAATGCTACAGTTGGTTTAATCGTCGACAAGTCTATGTCAAATACCTTGTCATAAGTTGCATCTTCATCTGGGAAGTAAGCTTTAGTTTGCCTGCATATTTTATCCTTTATATATTCTTTTGTGATATCATCTACCACGAAAATTCCGTTTTTAGCGCCTGCTTCTATAGCCATATTAGATATGCAAAGCCTATCATCAATAGTCAAATTTTCAATTCCTTCTCCCATAAATTCCATAGACTTATATAAAGCACCGTCTACACCAATCATTCCTATGATATGAAGAATGACATCTTTGCCAGATACGTGCTTGTTTAGCTTTCCAGATATATTAAACTTAATAGCAGAGGGAACTTTAAACCATGCCATGCCAGTTGCCATGCCTGCAGCCACATCAGTGCTTCCAACTCCTGTAGAAAAAGCGCCTAAGGCTCCATATGTGCATGTATGAGAATCAGCTCCAATTACAAGTTCCCCAGGTGCTACTAATCCGAGCTCTGGAAGAAGTGCATGCTCTATTCCCATATTACCAACATCGTAGAAGTTTGTAATATCAAATTTTCTTGCAAAAGTTCTGCATTGTTTGCACTGCTCTGCCGATTTAATATCTTTATTAGGTGTGAAGTGGTCCATAACAAGGGAAACCTTATCCTTGTTAAACAATTTATCAAAGCCATTAGAAATAAATTCATTGATAGAGACAGGTCCTGTAATATCATTTGCTAAAACCATATCAAGTCTTGCATTTATTAGCTGCCCAGTTACCACTTCATCAAGACCAGCGTGATCGGCTAGAATCTTTTGCGTCATTGTCATACTCATATTAATTTCTCCTATTTAACAAAATTCATTTTATTGTTTGCTCTGTTAAGGGCGCTTACAAGTGCATTTACAGAAGCTAGTATTATATCTGAATGAGTTCCGATTCCCCAGAATTTATTACCATCATTATCTTCTATTAATATATACGCAGCGGCTCTTGAATCAGACTTACTTTCTAAAGCGTGCTCTGAATACGTAACAAAACAATAATTATATTCAAAAGGTGCTTTTAATAAAGCATTACTAACAGCATCTAAACGTCCGTTACCTTCGCTTGTGAAACTGTAATCTCTGCCATTAATTATAACATCTATATCGACAGAGAAAATAGCTTTATTCTCATCCGATGAGACTTTTTTAAAAGTGGCATCTGTGATATCAATATTTTCAAAATTATTTATAAACTCCTTGCCAAATATCTCAAAGACCTTATCTGCTGGTATTTCAGAATGATTCTTATCGGATATATCTTTTATTAGATATCCTACCTCTGATTGCATACCCTTAGGAAGCATGTAGCCGTAGTTTTGTTCTATTATATATGCTACTCCACCTTTACCAGACTGACTGTTAATTCTAATAACATCAGCTTCATATTCCTTACCAATATCCCTAGGGTCTATAGGCAAATATGGAACAGTCCATTGATCGCAGCCAGTTTCCTGATGGTGCTTCATACCTTTAGCTATAGCGTCTTGATGAGACCCTGAAAAAGCTGCAAATACTAATTTGCCACCGTAAGGCTGCCTTGGATCTACTTGCATATCAGTAAAATTCTCATAAGCTTCTACTACTTTAGGAATATCGTTAAAGTGAAGATTAGGATTAACTCCGTGAGCAAACAAGTTCATAGCTAAAGTTACAAGGTCTACATTGCCAGTTCTTTCACCGTTTCCAAACAGTGTGCCTTCTACTCTATCTCCTCCTGCTAGTATTCCTAGTTCGGCTTCAGCGATAGCTGTTCCTCTGTCATTATGAGGATGAAGAGATACTATAAGGTTTTCTCTGCCATGAAGATTATCGCACATGTATTCTATTTGATTAGCATATACGTGGGGCATAGACATAGATACTGTAGAAGGAAGATTAATAATAACTTTCCAGTCTTTTCTAGGTTTCCACACGTCGATTACAGCATTACATACATCAAGAGCAAACTCCATTTCAGTTCCTGTGAAACTCTCTGGGGAATATTCAAACCTAATATTACCAGCAAAGGATTCAGCTTTTTCTTTTAATAACTTAGCTCCGTTAGTAGCTATATCTATTATTTCCTCTTTACTAGCTTTAAAAACCTGTTCTCTTTGAGAAAGAGAAGTAGAGTTATATAGATGCACTATCGCTTTATTAACGCCTTTTAAAGATTTGAAAGTTTCTTCTATTATATGCGCTCTTGATTGTGTAAGCACCTGTATGGTAACATCATCTGGTATTAAGCGGTCTTCTATTAGTCTTCTAACGAATTCATATTCTGTATTTGATGAAGCAGGAAAGCCTACCTCGATTTCCTTAAAGCCAAGTGAAACTAAAAACTTAAAGAATTCTAATTTTTGATCTAGGCTCATTGGAACTACTAAAGCTTGATTGCCATCTCTAAGATCCACGCTGCACCAAATAGGCGCCTTTTCAATATGATCCTTTTTCATCCAATCTCCTCTGACTGTTGGAGGAGGGAAATATCCGATTTTGTACTTTTTACAGTTTTCCATAAATTTATCCTACCTTTTATACACATTAAAAAACCTCTTGAAAAATCAAGAGGCGAAAAAAATCCGCGGTACCACTCTTGTTGGTATAAAAATACCCACTCATTACCATATAGCTCGGGGGTGAGATACATATCTGAATTTGCAACTTCACACCAAGCAGTTGCTCTCTTTAAAATTCATTGATATATTTATTCCCTTCAATGCTAAATTATTAATTTATAGTGATAATATATAATAAATTAAGAAGATTGTCAATAGAATTGAGTATATTTTATAAAAAAAGATAAAATAACTTGTAAAAAAACACAAAGAAGCTTGACTTTGCGATAAAATAATATATAATTGTAACAAAGATTAAAGAGAGGTAAAAGAGTATGAAACTATTAGGAGCACAAATAATTGCTGAAGTACTTTTAGATCAAAGTGTTGATACAGTGTTTGGATATCAAGGTG
>LSQX01140476.1_pt1 | contig 21690 bp, 18 predicted proteins | sample 654561 | NCBI WGS metagenome assembly LSQX01 (sample SAMN04489861, study PRJNA283612) | anaerobic digester metagenome | isolation source: 4 biogas reactors fed with cattle manure at either 37C or 55C with and... | place: Denmark: Kongens Lyngby | collected 2014
TCAATCACTGAACAAACAACCGTCCGATTTGAGAAAATTATAATAGAGTGATTTTAATTAAGAGGATTAAAATGCAAAGAAGAAGATTGATAATTATATTTGTAGGTATATTCCTTTTATTAATACTCACTGTTGTTTTACCTTATGTCATCATGTATAATTCTCTTCATGAAAAAAAAGAAAATCATACGTTAATTATACGTAATCAGGACAATACAAGTCATGAAGTTACTGTAAAATTATTTGATTCAAATAACAGCTCTATATTTAATGAATCATATGTTTTAGATCCTGAAGAAAAAATAAAAAGTCAATATCCGGTTAGATTGATAACAGGGACATATATTGAAGTTACATTAGATAACAATATTACAAAAGCTGAAACTGTTTACTCAAATTTGAGCGATACAGATATATTATATATTAATATAAACGCGCGTTCCGATAACCCGTTGGATCTAAGTATTGTTACTCCATGAATTTGATTGTATCAAATTGAGCAAAATTCTCTTAAATTACTATTTAAGTGGAAACTATTTTTTTCTGCTAGTTGAATCAGTTCCAGGATGAAAAAGGTCTGAACATCATCACCTTGAAGAAAAAGTTCTTTTCCGAAAGAAAATATCATAATTAATGAAAAGTTCGTTTTTAGGGTTAAGACAACTTTCTATATTCTCATTGGCACATTTATGGCAGAGAACTCCTTTCTAGGATAGGTACAAATAAAGGTAAAATCCTGCCCAGGTGTGAGAAGGAAATTCTTTTTTCTTCCTCCTGTCCTCTATCTCATTGATGAGCATCATCATAGCACCCCCTCAATCTCAAGAGTAAAAACAAGCTCTTTAAGCCGGTTATCGATCTCTCGCAGGTATCTTAAGTGCCATCTGGTTAAGTAGTTCGGGTTAACATCTCTTAACCTTCAGGCATTGTTCCTTATACGATTGATTTCAGCTTCTATTTCTTTCGCCTTTTGAGGAGTTAGCCCGTCGATGCCGTAAGTTTCAACCTCACTATCAGAGAGATTATTTACACTTGAATCCTAGGCAGCCGCACTCGCAGTTGATATAAGAACAAAACTATTCACAAAGCTAACACTGAATCATTCCTCTTACCCAGGAAGCAGGATCAGGTAAGCCTTAATATTCGCAAAGCTATCATATTCTTGCCTCCGGGCAAGGTGGGGTTCAAATAGACTTCCCAGAGGGAATTTAAACTTCTCTAAACATCTTTTTAATGTTAATTTTTTTCATGAATTTACTCTTATAATTAATTTGTGACCAGATCATCCAACTGAGAGTATAGGTAAACCTAAATTCGAGTTGTTTGGGGATTTATAGGGCTATTAAATTGTCAGTTGGATGATCTGGCCATAAAATTTAAGTAAACTCTTTTGATAAGTGTTAAAAGGAGAGTTAACAACGTCAAGAAAGATATTCTTGGTTATATTGACAATACACTGTTTTTTCTATCTGTCACTGCAGCAGCAATAACTGAAAAAATAGACAAAGAAGAAATCTCAAACAACTATACCGTAACACCTGCAACTGATACTGAAACCTGGACAGTTGACGGGGATACTGGTATCTAGGTAGTTTATGATTTTGATTCCAACGTACATTATAACAACACAGTTTCTTCTTACATTTCTGAAATCAGGCTTGAAAACTCAACCCGAATTATATCTTCTTTTGGATAAAGAAAAATCGGAAGCCAAAATGCTGCCTAAGCTTCCTTATTTATAAAAAATGAGATGGAAGAAGCAGGCCTGCAAGTTTCCCTTGACAACTTTTCTGCCAGAGTGCATACAAGGGATTTCAATTACTGGAATGTGAGCGGCACAAATGTTGTGGGGATTAAAGAGGGAAACGCCCTTAAAGACGAGATAATTCTTGTAACCGCTCGTCATGATTCAAAAATAATTGTACGTCCAGAATCAGGTTTACGAGATATTTTTGACTCCTGGATTAGAAATCCCTATCTTTGGCCGATCTGGTCCGATACTTACGTTTGCGAATCAGCCAATGGAACCGGAGCAGATGATAATACAGGAGGTGTTGCCTGCATGCTTGAACTTGCAAGGGTCTTGCAGAATGAATCCTTTAACAGAACAATATGTTTTATTTTTCCGGGGAAGAATACAATCTTCTTGCCAGCCAGGCATGGGTTGAAGCCCATCCTGAGCTTAAGGACAATATTGTTGCGGTCATTAATGTGGATTGTGTGGGAATCGAGCCTCTCTACATAGAATATCTTCCCCAGAATGCCTGGCTTAAATCTGTTCTTGAAAACGAGGCAAGAGACTTAGGGATCGAAATTCAATGTGAAATTCCGGATTATTCAAACTTTATTCATCCTTTAATAGGAGGAGATCATGAAATCTTCTGGGAAAACAACATACCTGCAGTAATTCTTTGCATCAGAATGACAAAAACTTCCATAAATTAAGTGATACGATTGATAATGTCGATTTTTCAGTAGTAAGGAATGCGAGTCTTCTGACAGCAAAAAATGTTATTTATCTGGCAGATCCTGCTGAGAATCAGCCTCTATTTGTTAATATTTTCAATTCAGAGGTTTCAGGAGGCTCATTTGAACTCCTTTATAATGTCTCTCCAGCCCCGTTACTTTCCAATTAAAAGCAGTATATGTCTTTATTTCTACTTTTTATAATATTTAATAGCAAGTTTGATCATCAAGACATTTACACTTATAATGGCAAATGCCATTAAAGCATAAAATACAATACCTACTAGTTGGCCAAAGAGCATAAATAAAGAATCGTTACCAGGAAAGATATAATAAAAAAAAGTGACGAGCAGTAACATCACGAAGAATACCTCTGCCAATGATTTGCTGGATATTCTTCTTAACATACCACTCATCTCCTTGTTATACTCAGGACACCGTTACATCGAAATTATCATCATCCCATGCAGAAAGACCACTAGCTATTTCCTGTTCATGGTCATATGCATAAAGGTTGAAACTTCCTGTATCATCATATTTTACCTTAACTTTTATAAGTTCATTATATCCAAAAGTGTGAAGATCTTGCCAATATAAAATAGTGGTCGACCCATAGACTATGCACTTGTTTTCAATAAACACAAAGTAACTATTAGTTGGAAGAGTATTATATATAAAAAACCATGAATACAGAAACATTACCAAGAATAATGTTCCTGCTCCTAACTTCTTTGCTATCATTTGTTTCACTTCTGTTTATTTTCCAAGAGGCAGAATAGAATAGATTTAAGACCCTTTAAACTAATATCCTCCTACTGCCAGGCATAGATGGAAATTGAAATTCATTCTGGAAAGTTCATTTGAATTCCACAGATATCCACAAAAATGCCATCAATTTTCTCAATGCGACAGTAATTTGAATGGTTATCTTGCTTTTATAAGGGAACAGCAGACGAATTGACAAATAAATTCTGCACTTGTGTATATCTGCGAAATGTCGGACACATAATTAGGATGATTAATTTTCATCATTCTGATTAACATTCATTAATCTGATTAAATTCTTCATTAAAAAATTTAGGTTTATGACGATAAAGTAAGTTATATTAAAAATCTTGATTTAATACGACTCTAGCTTCTATTTTGCCTCTATCGGAAGTATCCATAACCAGATAATTTAAATAAGAGCCTCTATACCTTTTTGGCCATTCCATCGGATCGTTATACCCTTCGAGAGTAATTTCAAAATGAATGATCCCGACTTCTACATTATTACTCATGTATACGTAGCTCTCATATGTGGGGTTTGCTTCATATTTTACTTGGTCTCCGTATGCGATCAAAGAAGTATTTGAAATATTTACCGCAGGATAAAGTATCGGACCATTTTTGTTAATTGGATCGAAAATATCAATATACTCCACAACTACGTTTTTTCGGAAAAGAATATCTTTAAGTATAGAATCATTCGTCTTAAACCCTAACATGTACCCTTCTTCAGTTTCTGCAATAAAAGTTGTCCAATTTCCGTTAATAGAGTTGTTATCAAGAGCCTCTGTGGTGTTTTCAAAATAAGGGCCTCTTCGGCGACTTTCCGGAGTGTGAAGAATATATTCTTGCAACAAATTTTTTAAAATAGAGGGTTCTTTCTGGGAAGGAGTAATAACAAATTCACCATCATTCGTCGCAGGGATTGGAACAAGTATTTCAGTCGTCCCTGTAGCCCCTCTTCCTGAGAGACCTTTGATTTCAACCTCATAGTAATAATGATATCTTCTATAATCACTTCGCCACTCTCTCAAATTCATTTCCACAAAATACAATCCAACCACTAGAATTAAGGTCAAGGAAATAATGAGAAAAATATATTTCTTTTTCATTTCAACTCCTCAAATAAAAAAGAGAAGTTTTTAACTTCTCATGTATTTAACAAGTCCTAAGTTATACTTTGCTGTTCTAAGTAATACATCCTCTGTAAGGTCTCTGATATCTGCATCATTTTCCCATGTATCCGGATTGAAATATATAGTCTGATATAACTCGTCCAGATATGTGTTAGAATACCCAGCTAGATCTTTTGTCGCTTGCTCAGGATCGGTTATTGTATAGTAATTGTTGTTGTTCTCCACTATAGATTTAAAGTTATATCCACTATCCCAGTTAGCTTCTACATAATCTTCATAGTCATAATGAATCCATTTATCCATACCCTGCTCAACTTCATAGCCTGTATGAAGCGGATTTCCTACATCTTGTAAATAATGACTTGAATAGCCCAGATTTGTATATGCAGTAGTAAGCTGTGAGTCTCCATAATTTGTTTTAGCAATATTTGCATAGTATTCACAGTTTGAAGGAGCATAGCCAGTATGGGTATTGGGGTTATAGTAATGATGATAAGATTGCCAGATCTCACTATCCGACCAATCGTCGGGATCATCGGCATGGTCTCTAGCTATTCCTGCGTAATAATCAGACACCCCCCATTTTTTGACAGATATATTAATTATATCGCCGTGAACTGGTTGTCCTATCCACTTAATTCCAACCTCACTATTTCCATACTTATCATTAAGATATTCAGCTGTTGCCTTAGCAACTTTGTCAAGCATTAGATTGTCCTGTTCAGTTATTTGATCGGGATATCTTTTCCAAATATCTTCCATTGATTTTTTCATTTCTTCCTTTTCTTCATCGGAAACGTAACAATTGTCAATGTAACTGAATAAGATTTCTTGTTCTTCATTATCTGCTTCGAGTAAGTGCAAATAGGGCAATTTAGGTGTTGTATCAAGCACAGTAATCGGCTCTGGCTCTGGAACTGGATATTCCATCTCTCCAATAGCAATATTATCGGTATCTTCGGTTAGTGTTTCGGCACTCGCCACCGGTACAAAAACCGTGCTTATTAAGAACATTGTCAAAAACAATATTCTTATTCCAAATTTATTCTTTGTTGTCATGTTTCTACCTCGCACATTTTGTTCCAGAGGCAGGATCAAGCAAGCCTTAAATATTCACAAAGCTAACACTAACTCATGCCTCCGGGCAAAGTGGGGTTCAAATTGGATCTGGAAAATCGAGTGAACTCCGCCAAACATCTTTTTAATGTTCGTTTTTTTCATGAATTTACTCTTATAATTAATCTGTGGCCAAATCATCCAACTGAGAGTATAGATGAACCTAAATCCGAGTTTTTTGGAGATTTATAGGGCTATTAGATTGTCAGTTGGATGATTTGGCCATAAAATGTAAGTAAACTGTCTTGACAAGTGTTAAAAAGAGGGCTAACAATGTCAAGAAAGATATTTTCGGGCTTTGTAAAATATCTATCTAAATTAGATGTAAGAGATTGAAAAAAATAAGCAAAAAAAGTGTCAGGCCATTAATTTGAATGGATATTAGTTGTTTCAGAAGATTTTTGCAGAATCTAGTTTTTTTATCGCTTTCTTATGCTCAAGTAGATTCTGTAGCAAGTTTAACAAATCCTTAAAAAGAAAAAAATGGATGAAAAATCTAGGCTATCAAAGATAGCACCTTTTACACCTTAAAAGACTCGACCCATTCCGGTCTTCCGGGAGGGTTATTTTCTAGCATTTCTCCCCATTCTTCATCCGTTAACCTTTCCCCTGAAGGCTGCCAGAACTCATAATAACTCATTACAGGGCCTGCTCCGAGTACGATCCTGCCATTCGGTTGTTTATAAGCTATTACTATCAGATCCAGTTTTCCGGTTCCTTCTTCCAAAACCCTCCCTTCCTGATCTGTATAGACATCGGCAACCATAACAGAGCTCTGGGCATCCTCGTCTATGTTTTCAAGCATTGGAGCTATATTCTGACCGAAATTCCTGATGAACTCGTACTCTTCATCTGTCAGCTCTTTGTTTTCAAGCTCTTTAACCGAGATTTCCAGCAGCTTTTCAAGGGTGACTTCAAGAGTTGTAAAGTCTTTATCCGACTGCTCATCAAGTACTTCCATTTCAGCTAGCCCTTTGTGTGCCATTTTTGTAAGGGCAAGCATCCTTGCATAGAATTCAGGCACTGGTTCTACGTATCCTTGAACAGGTTTTTCTTCTGGTGGCTCGGTATAAGCTCCTGTGAAACGAGCTTGTTTTGCATAGAGGATAGTGTCATGCCTGAGTTCAGTCCAGGAAGCAAGAGCCGCATTCAGTTGTTTATCTTCCCAAGCTTCGGTTTGCATGAAGGTGGGATAACCTTCTTGATAATTTACAAGCAGAGATTTTAGAGCATGTAATTGAGTCCAGTAGAGATTTTTATTCCAATCATCTTCGTCAAAAGCTCCAAATTCATTTGCCAGAGATTGGTGGCGCTCTTTGTATTCTTCATTTTCAGAAATACCCAGGTTTTTCATGTGTTCTTTAGCTCTTTCAGAACCGAGAAGGTCCATGATATTCAGGGCAGGGGGATTGAGAGTCTGAAGAATATAGGAGTCTGGAATGTAGCGCTGCCCCATAAATCTGAACCCTTTTGTGGTGTCAAGAGTTTTGTTATCAGTTTCGGAGCCTGCAAGAATTATTTTCCCTGTTCCGCCGTAGATTTTCGGACTTTCGTGTCTTTCCAGTTCGGTTATAAGTGCCGTGAGGTTTTCGTTGTCAAAACTAATTTTTTCTCTATCACTCCCAAAAACAGTATCCAGAGATTTTGCATATTCATAGGGTCCAAGGTCGTCAGAAAAACCGACATAAAAAGCCGTCACACCATAAATTCTATCCCATCTGTCCCGGAGGTTTTTGTCTCCATCAAAATGATCAGAGATTAAAAGAGCCTGTATTGTCTGAATTCTAGCTTCCTTTTCTGGGTCTTCTGCAGTTGATCCTTCTGGAGTAATCATATCCGACTGAAGGAGCATACCTATTCTACCGTGCCACATCATTGCCTTAAAATAGTTCTTCAGTTTCTCAGAGGACATGTAGTGTCCCCGTGGGGTATACTGAGAGTAATCTTCGATGTACTTGGAAATCTGAGACATTGCTTCATTTTGGGCTTCTATCAAAGCGAGTTCGGCTTCGACATCATCTTTTACAAATGCAGGAACTTCGATACTGTATTGTTTCGCATCCTGAGGATCGAAGAGTATAGCTGAATCTTCCCCTGATTGTCCTATCTGCTTAGATTTCGGTTCAAGAAGGCTCAAAGCCACGGCAAAGTAGGCAACATTTCTTCTTGCAGCTTCAGTTACTTCTTCAGAAGCATCGTCCTCTATCGACTTGCCATAATCGTCTATAGAAGCTTCAAGGAGAGAATTGTCAAGTTTCCAGAGATCATCGTAAAATTCCTCAGCTTCTACCCTTTTTAGTGTCTCATCAAACTGGATATGATAAAGGTGAAGAAGGGAATCCGACGTTATGAAAATAGGAACATCAGTAACTTTCAGATTCCTGTAAGTTTCATTTACCTGCTCCGCTTTAAATTGGTTTTTAGTAACTTCATTTTCAATTACAACAAACCCATTTTTGTACAGTAACTTCCTGTTTTCTTTGGTGAGGGGAATTTTCTGGGTAAAATGATAATAATTTGAAATTTCAGAAGCCTGTAGAGGTAAAGAATAAGGGGAAACATCTGCTTCAAACTGCAGATTTTCTTTACTGTAATATTTGGAAAAAGAACTTTGTTTCTCAAGCTGAAGAGAGTTTATATTGCCTGCATACTCTTTATCTAAGGTATTTTTGTTTGGAGATTCATCTGTCATGTTTCTAGGATTCTTTCCTTGAGCTAGATTATCTTGATTATCTGTACACCCGAAAATCAACGATACTGCCAGCAAGCAGATAAAAATAATTATAGTTATTTTTTTCAAAGTATACCCTCATAGCTATTTATATTGAAATTATACTTAAAAGTAGGCTAGAAATCAGGAGTAATGAGTATATTTTTATGATATAGTTAATGAACTTGTAATTGTTTACATAAATAAGATATTTAGTGCATTGATTATCAAATCAAGTACACAAACCAAAAAGGATATGTATATAGTAAAATTAAAAAACAATTTTAAGCTTTTTTTCATTTTTAGTCTTTAACAACGATATGATGGCTATGAGTAATTGAGTCCCAGTCTTCCCAATATATACCTCCCCGATAATCATTTCCAAAATTGAGGCTCCAGGGATCGTATATGTACAGGTAATAGTTTCCATCAGCTCCCTGACAATAGCCTGCACAAGCTCTTACATGACCGCTAATCAAAGTTGCTAAAGGCCTATTATTGTCTATTTCTGTTTTAGCTTCAGTCCATGTTGGGCTATAATCGATGTATGAACCATCTTTGTCTAACCCATCACTGTCTTCATAATATTCGAGTTGATCAGTAACACTAGTTCCTAGACCCATTACTACAAGCATTATACCAGCAATGTATGTCTGAGTATGAGTGACTTCATAGAAATTCGCAATCATCTTTCCTGTAGCTGGTGCACAATAATAGTAATTTTGTTGCGCATAACGAGTGAAAGGAAGCGTTTTTTGGACTCCAACAATTTTTAGCTGAACTTCGTCTCCTTTAAAATTATTATCTGCAATTTTCGTTGCACGTTCGTCATATTCATCCCAAGCTACTAATCGTTCCTCTATTTCTTTCTCAGGTATTTCCGCATATAACGACCATGCATCAGCAACTTCAGAGGAGTTGGTATCATTTACGCTCTTGTCAACAATTTCAGAACCAGAGAAGTCAAACAATTTATTTTTTTCTTCTTTGGACTCAGATTCCTGCATATCTACCATTATTCCTATTTTAGGATAGCTATAGCATACAACTTTTGAGGAGGTAACATTTACATTTTTATGATCTTTTGCGATTAATTTTTTTGTATTTTCAACTTCTTTTTTCATATCCCAGTCTTCAGAATAGAACTCTATTGTCCGGATGGGATCTCCAAGCACTTTACTTGCTGCAACTTTTATTGCCCCTATATTTATCCCATTACTTTCAACCGTAAACTGATAAAAAAGTTTTTTCCCATTCGTATCGTATATTATAAGAGGATCTGAGTTTACTGTTGCATTTGTCCAATCCGTAGGGTTGGAGCCTGGAGCACCAATCAATAAGAAATCGTAGAGAGCGGTTTTGGCATGCATTTCTGCCTCTTTTATTGAGACATAATTCTTTTCGATTATTTTATCATCAATAGATGCAGATGCAGGTAGAATGCATACAACACTCAATAGTAGCAATCCTGCAAGTAATACACCTAATCTAAATTCATACTTTATCGTCATAGTTTGTCTCCTGTTCATTTCCCAGGAGGCAGAATCAAGCAAGCCTTAAATATTCACAAAGCTAACACTAACTCATGCCTCCGGGCAACGTGGAGTTCAAATAGACTTTACCAGAGAGAATTTGAGCTCCGCCAAACATCTTTTTGGATGTTCATTTTTTCCATGAACTCACTTTTATAACTACTTTATGGCCAAATCATCCAACTGAAAGTATATTCAAATCCAAATCGAGCTGTTTTAAGATTTATAGAGGAATTAGATTGATAGTTGGATGATTTGGCCATAAGATATTAAAAGAACTAATAAAAATGAGTTTATGGAGTTTGGAAGTATTTCCACATACCTTATTGGGAAGCATTTGGTTCTGAAGATGACCGTATATATGTGAGGAGTTAAAACTCCTCATTTTTTCGGTGATTGATGTGAATAAAATTAGCAAGGTAGTAGTTGTTTTTATTGTTCTTCTAACCTTCTTAGTACTGATGACGCAATCTCAAGAAGTTAAAGTAGCTGGTTTACTTATTCAATTTGAAAATGAAACTAGTGAGCCGGGAGTTAAAGCCATTCTTGAAAATTACGATATACCCGTGAATTATACCATAGACTACGATTCTAATATTGGGCGAGGAATGTACTACATAAAAGTAGATGAAGATAAAATATATGAATTAAGGAAAGATGAAAACTGGACTTCTGCAGTTGAAATCAAAAAAGGAAATTATAACATAATTATGTTATCTGAAGAATTTGTTCCGGATGAAAATTTTCTCACAATGCTGGAAAAAATAACCTTCAGTTGAAAAAGGCTGTTGTGTGTTATATCCATTTTGGAGATGGATCACCGGACTGGGTTGTGGGAGAGAATTGTATTCTGGAGAGGGATGCAATCAGGATAAAAAATGAGCTCGAAACAAATGAGAAAGTTTTGATTGTAGGCCTGGATGATATTGAAGGATAAAAACCCTGTACTGAATTATCACTACAGACATAATGAGACAGTGTAACGAGAGTTCTATAAGTGCCGGTTTAATCCCCTTTTTCTTTGCTATTCAAAGTGGAGTTTTCATTTTTGAAGATACATATGTCATCCACCATTACACGGTTGATGTTTTTCACCCCACTTTCCGCACTATTTTTTTATCCCACATTCCGCAGTATTTTTTCGAAATTTGACATTTTTCCTGATAGCGTTTTTTGAACAGATTTAAGGAATTTTGACTATTAAAGTAATTTGGTGAAAATTGATTGATATCGTTTTTTGGTTTCTAAATACCTCACATAGTTGCTTTTACCTCATGCATAAAAATCCAATAAATCGACGTTAGATTCAAAATCGATAGCAGGAAAAATTATGAAATCTGAAATTTTCCTGCGGAAAGTGGGGTATATCATTCTCTTTATTCGATCACAAATTACAACAAATAAAAAAATAAGTAATGAATCAGGAAGCCACTCGTTTTAACGGGTGATACGTCATATCTCGTACGTTCCTTCTCCGGTAACAAGCTCACCATTTACTGTTGTCCATCCATCCTGAGATCCAGACAACTTAATTTCCATGCTCTCCCAATAGCTGTTATACTGCCATCCTCCGATCCACCATTCATTACGTGCGTTTAGGTAGATTGAAATGTTGACGTTTGCATTCGAGGAGGTTTCATAGTAGGCATACATCCGGCTTTCATAATCAAATTGTTCAGACGTCCGTGAATAAGCTCCACTAGCATTGACATTATGCGTGAGATTGTATTTAGGCATAAGAACCATTTCATTGCCAACAGGGTTCATTGTGTCTATGGTTTGGTTGGATAATACCATTGTACTAAGATCTATACTTCTTGCCTTCTCATTTTTCATAGAAAGCATGAGCCCGTGTTCCGTGTCCACTAGGGCATATTCCCATGAAGGATCGTCGTCATTGAAGTTATGCTCTACTATATCCATGCCCACAGATGACGTCTTGTTTATCGCAGGGAGTGGAAGGTAAAGAGTCACGTTGATCAGGGTCGAATCTGTAGTTAATATTACATCGTAATCATAACTACTCCTGATGCTACTATCATACATCTTCTGCTTCTGGCCTTGCCACCAGATAGACAAAACCACAGCAGAAATGATTATTACTAGTACAAATCCGATCCCTATTTTGTGACGAGTCCTCATATTTCTCCACCTAATCTACTCTTGAGTACAGACAAAGCTAACACTAACTCATGCCTCCGGGCAAAGTGGGGTTCAAACAGACTTTCCAGAGTGAATTTGAACTCCGCCAAACATCTTTTTGGATGTTCATTTTTTCCATGAACTCACTTTTATAACTACTTTATGGCCAAATCATCCAACTGAAAGTATATTCAAATCCAAATCGAGCTGTTTTAAGATTTATAGAGGAATTAGATTGATAGTTGGATGATTTGGCCATAAAATTTAAGTAAACTGTCTTGACAAGTGTTAAAAGGAGAGCTAATAATGTCGAGAAAGATATTTTTGATTATGTTGACAACTTTGCTTTTTTTATTTTCCACTGCAACAGCAACAACTGAGAATATAGATAAAGCAGAAATCTCAAGTAATTACATCGTAACACCTGCAATTGACACTGAAACCTGGACAGTTGACGAGGAAATGGGTATTCGTACAATTTATGATACGATCAGACAGGGAGAGACAAACCTGCATGAAAAAAAGTGTAAGTAGCGGCCTGACCCTTCTGGTCATTGATCTTAACTGGGGAGATTCGACTGATTCACTCCGGCTTAAGGTGTATACTCCGAGTGGCGCATTGCTAGGTACATACTATGATAGTGCAGACGGCATAACTGACGGCAGGATTCATCTCTATATACAAAATCCAAATGGAATTGAAGCAGGAACCTGGAAGTATGAAGTATATGGGTACAGAGTGACCGGAACAGAAGATTATACGATATAAATTTATAAACTGAGTTAATCAAGTTATGAGCCAGTATGTGGAAAAAGATCTTACTTTTTATTCTTGTCCTGAATGCCGTCGCAGATACGGTGAGTGCAGATACCGGAGGATATATTGTTGGTCCCTGCCCACCCGAGGAAGAGCTAGAAAAATTGGGTGATGCTATTGATATGAGTGGGGCGGACAAGACTCTTACTTTCTGGGAGTTTCCACTGTCATTCAAAATAGCTTACATAATAGGATACCTGGCCATTTTTGTTTCTGTTTTTAAAATGGCTCCGGTAATCCTTGGCCAGATGAGAAATCTAAATAAACGTAATAAGAGAAAGAAAATTATCGATTATGTACTGAAGAAGCCGGGATGTACCCCCTCCGAAATATCAAAAGAGCTGAAAATTACCCGGGGTTGCGTAAGGTATCATCTCAAGACACTTAAAATCGAAGAGAAGTTGACCTTAATTAAAGAAAGAAAGTTCACAAGAGCCTTTCAAAATTCCAATGCATTCACAAACAACGAAAAAACAATAATAGCACACCTCAAAGGCGGTACAAGAAAACAGATACTCCTTAATATTCTGGAAAATCCCGGGATTACAAATCAGGAAATCTCAGAAAAGCTGAGTTTAGACAAAAGTACTACTCACTGGCATATAAAAAAGTTACGGGAAGACGATATTATTATTTCCGAAGCAGAATGGAAGTTCTCAAAATATATTATAAACCCTGCTGTGGAAACAGATCTACTAAAATGGCTTAAAACATAAGGCATGAGACAATTTTATTGCTGTGTTAAAAAAAGAATAGATAGCTGCAAAGGGAGATAGCAACTATCAAAGCAGTCCTATTTTGTTCTTAAAAACTATACTTCCTCACAATCGGTTTCTCTTAACTCACTAAACATCAGCTTTCATCCACATTTAATAATCAATATACAGGAATCAGGCCCGGATTATCCCCGGTAATGCATTCTCCGCCTTCAGAAGTTACTATGAAGGTGTTTTCAATTCCTACCATACCGATTTTTTCAATTCCTTTTTGGGTTCGAGGGCAAATACCATTCCTTCCTGAGGGGGTTCCTCGAACCCGGTGGCGATTATGGGAGTTTCATCGATCAAGAGGCCGACGGCATGCCCGAGGAATTTCACTCTACAGCTACTGAACCCCATGAAATTGTGCAGGAATTCGTTATGTAACCTTCTCATTATGGTATTGCAAATATCGGAGAGGGCAACACCGGGATTTAACGTCACTGTTTTCGATCCCACTCTTTTTATAGTCTCATAAAAAGGCAGGAATATCTTCATTATTACATTTTACAATATTTAAGAGGAAGTCTGATTATTGAAACACATATACTTATAATGGCAAATAACATCAAAGAATAAAACGTAATACCTACTAATTTGCTAAAGAGCATAAAAAAAGAATCATTGTTAGGGAATATGTAATAAAGAACAGTGATGAGCAGTAACATTACAAAGAATATCTCTGCCAATGATTTGCTAGACATCTTTCTGAACATAATACTATTCCTCGTGATAATAAGGGCACCTTAACATCGAAATCATCATCGTCCCCTGCAGAAAGACCACTGGCCATTTCCTGTTATCTTATAAAATGTTATTATTCTAGAAACTTACTTTTCTTACTTTTATAACTAATTTGTGGCCAAATCATCCAACTGAGAGTATATTCAAACCAAAACCCGAGCTTTTTGGAGATTTATAGGACTATTAGATTGATAGTTTGATGATTTGGCCATAAAACATTAAAACAACTAATAAAAATGAGTTTATGGAGTTTGGAAGTATTTCCGGTACACCTGAACTCCATAAAATCTGCCCTAAGAGGCAATGATTATGTTAGCTTTGTCTGTATTTAAGCTTGCTTGATCTTGCCTCCTAAGGTAAAAATAACTTAGGAGTTAGACGAATGAGTAGAAACAAAATTATGATAAATATGCTTCTTTTGACAATGCTGGTTGGTATAGCGTTGATACCGGCAGTAAGTGCAGCTACAAATAATGAAAATTCAGATATTATGAATAATATTGATTTTGACAAAACATCTCTTAAATTCAATGAGATACTAGATAATTTTGAAACTGTTACTACAAATACTACAGCTTTTCTTAATGATATTCCTGATGGTCAGGTCACACTAAAAATATCAGGACAAAAATTCCAGCTTGACCTTCAAGAAATAGATATAGTAAGTGATGATGCAATAATTATAACAGAAAATGGATCAAGGATGCCTGCTCCTAAAATTTCTACATATAAAGGAACAGTTGTTGGTAAAGAAAATAGTAGTGTTCTATTAACAGTAGCAGATGATGTAATTATAGGACAAATAAACGTTGGCGATAAAAGTTATTTTATTGAACAGACCCCTATAACATACAATGAAAAAATTGTTCATGTCGTTTATTCATCAGATGCTATTAAGGATAGAAAAATTTTGGTGTATAATACTGACGGAGATGATGTAAAAGCGGCTCAAGAGGGTTTGTCCACTTCTTCGTTGGATCCGGCACAAATTTCAACCTTGTTACTTTCCTTACCTGTTGTGGATATTATGGCGTGCTATGATGAAGAATTTGACTTAGAGTTTTCCAATCCTAATGCTGAGATGCAGAATATATTGGCTGGTGTCGAATCTATATTTTCACTAGCTAATGTAGATTTAAACATAAAATCATACACATATTATAGTACAATTCCTAATGATGAAGCCTGTGAAGTGCTATCCGATTTCGCTAGTATTGCTGCAAATGATAGAGATAGCACAAACAGTGATTTAGCTTTTTTATTCACTGGAAAAGAGATGACCGGCAGCGATATTGGTTGTGCGCGTGTATTTAATGGTAATTCGGGTCAAGCATATGCAGTAGGACAGATGGTGTCAGCAGGATATATAAACAGTTATCAAGCAACCTCTTTACAAAAAATAATTCTTACAGCGCATGAACTTGGACATAATTTTGGTGCAACTCACGATGAAGCATATAGCTGGGATAGTGGTTTATCTCACTATTACACCGTCATGTGGACTCCTTTCATGGGCTCGATTTTCCCTAACTACATGCAAGACGAATTCTCTAACTTAAATGACCATGGAGATTCTAGTCATAACAATATATTGTACATCGTGGCGAATAAAAATACAATTGCAGGATTCCAATAAATATTCCAAAGAACCCTTAGTAAACAATTATGGAGTTTATCCCAAAACTCAAAATCGCGTCTCAGACTCATACTTCTAACAATTAATCGAGTTTCTGATCATGGAAAAATGTTCTAAAAACTTACTGATTTGAGAAAAATATTAGTTTTGGGATAAGCTCGTGTAATAACCTCAATTAAAGTAACTTTGATTTAATGATTAGGCTATTATACAACTTTTGTTAGAGGTACAAATCTCTATAAGATTGGATGTAAATTATATATAGGACTTACGCACTTGGGGAGTAAAATCAGGCACATGCGGACTCGTCAACATTAGTCTGATTTATACGGTTAAGTCTTTTCCGCTTATGGTTTTCAGTTCAACTGCGTAAGTCCTAATATAGTAGAGTGATTTTAATTAAGAGGATTAAAATGCAAAGAAGATTGCTAATTATAGTTGTAGGCATATTCTTTTTATTAATACTCACTGTTGTTTTACCTTATGTTATCACGTATAATTCTCTTCATGAAAAAAAAGAAAATCATACGTTAATTATACGTAATCAGGACAATACAAGTCATGAAGTTACTGTAAAATTATTTGATTCAAATAACAGCTCTATATTTAATGAATCATATGTTTTAGATCCTGAAGAAAAAATAAAAAGTCAATATCCGGTTAGACTGATAACAGGGACATATATTGAAGTTACATTAGATAACAATATTATAAAAGCTGAAACTGTTTACTCAAATTTGAGCGATACAGATATATTATATATTAATATAAATGCGCGTTCCGATAACCCGTTGGATCTAAGTATTGTTACTCCGTGAATTTGATTGTATAAAATTGAGCAAAATTTTCTTAAATTACTATTTAAGTGGAAACTATTTTTTTTCTGCTAGTTGAATCAGTTCCAGGATGAAAAAGGTCTGAACATCATCACCTTGAAGAAAAAGTTCTTTTCCGAAAGAAAATGAGTGGGATGGCTGTTCCTCCTACTATTAAGCTCCAGGTATTCTCAGTCATGTTATAGACCTCCGTAAGAGGGTTCTATCTTTTTGCCGCAGTGATCACAGTATAGGAATTTCTCCTCCCAATTAATATCATAATTAATGAAAAGTTCGTTTTTAGGGTTAAGACAACTTTCTATATTCTCATTGGCACATTTATGGCAGAGAACTCCTTTCTAGGATAGGTACAAATAAAGGTAAAATCCTGCCCAGGTGTGAGAAGGAAATTTTTTTTCTTCCTCCTGTCCTCTATCCCATTGATGAGCATCATCATAGCACCCCCTCAATCTCAAGAGTAAAAACAAGCTCTTTAAGCCGGTTATCGATCTCTCGCAGGTATCTTAAGTGCCATCTGGTTAAGTAGTTCGGGTTAACATCTCTTAACCTTCAGGCATTGTTCCTTATACGATTGATTTCAGCTTCTATTTCTTTCGCCTTTTGAGGAGTTAGCCCATCGATGCCGTGTTTCAACCTCACTATCAGAGAGATTATTTACACTTGAATCCTAGGCAGCCGCACTCGCAGTTGATACAAGAACAAAACTATTCACAAAGCTAACACTGAATCATTCCTCTTACCCAGGAAGCAGGATCAGGTAAGCCTTAATATTCGCAAAGCTATCATATTCTTGCCTCCGGGCAAGGTGGAGTTCAAATAGACTTCCCAGAGGGAATTTAAACTTCTCTAAATATCTTTTTAATGTTCATTTTCTCAGGGATTTACCTTTATAATTAATTTGTGGCCAAATCATCCAACTGAGAGTATAGATAAACCTAAATACGAGCTTTTTGGAGATTTATAGGGCTATTGGATTGTTAGTTGGATTATTTGGCCATAAAATTTAAGTAAACTGTCTTGATAAGTATTAAAAAGAGGGCTAACAATGTTGAAAAGATATGTTCGGGCTTTGTAAAATATCTATCTAAATTAGATGTAAGAGATTGAAAAAAATAAGCAAAAAAGTGTCAGGCCATTAATTTGAATGGATATTAGTTGTTTCAGAAGATTTCTGCAGCATCTAGATTTTTTATCACCTTCTTATGCTCAAGTAGATTCTGTAGCAAGTTTGACAAATCCTTAAAAAGAAAGAAATGGATGAAAAATGTAGGCTATCAAAGATAGCACCTTTTACACCTTAAAAGACTCGACCCATTCCGGTCTTCCGGGAGGATTATTTTCTAGCATTTCTCTCCATTCTTCATCCGTTAACCTTTCTCCCGAGGGCTGCCAGAATTCGTAATAACTCATTACAGGGCCTGCCCCTAGCACAATCCTGCCATCAGGCTGTTTGTAGGCTACAATTAGAAGGTCCAGTTTTCCGGTTCCTTCTTCCAAAACTCTCCCTTCCTGATCTGTATAAACATCCGCAACCACAACAGAGCTCTGAGCGTCCTCATCTATGTTCTCAAGCATTGGAGCTATATTTTTTTCGAAACTTTTGATGAACTCATATTCTTCATCTGTCAGCTCTTTATTTTCAAGCTCTTTAATCGAGATTTCCAGCAGTTTTTCAAGGGTGCTTTCAAGAGTTGTAAAGTCTTTATCCGACTGTTCGTCAAGTACTTCCATTTCAGCCAGCCCACTATGCGCCATTTTTGTAAGAGCAAGCATCCTTGCATAGAATTCAGGCACTGGTTCCACGTATCCCTGAACAGGTTTTTCTTCCAGATCATAGAACGCACTTACAAAGTAAGCCTGCTTTGCATAGAGGATAGTATCATGCCTAAGCTCGGTCCAAGAAGCGAGGGCCGTGTTAAGCTGCTTATCTTCCCAGGCTTCGGTTTGCATGAAGGTAGGATAACCCTCTGGATAACTTACAAGGAGAGGCTTTAAGGCATATAGTTGAGCCCAGTAAAGGTTTTTATCCCAGTCCTCTTCATCAAAAGCTTCAAATTCATTTTCCAGAGACAGGTGACGTTCTTTGTATTCTTCATTTTCAGAAATATCTAGGTTTTTCAGGTGTTCCTTCGCTCGTTCAGAACCAAGGAGATCCATGATATTCAGGGCAGGAGGATTGAGATTCTGGAGGATATAGGAATCTGGCGTGTATCGCTGACCCATGAACCTGAATCCTTTTGTTGCCTCAAGAGTTTTGTTTTCAGTTTCGGAGCCTGCATAAATTACTGCTCCTGTTCCGCTGTAGATTTTTGGGCTTTCGTATCTTTCCAGTTCCGCTTTCAACGCCGTAAGGTTTTTGTTATCGAAATTTATTCCTTCCCTATTATTCCCAAAAACAATATCCAGAGCTTTTGCATATTCGTAGGGCCCGAGGTCGTCGGAAAAACCGACATAGAAAGCCGTCACGTCGTAAATTATGTCCCATTCGGCCTGAAGGTTTCTGTCCCTGTTAAGGTGGTCAGAAATTAAAAGAGCCTGTATGGTCTGAATTATCGTTTCCTTTTCAGATTTTTCCGCAACTGAGTTTTCCGCAGCTGATTTTTCTGTAACCGAATCTTCTGTCGTTAATTCTTTTGCAGTAATCATGCCCGGTTGAAGTAGCATACTTATTCTACCATGCCACATCATAGCCTTAAAGTAGTTCTTCAATTTTTCAGAAGATGTATAGTGTCCCCGTGGGGTGTACTGAGAGTAATCTTCGTCATAATTGAAAATCGGAGAAAGTACAGAACCTTCTTGAGCCTCTATCAGGCGTAGTTCAGTCTCTACATCAGTTTTTACAAATGAAGGGATTTCGACATTGTATTGTTTCGCGTCCTGAGAATAGAAATTCTTCCCTGAAATTTCCGGTTTTTCTTCTATCTGCTCGGGTTTTGGTTCAAGTAGGCTCAAAGCCACAGCAAAGTAGACAACATTTCTTCTTGAAGCTTCTATTACTTCTTCAGAAGCTTTATCCTCTATCGACCTATTATAATCCTCGATGGAGGCTTCAAGGAGGGCTTTATCAAGTTTCCAAAGGATGTTGTAAAACTCCTTTTCTTCGACTCGTTTTAAAGTTTCATCAAACTGAATATTATAAAGGTGAAGAAGAGAATCCGATGTAATAAAGATAGGAACGTCAGCCACTTTCAGATCCTTGTAAGTTTCGTTTACTCTCACTGGCTCTGCTTCAAACAGGCCGGCTGCCCCACTTTCAATTACAACGAATCCATTTTTGTACAGTAAATTCCTGCTGTCGTTTGTCAGGGGAATTTTCTGGGAGAAATCTTCATAATTTGCAATTTCGGAAGCTTTTAGAGGCAAAGGATAAGGAGGAACATCTGCCTCAAACTGTAGGCTTCTTTTACTATAATATCCGAAAAAAGAGCTTTTTTTTTCAGATTCAAGGGTAGCTTTGCTTTCTTCCGAGAAGTTTTCCTCATGAGCAGTTTCTACTGTAGTATTGGATGAAGTGTCCTGACTGTCTGTTACTTCATCCAGTTTGGCTTCTTTGACTGGTTCGCTACTACTGTCAATGCAGCCCGACCCAGGTATCAGTGACACCATCAGCAGGCAGATAACTATCAATGTTCTGATTTTCAGGTAAAGTCCCTCCATTTTTAATTTATGCAGGCAAATTCAGAAACAATTGAAAAATAAAAAACACGAATAACTGCAGATTTATAATTATTGCGACTGAAAGGGCTCTGTAGAAATCCTCTGATATAATGAATCTCCATTAATTTTAACTGAATGGGCGGATTCATTTATACTTAGTTATTTTCGTCCTCCTGAAGCTGGTTTAGGTAGGTTTTCTACAGAGCCACTGAAAGAAAACTATTATACTTAGGCCCCGTCACAGAATTACCTCTGCAGACATTAGATTGGACATCTTGATTTTCACGATCAGGGTCGCCAATCAAAGTTACAATAAATAATAAGTTGCATAGGTTATTTCGTTGCGGGCACTTACTCTAAACTCAGTTTCTGAGATCCGATTGATATTCTTCTATCCAAACTCCGCAGACGTGCACAAACGTACTTATTTGCCGATTTTTCCTCGCGGAAATTCTCTAAAAATGAAAAAGACGCAAATATTTACGTCTTAAATTTATGCTGTAAGAGGAGTTACACCGAGCTTAGACGTTACTTCCCCGCATGGAATATAAACAGTGGCTGGTATAGATTGATTTACTGTCGTCCATCCACATATTATTCCAACGATCTTATAATTCCCATTATAATAAGCATATACAGGTCCGCCGCTATCTCCACTTGTGCATGTTGTAGTCATTAACTCTATTTTATCCATGTAGTGCCCACCAATGGTCTGACCTGTCAAAACTCCGATGTATTGTCCTGTCACAGATCCACTTGCTCTTCCAGATTTTGTAAGAGTCATGCCTGAAATTCCACCCGAATAGTAACCGGCTACGTTCACAAAATTCCCTCCACCAGTATGTATTCGAGCCGTAACATTACTATATGGTATAAAAGCTGCATCAGTATTTACGCCGATTTTTGAAACCGTCCCAGCCTGATTACCAGAGCCGTATATTGGCTGGTATGATGGTAAGCCCGTTTGGAACCAAGATGTATGTCCAGTAGTTACATATCCATTGGCATTATCACTATTTCTTTTAGCAGCAAATCCTATAGTCCCGTCAGCTCCAGAACCCCCATTAACTATAGTAAGCGCTATCCCTCCTGTAATAGGGCGACGATAAACAAGGTACGGGTCTACAGAACTTGTTGAAACTTGATTAATGGAAGCAGAAGTAATATTTATTGGAGTGCCAGTAGAAAAAATAATTGGCACATCTTTAATGTTTAGTTTTATTGCTTGTTTATTTATTAAATCGACAATGGCATCAAAATCCTCGTTTTTAATATCATACCTTTCGTCGACAATAATCCAAAAATAACCGTCTGCATGTGTACCGTATGCTACAAGTGGGCCTGCAGGATAAAAGTACGGCTTCATTTCTTT
>LSQX01332993.1_pt1 | contig 21688 bp, 23 predicted proteins | sample 654561 | NCBI WGS metagenome assembly LSQX01 (sample SAMN04489861, study PRJNA283612) | anaerobic digester metagenome | isolation source: 4 biogas reactors fed with cattle manure at either 37C or 55C with and... | place: Denmark: Kongens Lyngby | collected 2014
TCGGCGTGTACTTCTTCCCGCTGCTCGGCGGCTGGCTGTCGGACCGGTTCTTCGGCAAGTACAACACCGTCCTCTGGTTCTCGCTCGTCTACTGCGCCGGCCACGCCTGCCTGGCCATGTTCGAGGACAGCCGGACCGGCTTCTACACCGGCCTGTTCCTGATCGCGCTGGGTTCGGGAGGCATCAAGCCGCTGGTGGTGAGCTTCTGCGGCGACCAGTTCGACCAGAGCAACAAGGACAAGGCGAAGCTCGTCTTCGACGCCTTCTACTGGATCATCAACTTCGGCTCGTTCTTCGCATCGCTGCTGGCGCCTCTGCTGCTGCGCCACTACGGGCCGTCGGTGGCCTTCGGCGTGCCCGGGGTGCTGATGTTCATCGCCACCTTCGTGTTCTGGCTCGGGCGCAGGAAGTACGTCAACGTGCCGCCCTCGGGGGCGGACCCGGACTCCTTCCTCAGCGTGGTGCGCACCGCGCTGCGCGAGCGCCGCGAGGGGCAGGGCAACCTCGGCAGCCTGGTGGCCAACGCCGGGATCGCGCTGGCGGTGCTGATGCTTGCTTCGTGGGCGCTGGCCGCCGTCGGCGTGCCGCTGCCCTGGCCGGACGCCTTCGGCTTCGTGATCACGGCCTGCCTGGCGCTGGGGGTGCTGATCGCGGCGGGCGGCTGGGGCGCCTCGCTGCAGCTCGAACGCGCCCGCGGGCGCCACCCCGATGCCGCCGTGGACGGGGTGCGCGCAGTGCTGCGGATCCTGATCGTGTTCGCGCTGGTGACGCCGTTCTGGTCGCTGTTCGACCAGAAGGCGTCGACCTGGATCATCCAGGGCAACGCCATGCTGATCCCGCACGACCAGTGGTGGTGGCCGAGCTGGCTGGTCAAGGAGCCGGCGCAGATGCAGGCGCTGAACCCGCTCCTGGTGATGCTGCTGATCCCGTTCAACAACCTGGTGCTCTATCCGGCGCTGCGGCGCATGGGCTTCCAGGTCACCGCCCTGCGGCGCATGGGCTGGGGCATCGCGTTCTCGGGCGTGGCCTGGATCGCGGCCGGCGTGCTGCAGCTGTGGATCGACGGCGGCAGCGAGGTCTCGCTGGCCTGGCAGGGCCTGCCCTACCTGCTGCTGACCTTCGGCGAGGTGCTGGTCTCGGCCACCGCGCTGGAGTTCGCCTACAGCCAGGCGCCGCACGCGATGAAGGGCGTGATCATGGCCTTCTGGTACCTCACCAGCACCTTCGGCAGCCTCTGGGTGCTGCTGACCAACGCCGGCGTGCGCAACGACGCGGTCACCGCGGCCATCGCCAGCAGCGGACTGAGCGAGAACGCATTCCTGATGTTCTTCTTCGCGGCCTTCGCCTTCGTCGCGGCGGCGGCGTTCGCGGCCTATGCGCGCCGCTACCCGATGCAGGACAACTACCGCGCCGCGAGCGGGGCAGGGGCATGAACGGCGGCCCCGTCACCCTGGTGATCCTCGCGGTCACCGTGCTGGTGTCCTGGCAGGCCTTCGGCAACCGGCGCCTGATCGAACGGCTGCTGCTGTGGCCGCCCGCGATCGACCGCCAGCGCCAGTATGACCGCCTGGTCACGCATGGCTTCGTGCACGCCGATTGGCAGCACCTGCTGTTCAACATGGTCACGCTGTACTTCTTCGGGCGCCACGTCGAGCGCATGTTCGCGCCGTACATCGGCCCGCTGGGCTTCGCGCTGTTCTACCTGTCCGCGATCGTGGTCGCGATCCTGCCCACCTGGCTGCGCCACCGCCACGATCCGTCCTATCGCAGCCTGGGAGCCTCGGGCGCGGTGTCCGCGGTGCTGTTCGCCTTCATCCTGGTGCAGCCCTGGGCGCTGATCTTCGTGTTCTTCATCCCGGTCCCGGCGATCGTCTACGCCGTGTTCTACGTCGGCTATTCGATCTGGATGGACTGGAGGGGCGGCGACAACGTCAACCACAGCGCCCACCTGTGGGGCGCGGGCTATGGCGTGCTGTTCACGGTGATGATGGAGCCGCGCGTGGTCCAGGCCTTCGTCGCGCGGCTGCTGTCGCCGATGGCCTGAGTCAGGAGATGGACTCGCCGCCGCAGCCCAGTCCGTCGCGGTCGCAGTCGTAGGTCTGGAGCAGGCGGGAGTACACCAGCGAGTCCAGCTGGTTGAACTCGACGTTGTCGACCTCGCCGGAGCGGACCAGGTCGTAGAGGCGGGTGACGGCTTCCTGTGCGGCGCGGTGGTCGGCGGTTGCGGCCATGTCGGTTCTCCGGTGGGTGGGATGCCTGCCCCTGTTCATGCATCAAGCGTGCCAATCGCCGGCCCGGCCCCGCAGGCCGTACGCGGGGTGACGCGGAGGGTCAGTCCCGGGCCCCGCCCGGCCGGCCCTGACGCGGTCCGGCCGATCACCGCGCGTGAATCCCGGCCGTGCTACCCATGGGCCCATCCCCCACAAGGAGCCCACGCCATGGCATTCACCCGCGCCCAGGCCACCTCGCTTCTGAACAAGGCCGAGATGCGGCTGTACGACGAGAGCCGCGCCAATGCCCTCCGGGGCCTGGACGCCGGCGCGCTGGCCACGCGGATCGAGCGCAGCCGCGCGGCCCGCGACCGTGCACGCGACCTGTTGAAGCGCCAGCGCCTGGCGGCCCGCAAGCGCGGCGAAGGCAGGGATCAGGGCATCGCCGCGCGCACCGGGCGCAAGGAGGCGCTCCTTGCCGACATCCTGGACCGCTTCACGAAGGCCCGGAAGGCGGCCGGAAGCGCGTCCCGGGTGAAGAAGGCGGCCGCCGTCGCCCCGGCGAAGAAGGCCCCGGCGAAGGCCACCGCGAAGAAGGCGACCGCCAAGAAGGCGACGACGAAGAAGGCGACCGCGAAGAAGGCGACCGCCAAGAAGGCGACCGCCAGGAAGTCGACCGCCGCGAGGAAGGCGGGCGGCGCGCGCGTCGCCACGGCATCGGTCCGCCTGCCCGAAGGGGCCACCCGGCCGCGCCGCGTGTCCCCGACGCAGGCCTTGCAGAACACCCGGGAGCTGCTCGCCGCCAAGCAGGAGCGCGACCGCACGCCGCAGGCCTGGCAGTCGCTGGACCCGGCCGCGCCCCACGTCCCGCAGGCGGGCTACCAGTCACCGGATGCGGCCGCGAAGGCCCAGGACCTGCACGCGGCGGAGTCACGGATGGCGTCGATCCATGGCAGCATGGCCAGGCGCGACCGCCGCAAGCAGGGCCAGCGCGACCACCGGGGCGACGAGGACTGAGAGGAGCGAGGGGCCATGGACGCGATCGACATCATCCACCACGGGATCCCGGGCCGCTTCGTGGTCGCGGTCGATGGCCACACGGCCAACCTCGACTACGAGCTGGCTGACGGGGTCATGCATATCACCCACACCCGCGTGCCGGAGGCCATCGGCGGCCGCGGCATCGCCGGCAAGCTGGTCGAGGCCGCGTTCCACCATGCGCGCGCCGAGGGCTGGAAGGTCCGGCCGCTGTGCGAATACGCGGCGGCCTGGGTGGGCCGCCATCCGGAGTACTCGGACCTGGTGGCCTGAGGCGCGGGACCGCGCGCTGCGCCCCCCGGGCGGTCGCAGGCCACCGACGGGCGGCGGGCGCCGTTCACACTTGCGGTCGAAAGTGCGGTATGGTGCGCCCACTGTTCAAAGCGGGATCACGGTACATCGTGGCTCCGGTGCGGTAGATCCAAGGTTTCAAGGCCGGTCACGGCCGGGTCCTGACGATCCGCTCCATCGTTCCTGTGTTACCCCTTGCTCTGCAGTCTCGGATCCGCCAGGCGGACCGTGCCAATCCAAAAACTGTTCCAAGGAGTAACACCATGTCCGATCGTCAGACCGGCACCGTCAAGTGGTTCAACGACGCCAAGGGCTTCGGCTTCATCACGCCCGAGAGCGGCCAGGACCTGTTCGTGCACTTCCGTTCCATCCAGGGCACCGGCTTCAAGTCGCTGCAGGAAGGCCAGAAGGTTTCGTTCAAGGTCGTGCAGGGCCAGAAGGGCCTGCAGGCCGACGAAGTCCAGGCCATCTAAGGCCGGCTTCGCCGCTGTACACGGGCCCCGGACGGCAACGTCCGGGGCTTTTTCTTTTCCCGGCCCTGCGTGAGCATCGGCGTCACGCACGGGTGGCTAGCCTGTAGGCATCGAGGACTGCACAGGGGGAGTTCTGGCATGGGCCGTGTTGTCGACCGCATCCTGGCGCTGGCGCTGCTCGCGGCGCTGGCGCTCGCGTCCGTGGGCTGCCGGCGCGAGGCCGAGGTCCCGGGAGGGCCCGCGGGCGCGCCCGCGGGGGAGGCCGGCGGGGCCGTCGCCGAGGCCGGGCCGCTGGTGCTCGAGGACGTGATGGAGACCGACCCGCGCTACATCATCGGCATCAGCTATCCGCCGGGGATCGCGCGCTATCCCGAGCTGGCCGGCGCGCTGAAGCGCTATGCCGACGCCGCGCGCGAGGACCTGATGGAGGCCGTGGACGCGCGCGATCCGTCCACGGTCGCGGAGGGAGGCCCCTACGACCTTTCGCTTCCCTTCGACCTGGTCCTGGAGACCCCCGACGTGGTGGCGGTGCAGGCCACCGGCACCAGCTTCACCGGCGGCGCCCACGGCCAGCCGCTGGTGGCACGCTTCGTCTGGCTGCCGCGGCGCGGCGAGATGCTGCGCGCCGAGGCGCTGGTCACGGATCCCGCCGGGTGGCAGGCCATTTCGTCCTTCGTCCGGGAATCGCTGCATGCGGCGCTGTCGCAGCGGCTGGATGCCGATGCCATGCCGCCGGAGGACCGCGTCCGCCTGATGCGCAGCGGCGGCCGCATGATCGACGAGGGCACCGCGCCCGAGGCGGAGAACTTCGCCCACTTCGAGCCGGTGCGTGGCGCCGGTGGACGGCTGCGGGCGCTGCGCTTCGTGTTCCCGCCCTACCAGGTCGGGCCGTATTCCGACGGGGTGCAGACGGTCGAGGTCCCGGCCGCGGTGCTGCTGCCGCACGTCGCTCCCGAATACCGCTCCCTGTTCGCTTCGGACTGAGGCCGGCGGCGGACGCTGGCCGGCCCCGCCGCATCGGGCTAGCATCGGCCCGAGCCATCGCGGGAGGCCGGGATGCATCCGGTGAGGGAACGCGTGCATGGACTGCTGGCCGAGGCCGACGTGCGGGTCGGCGGCGACAGGCCCTGGGACATGCAGGTGCACGACGAACGGCTGCCCGCGCGGCTGCTGGCGGGTGGATCGCTTGCGCTGGGCGAGTCCTACATGGACGGCTGGTGGGATACCGCGTCGCTCGACGGGCTGCTCGCCCGGATCATCGCGGCCGGGCTCGACCGGCGCGCCCCCGGCCTGGCCGACCTGCGCGACGGGCTCATCGCGCGGCTGGTGAACCTGCAGGTGCGCAGCCGCGCGTTCGAGGTCGGCCGGCGGCACTACGACCTCGGCAACGACCTCTACCAGGCCATGCTCGGTCGGCGCCTGGTGTACAGCTGCGGCTACTGGCACGACCGCGACGGTGCGCTGGCCCCGTCGCTCGACGCCGCGCAGGAAGCCAAGCTCGACCTGGCCTGCCGCAAGCTCGGCCTGGAGCCGGGCATGCGGGTGCTCGACATCGGCTGCGGCTGGGGCGAGGCGCTGAAGTTCGCGGCCGAACGCTACGGCGTCAGCGGGGTGGGGGTGACGATCTCGCGCGAACAGCTGGCCTTCGCCAGCGGGCTTTGCGAGGGGCTGCCGCTCGAATTCCGCCTGCAGGACTACCGCGAACTCGGCGGCGAGCGCTTCGACCGCGTGCTGTCGATCGGCATGTTCGAGCACGTCGGCGTGCGCAACTACCGCACCTTCTTCGAGCGCGTGCGCTCCCTGCTGGCGCCCGACGGCCTGCTGCTGCTGCACACGATCGGCGGCAACCGCTCGCGCCGGCGCACCGATCCGTGGATCGCGCGCTACGTCTTCCCGAACTCGATGCTGCCCTCGGCGCGCCAGATCGCGGGGGCCAGCGAAGGACTGTTCGTGATCGAGGACTGGCACAACTTCGGCGCCGACTACGACCTGACCCTGCAGGCCTGGCGCGACAACGTCGAGGCGGCCTGGGAGCGGCTGCCGGCGCGCTACGACGAGCGCTTCAGGCGCATGTGGCGCTACTACCTGGCGGGCTCGATGGCGAGCTTCCGGACCCGGCGGATCCAGCTGTGGCAGGTGCTGCTTTCGCCGGAGGGCGTGCCCGGTGGCATCGTCGTGCCGCGCTGAAGGGGTGCGGGTCGGCGGAGCCAGGCCGATGGCAATGATCGATGCCGCTCCGACCGCTGTCGCACCGGCCGCTGACGATCCGATCGATGCCGATCCGGTCCCCGTAGGAGCAGCTGCAGCTGCGGTCCCCGTAGGAGCAGCTACAGCTGCGACCGGTTTTTGCCGGCACGTCGGGTCGCAGCTGTAGCTGCTCCCACAGGAGGGTGGCGCGCAGGAGGGTGGCGCGCAGAAGGGAGGCGCGCGTGGAAAGCACTTCCCCCGCCGGAGCGGGGGAAGCGGGGGTCGCGTCAGTCCTGCTGGGTGGCCTCGGCCGGCGGGGCGCCGTCCTCGACGGTGCCGTCGAGGCCGCGCTTCACCAGCAGCGGACGGATGTCCGCGTCCTTGCCGGAGAAGTCCTTGAACAGCTGCAGCGCGTCCTTGCTGCCGCCCTGCGAGAGCAGGGTGGAGCGGAAGCGGTCGCCGTTGGCGCGGGTCAGGCCGCCGTTCTCCTCGATCCAGGCCACGGTGTTGGCGTCCAGGACCTCGGACCAGATGTAGGCGTAGTAGCCCGCCGCATAGCCGCCCATGATGTGGCTGAAGTAGGTGGTGCGATAGCGGGGCGGCACCGGATCGAAGTCCAGGCCGGCGGCCTTGAGCGCGGCGGCCTCGGTGGCGAGGATGTCGCCGGCCTTCGGCAGCCGGTCGGCCGGCAGCTGGTGCAGGTACTGGTCGAGCATCGCCGCGCCCAGGTATTCGGTCGTGGCGAAGCCCTGGTTGAACCTGGCGGTCGCCACCACCTTGTCCAGCAGCTCCTGCGGCATCGCCTCGCCGGTCTGGTAGTGCTTTGCGTAGTTGGCGAGGATCGACGGCCAGTCGGCCCACATCTCGTTGACCTGCGAGGGGAACTCGACGAAGTCGCGAGGCACGCTGGTGCCGGAGAAGTAGGGGTACTCCACGTCCGAGAACATGCCGTGCAGGGCGTGGCCGAACTCGTGGAACATCGTGGTGACTTCATCCCAGGTGAGCAGCGTGGGCTGGCCGGCCTGGGGCTTCGGGATGTTCTGGTGGTTGGCCACCACCGGCTGCGTGCCCATCAGGCCCGACTGGCTGACGTAGGAGTTCATCCAGGCGCCGCCGCGCTTGGAGTCGCGCGCGTAGGGGTCGAAGATGAAGATCGCCAGCTGGCTGCCGTCCTCGTTGAAGACGTCGTACACCCAGGTGTCGGGGTGGTACTTCGGCAGGTCGGTGCGCTCCTTGAAGCTGATGCCGTACAGCTGGTTGGCGGCGAAGAACACGCCGTCCTCGAGCACGGTCTTCATCTCCAGGTAGGGCTTGAGCTGCGACTCGTCGAAGTCGTACTCGGCCTTGCGCACCTTCTCGGTGTAGTAGGCCCAGTCCCAGGGCTCGAGCTTGAACGTGGGCTCGCCCTTCGCGGCCTGCTCGGAATCGATCATGGCCTGCAGCTTGGCGGCCTCGCGGCGGGCGTTGGCGACCGCGGCCGGGGCCAGCTGGCCGAGCATGGCGTTGACCGCTCCGGTGGTCTTGGCGGTCTCGCCATCGAGGACGTAGTCGGCATAGGTGTCGAAGCCGAGCATCGTCGCGCGCTCGGCGCGGAGCTCGAGCACGCGGGCCACCAGCTCGCGGTTGTCCCACTGGTTGCCGCGGGCGCCGCGGGCCACCGAGGCCTTGTGGATGCGCTCGCGCAGCTCGCGGTTGGCCAGCTGCGAAAGCGGCGGCTGGCCCGTGGTGTTGAGCAGGGTGATGACGTACTTGCCCTCGTGGCCGCGGGCCTTGGCGGCGTTGGCGGCGGTCTGGACCTGCTCCGGCGTCAGGCCTTCGAGCTCCGCGGCGGTGTCGACCACCACGGCGGAATCGTTGACCTCGGCCAGCACGTTCTGGCTGAAGGTCGTGCCCAGCGTCGCCAGCTCGGCGTTGATCGCCTTCAGGCGCGCCTTCTGGCCCTCGTCGAGCGCGGCGCCGGCGCGCACGAGGTCCTTGTAGTACTCCTCGACCAGGCGCACGCCCTCGGCGTCGAGGCCCAGGTCGGCGCGGCCTTCGTACAGGGCCTCGATGCGCGCGAACAGCTTCGGGTCCAGCGCGATCGCGTCGCGGTGGGCGGCGAACTTCGCCGAGTAGTCGGCCTGCAGCTTCTTGCGGGCGTCGTTGGTGTCGGTGCCGACCAGGTTGAAGAACACGCGCATCGCCCGGCCCAGCACGGCGCCGCTCTTCTCGAGCGGGACGATGGTGTTGTCGAAGGTCGGCGGTTCGGGGTTGTCGGCGATCGCACGGACCTCCGCCAGCTGCTCGGCCATGCCGGCGTCGAAGGCCGGGGCGAAGTGCTCGTCCTCGATCCGGTCGAAGTGCGGGTACTGCAGCGGGAGCGTGCTTTCGACCGCGAACGGATTGCCCTGGAGGGCCTCGGCGCTCGCCGCGAGCCTGGCCGGCGCGGCGTCCGCGGACTGGGCGAGGGCAGGCGACATGCCGGCACCGGCGAGCGAGATGGCCAGGGCGAGCGTCAGCGGATGCTTCATCGGGGGAGTTCCTTGCGGTACGGAGTCCCCTAGGGTACCGCGGCCCGCGGTGGGGCTCCCATGACTAAAGGCATGGGCGTGCAGGCGCGGGACGGGTGCCTCCGGCGGGTCGCCCCGGCGCTGGGGGCGGTCAGCGGACGATGGTCACCGGCAGGTCGGTCTGGGCGATGACCTTGCTCGAGACCGAGCCCAGCAGGATGCCCTTCACCGCGCCCCGGCCATGGCTGCCCATCACGACCAGGTCGGCCTTGTGCGTGCGCGCCGCCTCGAGGATGGCCTTGGCGGGCTCGCCGACCACCGGGAGCTCGCGGACGTCGGCCTGGCTGCGCGCCAGCGCCCTGCGCGCCGGTGCCAGCATCCGCTCGTGGCTCTCGGCGTGCAGCCGCTGCATGGCTTCGCGACCGATGCGGGTTTCGACGCCGGGAAACGGCGCCGGGTCGACGGCCACGAGGAAGATCCGCGCGGGCTTGGCCATCTTGCGGGCCAGCGTGCGCGCGTGCTTCACCGCGCGCAGGCTGATGTCGCTGCCGTCGACGGCGACCAGGATCTTCATCGTGTGCGTCCTTCGTTCTGTCCCTGGGAGGCGATTCTACGCGCTGGCGGGGCGCCTGGGCTGCCGCGCTCGGCTCATTTCTCGACGAAGGCGCGCTCGAAGACGTAGTGGCCCGCCACGCCGATGCGCGTGGACGCCTGGAAACCGCGGCCGTCGAGCAGGGTGCGGAAGTCGGCCAGCATCGCCGGGCTGCCGCAGAGCATGGCGCGGTCGTGCGCCGGGTCCAGCGCGTCCAGCCCCAGGTCGGTGGCCATGCGGCCGCTCGCCAGCAGGTCGGTCAGGCGCCCGCGCCGGGGCCGGCCCTGGAACACGAAGTCCTCCCGCGTCACCGCCGGGTAGTACAGCAGGCGGTCGCGCAGGACCTCGCCCAGCAGTTCGTGGCGCGGCAGTTCGTTGGCGATGTAGTCCCGGTAGCAGAGGTCGACCTCGCGGCGCACGCCGTGGCAGACCACCACGCGCTCGAAGCGCTCGTAGGTCTCCGGGTCCTTGATGATCGACAGCCACGGCGCCAGCCCGGTCCCGGTGCCCAGCAGGTACAGGTTGCGCCCCGGGTGCAGGTCGCTGATCAGCAGCGTGCCGGTCGGCTTGCGCCCCACCAGCACCCGGTCGCCCGGCCTGACGTGCTGCAGCCGCGAGGTCAGCGGGCCGTTGGCCACCTTGATGCTGAAGAACTCCAGCTGCTCCTCCCAGTTCCCGCTCGCGATGGAATAGGCCCGCATCAGCGGCTTCGTGCCGCCGTCCGGCTGTTCGACCGGCAGCCCGATCATCACGAACTGGCCGTTGTCGAAGCGGAAACCGTCGTCGCGGGTCGTGGTGAAGCTGAAGTAGTCGTCCGTCCAGTGACGGACATCCAGCACCGTTTCGGTGCCAAACGCAGAGGACATGCGGGTTCTGGCCGGGGGGAAGGAAAACCCGCCCATTGTAACGCCGCCCCCGCCCGACTTCTGCAGGAGCAGCTACAGCTGCGACCGTATCGCTGTCGCGAGTCCCGGACCGCTGTCGCGAGTCCGGATCGCAGCTGTAGCTGCTCCTGCACGGGGGGAGGGCGGGCGGGGCGGGTCAGCGGTAGCCGGCGGCCTGGAGCTCGAACAGCTCGGCGTAGCGGCCGCCGGCGTCCATCAGCTCGGCGTGGGTGCCGCTGGCCTCGATGCGGCCGTCGCCCATCACCAGGATGCGGTCGGCCATGCGCACGCTGGAGAAGCGGTGCGAGATCAGGACCGCCGTGCGGCCGTCGGACAGCTCGCGGAAGCGCTGGAACACTTCATATTCGCTGCGCGCGTCGAGCGCGGCCGTCGGCTCGTCCAGGATCATCACCTGGGCGTCGCGCATGTAGGCCCGGGCGATGGCGATCTTCTGCCACTGGCCGCCCGAAAGGTCGACGCCGTCCTTGAAGCGGCGCCCGATCACCTGGTCGTAGCCGCGCGGCAGTCCTGCGATGACCTCCTCCGCCATGGCCCGGCGCGCGGCGGCCTCGATGCGCCCGCGGTCGCCCATGGCCTCGATCTGGCCGACGCCGATGTTCTCGGCCGCGGTCATGTGGAAGCGCACGAAGTCCTGGAAGATCACGCCGATGTTGGCGCGCAGGTCGTCCAGGTCGTAGTCGCGCAGGTCGCGGCCGTCGAGCAGGATCCGGCCCTCGTCGGGGTCGTACAGCCGGGCCAGCAGCTTGACCAGGGTGGTCTTGCCGGCGCCGTTCTCGCCGACCAGGGCCAGGACCTCGCCGGCGCGCAGCTCGAGGTCCACGCCGCGCAGCGCCCAGCGCGCGGCCTCCGGGTAGCGGAAGCCGACGTTCTCGAACACGAAGCCGGACCGGATCGGCCGCGGCACCGGCGCCGCATCCGGCTTGGACACGATCTCCGGCCGGATGTCGAAGAAGGAGTACAGGTCGTCCAGGAACATGGCCTGGCCGGCCACCTGGGAGAAGCCCACCAGCAGCCCCTCCAGCAGCTGGCGCAGGCGCCGGAAGCTGCCGGCGAGGAAGGTCAGGTCGCCGATGGAGAAGTCGCCGTTCACCGTCCGCCAGGCGATGTAGGCATAGGCGACGTAATAGCCCAGGGTGCCGAGCGCGGCGAGCAGGGTGCCCCAGAAGGCGCGCCGGCGCGCCAGGCGGCGGTTGGCCACCAGGAAGGCCTGCGACAGCGTCCGGAAGCGCTCGACCAGGAAGCGGTGCAGCCCGAAGATCTTCACTTCCTTCGCGGTGTCGACGCTTGCTCCGGTCTGGCGCAGGTATTCCAGCTGCCGGCGCTCGGGGGTCCACTGGAAATTGAGCGAGTAGTTGAGCGCGTTGAAGTGCGACTCGCCGACGAAGGCCGGCACCAGGGCCACCGCCAGCAGCAGGATCAGCCACGGTGCGTAGACCAGGAGCCCGGCGGAGAAGCTGGCGATGGTGACCACGTCCTGGGCCTGGCCGAACAGCTGGCCCATCAGGTTCATCCGGCCCATGGTCTGGCGCCGGGCGCGGTCGAGCCGGTCCTGCAGCTCGGGGTCCTCGAAGTCCTCGAGGTCGAGGGTGGCCGCGTGCTCCATGAGCCGGATGCTGGCCGCGTTGGCGAACATCTCCGACAGCACCTGGTCGCAGTAGGACACCAGCCGGCCGAGCAGGTCGGACAGGATCGCCAGGCCCAGCTCGGCCGCGAGCAGCAGGGCCAGGTGGTCGAGCAGGCCGCTGCGCCAGGCCTCGGCGAAGCCGTCGCCGACGGCCCCCGCACCGACCAGGCGGATGGCCTCGTCGATGATCAGCTTGCCCAGGTACAGCATCGCCACCGGCAGCAGCGCCCGCAGCAGCCGCAGGGCGAGGGTGGCGAGGGTCAGCCCGCGGCTGGTGCGCCAGATCTCGCGCAGGAAGGGCGGGAGGTTGCGCAGGGCATCGACGCGCTCGCGGAACGAGGGGCGTCCGGCCTGGGGCGGGGATCCGGTGCGGCCGGACGGGGCGCTGGCGGCGGTCGACATCGCCACATCATGCCGCGGCCGGCGTGGAAGGCGCGAGTAGCGCCTCCAGCCGGCCCGGCGTGGGGCGCTCAGTCGAGCTGCAGGCGCACGTCCCCGGAGAAGGTCTCGATGCCGATCGACGCGGCGCCGTCGCCGTAGCTGTGCTCGAGGCTGGCGCCCGGGCCGTAGCGCTTGCGCACCACGTTGGCGCCGGGGGCGTCGATGTCGCCGCTGAAGGTCTTGGCCTCGACCCGCGCCGAGGTGCTGGCGGGCAGGGCCAGGCGGACGTCGCCGCTGACCGACTCGAAGCGGAAGCGGCCGCCGTCGGCGATGCCGCCGCGGACCCGGGTGTCACCCGACACCGAGCTGGCGTCCAGGCGCGAGAGGCGCTCGCCGCGGGTGTCGACGTCGATGTCGCCGGACACGGTCTCCAGGTCGATGCTGCCGGCGATGCGACCGCGCAGCGTCACCCGGCCGCTGACGCTCTCGATGTCGAGCTCGCGGCTGTTGAGGTTGAGCCGGAGGTCGCCGCTGACGCTTTCGATGCTGGCCTTGGCGGGCGCCCCGACCGCCCTGACGGTGCCGCTGACGCTTTCGATCGCGAGCTCGGCGCCGGCGACGCCCTGCACGTCGACGTTCGCCGCGACCGACTCCACGTCGAGGCTGGCCTGGCGCGGGATGTCCAGCACCAGCGTCGTGGGTTCGCTGTCGCGGCTGTTGCGCGGATAGCGCACGCGGACCTCCAGCTTCCCGCGGCCCTCGTTGATCTCGAGGCGCTCGACGCCGTCGCCGAGGCTCCCGGTGATCCGGACTTCGTCGCGGTCCCAGGCGCGGACCTCGATGCTGCCCTTGAGGTTGGCGACCTCGACTTCCCCGGTGGCGGCCAGGGGGCGGGTTTCGTTGATCGGCGTGGCCGCGAGCACGGGCACGGAGATTCCGGCCAGCGCGAGTGCGATGAGATGGCGGGTCATGGATGGGACTCCTCGGGTCAGGCCTGGCGCAGGCTCAGCGCCAGGCGGTGGGCGTAGATGCGGTGAAGGCGGTGGAACAGGTGCAGGGCGTCGGGGTCGCGCGCGAGCGCGGTGCGGATCTCGGCGGCGCGGCGCTCGAGGTCGGCATCCAGGCCGGCGGCCGGGCCGGAGACCGGCCCCGGGGCGGCGGTCCGGACCTCGCGCAGAGCGCCCTGGTATTCGCGCGCCAGGGCGTCGGCCGCGCGCAGCAGGGGCGCATCGGCCTCGACGCCGGCGACGCTGGCGACGGTCCCCGGCGGCGCGCCCACGTCGGCCTGCGGGCCCGGCGTCCGGACCGGCAGCAGCTGCCAGCCGAGGGCGACCCCCACCACGACGGCGGCCGCGGCGGCGTAGCCCGCATTGCGGCGACGCAGCCGGGCGCGCCGGTCGCGACGCGGCGTGGCTGCTGGGGCGGGGGCGCGAGGCGCCAGCCGGGCGGCGATGCCGGGCCACAGGTCGCGCTCGGGGGGCACGTCCCCGCGCAGGTCGCGGAGGCCGCCGGCGAGCGGGCCGGGCGGGGGGGTGTCGTCGGGTTCGCGGTCGATGTGCGTCGGGCCGTTCATTGCATGTCTCCAAGTCGCTCGCGCAGCAGGCCGCGCGCGCGGTGCAGCTGGGACTTCGAGCTGCCGACCGCCATGTCCAGGGCGTCGGCGATCTCGGGGTGGGTCCAGCCTTCGATGTCGTACAGCACCAGTACTGCGCGGGCGCGGGGCGGCAGCGTCGCCACCGCGGCGGCGAGGTCGATGGCCGCCGCCGTGCGCCCTGCGCTGTCGGCGGACGGCACGCGTTCCAGCGCCACCTCGTCGTCGCCGTCGAGCCCCGGCCGTGCGCTGCGCGCGCGCAGGTCCATCAGCGCGGTGTTGACCGCCAGCCGGTACAGCCAGGTCCCGAACGCCGCCTCGCCGCGCCACTGCGGCAGGGCCTTCCAGGCGCGGATGAAGGCCTCCTGCACCAGGTCCTCCGCACGCCCCCGCTCCCAGCCGGCCAGGCGCAGGACCACGCCGTGCACCCGCGCCGAGTGGCGGCGGTACAGCGCCGCGAAGGCCTCCTGGTCGCCGCCCGCGGCCGCCAGCGCGAGTGCGCGGTCCCCGGCCGCGTCGCGGTCTGCGGCGGCATCGGCGGCCGGGGCGGGTGGGGCGTCGGGCATGGCGGCATCGAGCATACCCAGTCGGATGCAGCGTCACGGGAAAGGGTTCAAGCCGCCCCGGCGCGACGGCTTAAAATGGACGGCCCCGCCCGAATCCGAGCCCGCCGTGACCGAGATCCGCCAGGAAGACTTCATCCAGAGCGTCGCCGACGCGCTGCAGTACATCAGCTACTACCACCCGGTGGACTACATCCGGAACCTGGCGGCGGCCTACGAGCGCGAGGAGTCCCCGGCGGCAAAGGATGCGATGGCGCAGATCCTGATCAACTCGCGCATGTGCGCCGAGGGCCACCGCCCGATCTGCCAGGACACCGGCATCGTGACCGTGTTCCTCGAGATCGGCATGGAGGTGCGCTGGACCGACGCCACCATGGGCGTCGAGGACATGGTCAACGAGGGCGTGCGCCGCGCCTACAACCTGCCGGACAACAAGCTGCGCGCCAGCGTGCTGGCCGACCCGGCGGGCAAGCGCCGCAACACCGGCGACAACACCCCGGCCATCGTCAACGTCAAGGTGGTCCCGGGCGGCAAGGTCGACGTGATCGTGGCCGCCAAGGGCGGCGGCTCGGAGGCGAAGTCGAAGTTCGCCATGCTCAACCCGTCCGACTCGATCGTCGACTGGGTGCTGAAGACNNGTGCCGACCATGGGCGCCGGCTGGTGCCCGCCGGGCATGCTCGGCATCGGCATCGGCGGCACCGCCGAGAAGGCCATGCTGCTGGCCAAGGAAGCGCTGATGGAGCCGATCGACATCGTCGACCTCAAGGCCCGCGGCCCGTCCAACCGGCTCGAGGAAATGCGGCTGGAGATCTTCGACGGGGTCAACGCGCTGGGCATCGGCGCGCAGGGCCTGGGCGGCCTGACCACCGTCCTCGACATCAAGATCAGGGACTACCCCACGCACGCGGCGAACCTGCCGGTGGCGATGATTCCCAACTGCGCGGCCACGCGGCACGCGCACTTCACCCTCGACGGCAGCGGCCCGGTGATGCTGGATCCGCCGTCGCTTGCGGACTGGCCGGAGATCACCTGGGACGCCTCCAAGGGCCGCCGCGTGGACCTCGACACCGTCACCCGCGAGGAGGTCGCGTCCTGGCAGCCGGGCGAGACCCTGCTGCTCAGCGGCCGCCTGCTCACCGGGCGCGACGCCGCGCACAAGCGCATGGTCGAGATGCTCGACCGCGGCGAACCGCTGCCGGTCGACCTCGCCGGCCGCTTCATCTACTACGTGGGCCCGGTCGACCCGGTCGCGGGCGAGGTGGTGGGCCCCGCGGGCCCGACCACGGCGACGCGGATGGACAAGTTCACCGACCGCATCCTGTCCCAGGGCCTGCTGGGCATGGTCGGCAAGGCCGAGCGCGGCCCGGAGGCGATCGAGGCGATCCGCAGGCACGGCGCGGCCTACCTGATGGCGGTGGGCGGTTCGGCCTACCTGGTGTCGAAGGCGATCAGGGCGGCGCGGGTGCTGGCGTTCGAGGACCTCGGCATGGAGGCCATCTACGAGTTCACGGTGCAGGACATGCCGGTGACCGTGGCCGTCGACGCCACGGGCGTGTCCGTCCACGAGACCGGCCCGCGCGAGTGGCAGTCGCGGATCGGCGGGATTCCGCTCAAGGTCGTCGAGACCGCCTGACCCGGCCCTAGGCCATCGCGGCTGTAGCCGCTCCTACAGGTACGCCGACGCCATCGCGGCTGTAGCCGCTCCCACAGCCGCGCTCAAGCCATCGCGGCTGTAGCCGCTCCTACAGGTGCGCTCTTGTGGGAGCGGCTACAGCCGCGATCATCCTTGCACCTTTGAGCGGAGCGATCGTCCTTACAGCTGGGAGCGGAGCGGCCGCACGAACTTCTCGGCGAGCTTCTCGCGCAGCGGCCGCCCCTCCCACATCGCATGCGAGTACTGCTTCGCATGCCCGAGGTCGTCCTCGAAGACCTCCGTCATGCGCGCCGCGAACGCCCGGTCGTAGACGTTGAGGCTGGCCTCGTCGTTGAGCCGGAACGAGCGGATGTCGAAGTTGGTGGAACCCAGCGACACCAGCTCCCCGTCCACGATCAGCAGCTTCACGTGCAGCATCGTCGGCTGGTACTCGTGGATCTCGATGCCCGCCTCGAGGAGCGCTCCCCAGCTGGCCTTCGACGACAGCCGCACGGTTTCGGAGTCGATGTGCTCGCCGGGCAGAAGCACCCGCACCCGGACCCCCCGTTCGCGGGCGGCGACCAGGGCCTTCATGATCAGCTCGTCGGGGACGAAGTACGAGGCGGCCAGGTCGATCGTGTGCTCCGCGGCGGCGATCGCGGTCAGGTACATCAGGTGCATGCTCTCGCTGCCGCCGGCGGGCGAGGCGATGAACATGTGCGCGTCCATGTCGCCGGCCCGCTCCAGCGGCGGGAAATACGCGGGGCCGTTGAGCAGGGTGCCGGTGGTCTTGATCCAGTTGTCGTTGAAGGCCGACTGCATCTGGGCCACCACCGGCCCCTCGATGCGGAAGTGGACCTCGCGCCAGTGGTCGGGGTCCTGCGCGTGCCCGGTCCACTGGTCGGCGATGCCGACGCCGCCGGTGAAGCCGACCCGCCCGTCCACCACCAGCAGCTTGCGGTGGGTGCGGTTGTTCATGCGCCCCAGGTTGTACCAGTGCAGCGGCCGGTAGCGCTCGACCATGACGCCGGCGTCCTTCATCCGCTGCAGCATCTCCTCGTCCATCTTGATGCTGCCGACCCAGTCCACCAGCAGGTGCACGGCGACGCCGGCCTTCGCGCGTTCGGACAGGGCGTCGGCGAACTCGCCGCCGATGTCGCCCGACCAGTAGATGTAGGTCTCGAAGGTGATGGTCTCGCGCGCCGCGCGGATGGCGTCGAGCATCGCCGGGAAGATCTCGTCGCCGTTCTGGTAGTCGACGACGTGGTTGCCGGGCAGGATCGCGGGACCGAGCAGGACCGACATCTCGCGGCGGAACTGCGGATCGGCGACCGCGTGGCGATGCGCGATCTTGCGCTCGATCTTCTTCTCGGGCGTGGTGAAGTTCATCGCCAGCACCACGGCAAGCACCGTGATGGCGGCAGTCAGCACGATCGTCCACGCCATGCGCTTGCGGCTCCGGGTTCGGCGGCTCATCGGGTCCTCGGCGTCGCTGCGCCGGAGGCCGCACTGTGGGCCAGCCGCATTCAGCGCGGCGTGAAGCCTGCCGCGCTCAGAACCAGTCGAGAACCGAGATCCCGAAGCCCACGTAGGTGGCCCGGTGGTCATAGTCGAGCATGGTCTCGCCGTAGCCGCTGAACAGCTGCAGGTGCCCGTGCAGGCGGTTCGACAGCGGGAAGCCCCAGTCGAACTGCAGGGCGCCGTGCGAGCGGTCGCCCCCGCGCAGCGAGTGGCGCGCCATCAGCGCGAACAGCTGGTTGCCGCGCGTGTGCACCAGGGTGACGTCGCCGCGGCCCATGTAGTCCTCGATGCCCGGGTTGTCGTCGTCGCTGCCGTCGGAGATCCGGATCCAGGGCCGGAAGGTGATGGCCCAGTCCTCGCGGTCCAGGCCGATGTTGAACATCACCCGGTTCCAGCTGCGCGACAGCGGGTCGCCGCGTCCGTTCGACTGGTGGTTGATGCCGACCGCGGCCATCCGTCCCTTCCAGCCGCCGATGCTGTAGTTGTTGCGGAACACCAGCAGGACTTCGGGCTCGTAGTTGGTCTCGCGGAAGGGGCTGGAGTTGTCGGTGTCGTAGACCTGCCAGCGCGAGCTCTGGGTGTAGCCGAGCCAGATGTCGCCGTTGTCGCCGAACAGGTTCTCGGCGGCCTTGGTCTTGAAGCTGATCTGGAACTTGGCCTCGATGTCGTCGACGCCCGGGAGCTGCACCGGCGTGCCGTCGCTGGACGAGGTCGGGGTGGCGTTCGGGCGGTCGCTCCAGAAGGCCGGCAGCAGGTAGACGGGCTTGTAGCCGCGCATGTTGAACGTGCCGAGCTTGGAATCCCGGGCCAGCTCCCAGCGGCTGTCGAGCAGCGAGCCGCGGCCGGCATTGGCCAGGGCACGGCGGGGGTCGTCGTCGAGCGGGAAGACGTCGCTGCTGGTGTCGGCGCGCCGCGGCGGCCCGGCCCGGGCCTCGTCGAGCGCGCGCGCGGCCGCCTCGTCGGCCTCCCGGGGGGTGGGCGCCGCCCGCTTCATCGCGCGGTCGTAGCAGGCCAGCCGGTCGGCGGCCGTCTCGATCGCCACGCAGGCCGCCGGGTCGTGGGTGACGGCGTCTTCTTCGGACTGCGCGTGCGCGGCCAGCGGCAGCAGGGCGCAGGCGGACAGGATCAGCAGGGGCGTCGGGTGGGCCATGGCGGGTCCGGGGTCTGGATCGCGGAGAGTCTAGCCGGCGCGGCGGGCGGCGGGCCGCGGGCCGCGGCGCGACGCGGGTGCTACAGGATCCAGGCCAGCACGAACAGCCCGACCATCGAGAACGCGAGCCCGAGCTTCAGCACCGTGCCGAAGGCGATGCCGAGCCAGGTGCCGAAGCCGACCCGGGTCGCCAGGGCCACGTCCCGGCCGTGCAGCAGTTCGCCCGCCAGCGCGCCGACGAAGGGGCCGGCGAACAGCCCGGGGAGCCCGAAGAACAGTCCCGCCATCGTGCCGAGCACCGCGCCGACCAGCGCCTTGCGGCTGGCGCCGACCCGGCGCGCGCCCAGGGCCGTGGCCCAGAAGTCGACCACCAGCGACAGCAGGGTCAGCAGCCCGAGGACCACGAGCACCGGGATGCCGACGTACGCGAAGCCGCCCGCCCAGGCGCCCAGCGCCATGCCGGCGAACACCAGCGGCAGGCCGGGCAGGGCGGGGAGGATGGTGCCGGCGAGCCCGACGAGCACGAGCGCCGCGGCCAGCACGTACCAGACGGTCTGCAGTTCCATTGCGGGAGTCTTCCACAGACGGACGGCCCGCGGGGCGGGCCGTCAAGGTCACGGAGGGAGAGAGGCGTCCGCCGCGGGTCAGCGCAGCCATGCGCGGCCGTCGGCCACGCGCACGTACGAGCCCTCGCGGATGCCGCCGAGGTCGTTCTGCGAGACGACGGTCGTGCGACCGTTGTCCAGGCGCACGTGCACGTCGTAGGTCGACTGCGACTGCACGCGGTTCTGGATGGCGTTGCCGGCGACCGCGCCGCCGACCGCACCGGCGACGGTGGCGGTGTTGGCGCGGCCCTCGCTGTCGGTATTGCGCTCGGCGATCTCGCGCGCGGCCACCGCGCCGACGATGCCGCCGATCACCGCGCCGGTTGCGTTCGGGGCGCTGCTCCCGCGGGCGCGCTGGTCGATCCGGGTGACCACGCCGCAGGTGTCGCAATAGGCGCCCTGCGAGCTGCCGTAGCCGCTGCCGTAGCCGCCGCCCGAGTAGCCGGGCGACGTGCTGGCGCAGCCCACCATCGCGGTGGCGGCAATGAGCGCGGCGGCGCTCGTGATGCGGATCTTCATGGTCTGGCTCCTGCACGGCATGGGGAAGTCCGGCCCGAACTTAGGCGCCATGTCGTGAACAGGTGGTCAACCGCGCCGGCGGCGTGCAGTCGGCGTTCATGCGCCGCCGGCGGGCGCCGCGCTCAGCCGCGGAAGTCGGTGTGGCAGGCCTTGCAGTCCTTGCCGATGTCGTCGAGCGTGGCCTTGAGGCCGGCGCAGTCCATCGGCGGCGACGTGCGTGCCCTGTCCAGCGTCGCGCGGAAGCCGGCGGTGTGCTGCGCGAAGCGGGTGTTTTCGGCAAGCCCGGGGAAGGCCGGGTCGAGGTCGTTGCCGAGCAGGCGGAGGGCCTCGAGGTGGGGCAGGGCGTCGATGGCGCCGCAGCGGTTGGCGTCGAGCTTCTGCCGCAGCTGGGCGGCGTGCGCCGACATCAGCTGCATGGCCGCGGTCGGATACTTGTCCTGCCAGGTGCGGCGGCCCTCGAAGGTGCGCATCAGCATGACCAGCGCGACGATCCCGACCACCAGGCCCAGCAGGAAGACGAACAGGTAGCGGCTGGCGGCCGACGGCGCCCGGCGCGGCTGGCGGGGTGCGTTCGGATCGGACGGAGTGGCTTGCGGCCTGGGTGTCGACATTGCGTGGCTTCCCTTGGGTCGAAAGGACCGATTGTATTCGCCGGTGCCGCTAAAATGCGCGCATGGACACCGGCTGGAACCAGCGCTTCGCGGGCATCGACCGACTCTACGGCCGCGGCGCGGTCGAGCGCTTCGCCACGTGCCACGTCGCCGTGATCGGCCTGGGCGGGGTCGGCTCCTGGGTCGCCGAGGCGCTGGCGCGCAGCGGGGTCGGCAGCCTGACCCTCGTCGACGCCGACGACCTGTGCGTGTCCAACACCAACCGCCAGCTGCCGGCGCTGGACGGGCACTACGGCCGCGCCAAGGTCGAGGCCATGGCCGAGCGCTGCCGGGCGATCAACCCCGCGATGGCCGTGCATGCGGTGCCCAGCTTCCTCACCCCGTCCAACCTCGGCGAGCTGCTCGACCGCGGCTACGACCTCGTGGTCGATGCCTGCGACAGCTTCCGCAGCAAGGTCGAGATGATCGCCTGGTGCCGGCGTCGCAAGCTGCCGCTGGTGGCGGTGGGCTCCGCGGGCGGCCGCGTCGACCCGACGCTGGTGCGCGTGCGCGACCTCTCGCGGACCGAGCACGACGCGATGCTGGCCCTGGTGCGCAAGAAGCTGCGCGGCGAGTTCAACTTCCCGAAGGGCCCGAAGCGCTACTTCGGGGTGCCGGCGGTGTATTCGCTGGAGAACGTCCGCTACCCGCAGGCCGACGGCAGCGTCTGCGGCCTGCGCCCCGCATCCGGCGGCGAGGAGGGGTTCAAGCTCGACTGCGGCAGCGGCCTGGGCGCGGCCACCCACGTCACCGGGGCCTTCGCCTTCGCCGCCGCCGGCAAGGCGCTGGACATGCTGCTGGCGGCGAAGCGCAGGGGCGTCGCCGCGGACGGGAACCGGCGCGCGCCGATCGAGGCGGACACGGCCGCACGCCGACCCTAGGACCGCGTCCCGCGAAAGCGTGCTTCGGCAACCGGTCGGCCGCGAGCGCGCCCCGGGACCCGCGTCACTCCGCGATGGGCGGCAGCCCGAACAGCCTTTGCGCATTCCGGGTGGTCGCGGATGCCACCTCGGCCGGGTCGACCCCGCGCAGGGTCGCGATCGCCTCGCACACCACGCGCAGCCGCGCCGGTTCGTTGTGCTGGCCGCGGATGCCCGAGTCGGGCTGGTCCGGCGCATCGGTCTCCAGCAGCAGGAACTCGAGCGGCATGTCCGCCGCCAGCCTGCGCAGGCGGCTGGCGCGCTCGTAGGTCACCGGTCCGCCGAGCCCGACCAGGAAGCCGAGCTCCCACAGCGCCTCCGCCTGCTGCCGGCTGCCGGAGAAGC
>LSQX01109162.1_pt1 | contig 21687 bp, 23 predicted proteins | sample 654561 | NCBI WGS metagenome assembly LSQX01 (sample SAMN04489861, study PRJNA283612) | anaerobic digester metagenome | isolation source: 4 biogas reactors fed with cattle manure at either 37C or 55C with and... | place: Denmark: Kongens Lyngby | collected 2014
AGATGTGTATAAGAGACAGGTATAATACATGATGCAAAAATAGGGTCAATCATTTTTTTCATGCCATCGTACTGACTGAATAAATAAACAACATTTTAAGAAAATAGAGTGTTTAAATGACTTAGGTTGTTTGTTTTTATAAAAGTTTTTATTGTCTGCTTAAGTCTCAATAACGTTTGCTGTGCACTGGTGTTATGCGAAAAACAAAAAGTATCAGACATAAAAAATCCGCAGTACTAAATTTGTAAAAATGAAGCTGACTGCGGATTTTTAAGTGATTTAAAATAATTTTATTCAATTCAAATTATTGAATTTAATAAATATTATTCAACTGTTACACTTTTTGCCAGGTTTCTAGGCTGGTCGACATCTGTACCGCGTAAAACTGCCACGTGGTAAGACAACAACTGCACAGGAATACTATATATAATTGGCGCAAGCAACGCGCTAACCTGTGGCACATAAACCACATGCTGACGCTCTTTATCTGCAGGAATGCCGCTATTTTCATCTGCAAATACAAACAGCTCACCACCACGTGCCTGTACTTCTTCCATATTGGATTTTAGTTTATCCAGCATGTCATCATGCGGTGCTAAAATCACCACAGGCATGTCATTGTCTACCAATGCCAATGGGCCGTGCTTTAATTCACCCGCAGCATAACCTTCTGCGTGAATATATGAAATTTCTTTCAGTTTTAACGCACCTTCCAAGGCAATTGGGAATTGTGTGCCACGACCCAAGAACAAGCAGTGATTTTTCTCTACAAACAATTCAGACAAACGCAAAATTGCCGTATCATTTTGCAAAGTATCTAAAATCACTTTTGGTGTGTGCCACAAGCCTGCAATAATTTCAGCTGTTTCTGTTGCTGCTATTGCATTTTTCACTTGACCAATTTTGAGCACCAACAGCATTAATGCTGCCAACTGTGTGGTAAAGGCTTTGGTCGATGCCACACCAATTTCAGGACCTGCAAGCGTCAACAAACTATGATGGGTTTCACGCACCATAGATGAAGTCGCTACGTTACAAATGGTCATGGTGCTAATATTTAAGCCTTTTGCAGCAGCACGTTTTTGCGTGTCGCGTAAAGCAGCTAAAGTATCTGCAGTTTCACCCGATTGTGAAATGCACACATACAACGTATTATTCACAATCACTGGCGTGCGATAACGGTATTCGCTGGCAATTTCCACATGACATGGCAAGTTAATCAGCTGTTCAAACCAATATTTTGCAATCATCCCCGCATGGTAGCTGGTACCACAGGCAATAATCTGTACCTGTTGAATCTTGGCAAAATCAAGCTCAGCATCTTTCAGGAAATCTTCACGTAAAGCGTTGCCATTTAATGCTTGTGAAATGGTTTGTTGAATCGCTTCAGGTTGCTCATAAATTTCTTTGAGCATGTAGTGCTTATATTCACCCTTCGATGCATTGCTTACAGTTGCATCCAGCTCTTTTACAGGGCGTTGAACCGTTTGACCATTTACAAAAACTTCAATGCTGTGGCGGGTTAAGCGGGCAATATCACCTTCTTCCAAATACATGAAACGGTTGGTAATTGGCAATAACGCCAATTGGTCTGAACTGATAAAGTTTTCGCCAATACCGACACCAATCACCAAAGGCGAACCTTCACGCACAGTGATCAACTCATCTGGATAATCGGTATGGATAATTCCAAGTGCATAAGCACCTTTCAGTTGTGGCACGACTTGCTGTACCGCAGCCAATAAACTCGGTGCAGTTTTAAGAGCATGGTCGACCAAATGGGCAACCACTTCAGTATCCGTTTGAGAACTGAACACATAGCCTAAAGTTTCCAGCTCGTCTTTCAGTTCTTGATAATTTTCGATAATACCGTTGTGTACGACAGCAACATTGCCAGAAATATGCGGATGTGCATTGTTTTCAGTCGGTTTACCATGTGTTGCCCAACGCGTGTGCGCAATACCGAGTGAACCTGTTATTTGAGAATCTAGTACTGCTTGCTCAAGATTTGCTACTTTACCGACACGACGCTCACGCAAGACCTGACCTTGACTAATCAATGCCAAACCTGCGGAATCATAACCGCGATATTCTAAACGCTTTAAACCTTCAATGAGGATATTGGTAATACTACGTTCTGCAACGCCACCGACAATACCGCACATAGGAACTTCCTCTTATTTTTTCAATTTTTGTGGACGTTGATAATTTTCTTTAGTGAACTGTTTAGAACGTTCCACAGCTAAACACTGTTCTGCAACATCACGGGTAATGGTCGAACCTGCGCCTACCGTTGCACCATTGGCAATGGTGACAGGTGCAACCAATGAACTATTTGAACCAATAAAGACTTGGTCACCAATAATAGTTTTAAATTTATTGGCACCATCATAATTGCAAGTAATCGTACCTGCACCAATATTGCTGCCTGCACCCACTTCGGCATCCCCTAAGTAGGTAAAGTGGTTGGCTTTGGAGCCTAAACCAATTTGACTGTTTTTCACTTCAACAAAGTTGCCAATATGCACTTCATTGGCCAATATTGTACCCGGGCGTAAACGTGAGAACGGGCCAATTTGCGCATCTTCACCTACAACCGCTTGGTCAAATACGCTATACGGCTGAACTTTAGTGCCCGCAGCAATTTTGGTGTTTTTGAGGATACAACCTGCACCAATCTCTACGCCATCACCTAGTTCGCAATTACCTTCAATAATCACGTTAATGTCAATGCGAACGTCTTTACCTGCATGGAGATTGCCACGTAAATCAAAACGGGTTGGGTCAATTAAATGCACACCTTGTTGCATAAGTTGCTTGGCTTGGAAGTTCTGGAATTCACGTTCTAAGGCAGCCAATTGTACACGGTCATTCACGCCTTCTACTTCAAAAGCCAGTTCGGGTTTTACCGATGCAACTTCTAAACCATCGGCAATTGCCATCGCCACAATATCGGTCAGGTAATATTCACCCTGCGCATTGTTATTGCTTAGTTTTGGCAGCCATTCATGTAATTTGGCATTACTGACGCAGTAAATACCCGTGTTAATTTCTTGAATTTGGCGCTGTGCTTCAGATGCATCTTTATGTTCAATAATCGCTTGAATTTTACCGTTTTCACGCACAATACGACCATAACCCGTGGCATCAGCAAGGGTAAGTGTCACCAAGCCAATTTGGGTTTCACGTGAAACATCGAGTAGCTTTTGTAAAGTTTGCTCTGTAATACAAGGTACATCTCCCGATAAAATCAGTGATACACCTTCACGTGGTAAAACAGGCAAAGTCACTTTGACTGCGTGACCTGTGCCCAACTGTTCAGCTTGTTCGACCCACTGTACCTGTTCATGCGCAAACGCATTTTGCACCAAAGCACCGCCATGACCGTAAATGGTAATTATATGATCTGCTTGTAATTTTTTTGCGGTATCAATCACGTGACCCAAGAGTGGGCGTCCTGCAAGAGGTTGTAATACTTTTGGTAAATTTGAACGCATGCGCGTGCCTTTACCTGCTGCAAGAATAATCACGGTGGTAGACATGTTGAATCCTAGTGATGGCTAAACCAAAGTAAAAGATAAATAAATATAAATACATAATGCGGCCCAAAGACCCGCAATAATATCGTCCAGCATGATGCCAAAACCACCCTCGACCCGACGGTCAATCACACGTATTGGCCAAGGTTTCCACACATCAAATAGTCGGAATAGGGCAAAACCCACAATTACCCAGACCCAGCTGATTTGATTGATAAAAATCAGGGGTAAAAAGGTAATCGATTGTCCTGCAAATTCATCCCAAACAATACGACCATCATCATGTACGCCCATAACCTGTGCAGTACGTCCACAGATATATATGCCAACGAGGGACATGATGGCAATGGCAAAAAGGCTTGGAATGAAACCAAGCGCGAACCAAATGGGAATGAACAGTAGGGCAAAGGCCGAACCAAAGGTACCGGGAGCTTTGGGTAGTAGACCTGAACCGAAGCCAACACCACAGCATACAATCAGTCGGTCAGTCCAAGACATGGCTTTGAAATTAATCGCGGGTTTTTGCAAAGTGTTGGTATCCATGAAAATGAAGTGAACGATCTACGCCATTCTGTTCAAAGCTTAAGCGGTTTTGATTGTTAATTTTGCCAATAATATGAATAGGGGTATTCAGCGGTTTTTGCAAAAGCTGCTGATAATTTTGTGGGCTTATTGTAAAGCATAACTCATAGTCATCGCCACCTGCCAAGGCATATTGCCACTGCTTTTGTTGTGGTAATTCGGTTAATGCAGCATCTATAGGCAGTTGGCTGAGTTCAATACAAGCACCGACCTGAGAGGCTTTGAGAATATGCCCTAAATCTTGTGCCAAGCCATCTGAAACATCAATCATGCTTGAAGCCAGACCTTTGAGTTGTTGTCCAAGTTGACAACGTGGTGTTGGGTAGTCGAGACGTTGTTTTAAAGGATGATCGAGATGATCTAAACCAAAAGCGGCATCACCGACTTGTCCGCTGACGCAAATATAATCACCGACTTGCGCGCCTGAACGTGGAATGGCATGTCCTTGTTCAATCCAGCCTAAGGCGGTAACGGAAATGGTGAGATGCGGGCTTTGTGTGGTATCTCCACCAATTAAACTTACCCCAAATTGATCGCAACAATCATGTAAACCCTGACTAAACCCTTTGAGCCAGTCGTGATCAATTTGGGGTAGGCTCAATGCCAATAATATACTGTGTGGGGTGGCACCCATGGCGGCAATGTCAGATAAATTGACCGCAACCGATTTCCAACCAATCGCATGTGGGTTGGTATCGAGGGGGAAATGTCGTCCAGCGACTAAAGTGTCGGCACAAATGACCAATTGCTGTTGGGGTGGAGGAGTGAGCAGAGCTGAGTCATCACCGACACCTAAATCGACTGCATCTGGACGCGGTCTGTTGAAATAGGTCTCAATAATGGAAAACTCAGCCATACAACAATCGACTCAATATTTTGAATTAGTTACTTTGTTGCTTTTCTGCTGCACGTAAGCTGTTGGCAAGACGGTCTAATACACCATTGATGTATTTGTGGCTGTCTGCACCACCAAAGTGTTTTGCCAATTCAATCGCTTCATCCAATACCACACGGTATGGAATTTCCAGATGTTGTTCTAACTCATAAGCACCTAAACGTAAGGTGGCGAGTTCAACACCATCGAGGGCTTGAATGTCACGATCAAGAACAGGCACCAGTAATGCATCCAATGCTTCATGATTGGCAACCACTTGAGTCAACAATTCATGATAATAGCCGAGATCCACTTTGTGCATGGCATTTTCCACACGGGTACGTGCTTCAATTTCATGTACTGGATTGTGGCTCATCTGCCATTCATAAATACCTTGCACAGCAAAACGACGTGCTTTACGTTTTGCTGCATAAGTTGCTTGAAGTGTTTGCGACATAGCGTTAAATAGCCTTTAACAAGTTAACCATTTCAATTGCAGTTAAGGCAGCTTCACTTCCTTTATTACCTGCTTTTGTTCCAGAGCGTTCAATTGCTTGTTCAATACTATCCGTAGTCAATACACCGTTAATCACAGGTAAGCCAGTATCTAAACCAACCACACCTAAGCCTTTGGCACATTCGCCTGCAACAAAGTCAAAGTGTGGAGTGCTACCGCGAATCACTGCGCCGAGTGCAATAATGGCATCATAACCATTCGATGCAGCTAATTTTTTAGCCACAACAGGAAGTTCCCAAGCGCCTGGTGCATGAACAACGGTGATATTATCCTCTGATACGCCATGACGTTTCAATGTGTCAATTGCGCCATCAAGCAAATGCTCAACCACAAAACTATTAAAACGACCGACTAAAATCGCATAACGGCCTTCGCTAGCGAGATGTAATAAACCTTCAATACGGCGAATTGCCATAGCAACCTCGATTATTTCTCTGATGTTGGATCTGCGGTGATATATTCCACCACTTCTAAGTTAAAGCCTGATAAAGCATTGAAACGTAATGGTGAGCTGAGTAGCTTCATTTTTTCAACGCCTAAATCACGTAAAATTTGTGCACCCACGCCAATGGTTTGGTATTGCTGTGACAATGCAGCATTGGCTTTGCCTTGTTTCGGGGATTTAAGGCTGTCTAGGGCAGGGCCCAAGTCTTGCAATTGAGCTTGACCAATCCAGACCAAAACACCACGTTCACTGTTGGCAATTTCTTTTAAAGCACGGTCTAAATTCCAAGTTGCCGAACCATCTGCTTTTTTCAGCTTCAGCAAATCACGGGTTGGATTAAAACCATGCACACGTACTGTGGTAACGCCTTCTTTCGGCTCGCCTTTGACCAATGCCAAGTGAATGTCTGGGTTCCCCAGTTCACGGTAGCGATATAAGTCAAAAGTACCATATTCGGTGTCGATGCTTTGCTGATCCAAACGCTCTACAGTTTGCTCATTGGTCATACGGTAGTGGATTAAATCTGCAATGGTGCCAATTTTGAGGCCATGTTTTTCAGCAAAAACTTCTAAATCTGGACGACGCGCCATGGTGCCGTCTTCATTGATAATTTCACAAATTACCGATGCTGGCTCTAAACCTGCCAAACGGGAAAGGTCACAACCTGCTTCGGTATGACCGGCACGGTGCAAAACGCCACCTGGCTGTGCCATGAGTGGGAAAATATGCCCGGGCTGAACAATATCGGCAGGCTTGGCATGTGCAGCGACTGCAGTTTGAATGGTATGCGCACGCTCTGCGGCAGAAATACCAGTCGTAATGCCTTCCGCAGCTTCAATGGATAAGGTAAAGTTTGTGCCATGTTGCGCACCGTTGGCATCGACCATTAAAGGTAGGTTCAATTGCTGGCAACGGTCACGACTTAAGGTCAGACACACAAGACCACGTGCATGAGTAATCATGAAGTTGATATCTTCAGGGCGAACGTGAGTTGCGGCAATGACTAAATCGCCTTCATTTTCACGGTCTTCATCATCCATCAGGATGACCATTTTTCCTGCACGGATATCTGCTACGAGCTCTTCAACAGTATTGAGCGGCATCTACCTTCACCTTCTGATTTGTCTGGAACGACATTTTACTGACATAGACGCATAGTCTAACGCTTTTTGCCCTGTTTTGCCTATGCTTATCATTTTCATTGCGTGACTTATGGTTATACACAGTGCTGCAAGGCTTGCAAAGGGGCGTAAATTTTTATTTTACTGTTTGGTGTAGATTATTTAGGCAGTTGGAGTGCGGTAGGAATTAGAAAAACCAGCAACTGAGCGCATCCAGTAAATCAAGCCTTTAGGATGAGGGGCGTTACTGGAGGTTATTCCAAAAATAGGTACTCGCTTTAGACAGGATGTGACCAATCCCGTCTAAAGCGCTGTTGCTGTTAGGGTAAAACCAAATTTTGATGAAGTCAGATTGTTTTAACGCTCACGTAAGGCTTCTTTGGCTTTGTTAAATGGCTAGATGAGAAAATCCAATACCGTTTTTTCACCTGTTTTAATATCTACAGTCGCGACCATACCTGGGGTGATGTTAAAATTTTGACCTGCTTTATTGCTTAGTTGGTCTGAATCGGTACGAATATAGACCCGATAATAAAATTGATCTTGTTTGACTTCATCTCGTAAGGTATCGGGCGAAATCACGGTTACTTTGCCTTTTAAGCCACCATAAATTGAATAATCATAGGCGCTAATTTTCACCAAAGCGTCTTGATCAGGGCGAATAAATGCAATATCACGCGGCAAAATTCGTGCTTCGACCAGCAGTTGTTCATCTAGCGGTACAATGGTCATCAGCTTGCCGTTTTGCGGAACGACACCGCCCAAAGTCATCACATCAATTTCTTTGACAATGCCATGTACAGGTGATTTAAACAGCGTGCGGCTCAAGCTATCTGATTTGCCTTTTACCACTTGTGCCTGAGTTTCAATGTCGGTATTGGCTTTGGCCAGTTCTTCACGTGATTTCACATAATACTGATTGCGCACATCACTCATTTGATTGCGTAAATTATTGGCTTCACGTTTTAAACGCAGTACTTCTACCTCGCTGGCTGCACCTTTGGCAACCAACGGTTCGGTCATGGCCAGTTCTTGCTCTACCAGTGTCAGAGCTTGTTTTAGTCCAGACAAAGATTCTTCTAAATTGGCGCGGCGTGAGCGATACAACGCTGTTTCTTCATTGACCAGTTGAGGCTCTTTTAATACTTCGGCAGGGAAGGATAAGGCTGTGCCATTCACTTCTGCGCGTAAACGTGCTGCTGTAGCCTGTGCTGGGAGTAATAATGATGTGGATTCACCAACATTCGAGGCAAAACGCGTTGGGTCGAGTTGTGCCAAAACTTGACCTTGCTTGACAATTTCACCTTCACGGACATGTAGCTGAGTTAAAATGCCACCTTCTAAAGATTGCACAATTTGCTCTTTAGATGAAGGAATGACCTTGCCTGTACCCGTTGTGACTTCTTCAAGTTTAAACACCCATGCCCAAACCAGGAAGACCAGTAAACCAATACAAATCAGCCAGATAAAAACGCTGGATTTAGGTAATTCAGGTTCAAGATCGGTCAGTTTCATCACTCGCTGAGGGTTAAGTTCTTTTTCGCTCATGCTTTTACTCCCGACGCAGGGCTAGCTTTTATCTGAGATTGACTTAAGACCTGATCACGTGGCCCATCCATGACAATTTTTCCATCATTCATGACAATAATTCGATCTACCAATTCCAAAACCGCCCGACGATGGGTCGCAATCACCAAAGTACGTTGTCCTAGCCAGCCTTTTAAATGCTCAATCAATTGTTTTTCGGAAATATCATCAATTGCAGCGGTAGGTTCATCCAGCAGCAAAATATTCGGTTGGCGAATTAATAAGCGTGCAAGTAATAAGGCTTGACGTTGCCCACCTGAAAAGCCAATGCCACCTTCTAAAATGACATGATCCAGTCCTTCTTTTTTGTCTTGCACAAACTGGAGCGCCCCTGTGATTTTAAGCGCATGTAACAGATCATCATCACTGGCCAAAGGCGCACCCGCCTTAGGGTTTATCACTGAAATTAATATTTTTTAAAAGGTAGGTTTGTTGCTCTATCGAATAGCTTTTTGAAAGTCTTTATTTGAATTTATCTTATCCGCTGCAATATGAATTGATTATGGCTGTGGATAATTTTTTGAAACGTGTGCATAACTATTGGATTCAATGTAGTTAGACCATCGTCTTGTTGTATATTCGAGACGTGTTGACAGGGGATGTCATAAAAAATACACACTTTTCTGTGATTTCTTGCACAATAAATGCAAAAAAGTCATATCTTGCATATCCTTCATTGTACTTGTGTGGTTAGAATAGAAGAACTGTGCACAAGATCTCTCACGTCTGTTATGAATATATTAATCGTTGATGATCATCCGCTGTTTCGTCATGCCTTAATTCAGGCGGTTCGTTATAGCTTACCGCAAGCTCAAATTCATGAAACTGCTGCAGTGAATGAATTGTATGAGCGTTTGGAAAATGGGCCTGAGCCTGATCTTGTTTTATTAGATTTGAATTTGCCAGGTGCATCGGGCTTTTCTGCTTTAGTGCATGTACGTGCGCAATATCCATCTATCCCGATTATTGTGGTGTCTGCTCACGAAGAAGCATCGATTATTCAGCGTTCTATTGCGCATGGTGCAATGGGCTATATTCCAAAATCGGCACATCCAAGCCATATTGGAGAAGCTATTCGTCAGGTACTGGAAGGTGAAATTTGGTTACCACCAAACTTGGCTGCCAACGTAAGTTTTGACCCTCGTGCTGCAGATGAAACCGCTTTGGCCGAACGCATTCAATCTTTAACTCCGCAACAATTCCGTGTATTGATGATGGTGGCAGAAGGCTTATTGAACAAGCAAATTGCCTATGAGTTAGATGTTTCTGAAGCTACCATTAAAGCGCATGTAACGGCTATTTTCCGTAAATTGGGTGTGCAAAATCGTACTCAGGCAGTTTTGGCAATTAATGCTTTAAATATTGAAGAAAAGAAAATGTGATTGATCTGTAAAAGATTGATTTTAATAGCCGCTGTATTGATCTTGAAGATTGAACAGCGGTTTTTTATTGGGTGATGATCGCTACTCACCTTATATTGGCCATAAAAAAAGCCTAAACCCTTTGGATTTAAGCCTTCTAAGACATCATGTGACTACATGATAATGAAATTTGGCGGTGAGAGAGGGATTCGAACCCTCGATACGCTATTAACGTATACACACTTTCCAGGCGTGCTCCTTCAGCCACTCGGACACCTCACCATAGGCGGTGGATAATAACCAAAAAATAGCATAAAGCCAAGTTGAAACATTTGATTTAGAGAAAAACTTATAACGTAGTGCTATGATTCTCAAAAATACCGTCTAAATTGAAGACACCTATGCAAAGTACTGCAAAAAAAGCAGCCTTACCCGTTGTTACTTTGGCTGCACTCGGAGTTGTATTTGGGGACATTGGAACCAGTCCGCTTTACGCCTTCCGACAAACTTTTTTAACGGCTCATCTTGCAATTACCCAAGCCAGTGTTTTAGGAATTTTATCCCTGATTTTCTGGTGCATGATGCTCACCATTAGCTTCAAATATGTCACCGTTATCATGCGTGCCGATAACAATGGTGAGGGTGGGATCATGTCGTTACTGGCATTGAACCTGCGAACAACCCGCATTGCTGAAGATAAAAAAATCTTCCTGATTGCACTTGGCTTTATTGGTGCATCCCTGTTCTTTGGCGATGGCATTATCACTCCCGCAATTTCTGTGCTGTCTGCTATTGAAGGGCTGAGCATTGCCACGCCTGTATTTAACCAATGGTTAGTACCACTCTCGATCGGTATTTTAGCGGGATTATTCATGGTGCAGCGTCATGGTACAGGCACCATGGGCAAATTTTTTGGCCCTTTAACGTTGTTGTGGTTTTTTGCGATTGGTGGTGCAGGCTTGCTCAGCATCATCCAAACCCCATTTGTATTGGCCATGATAAGCCCACATTGGGCCTTTAACTTTGTGGTACAACAACCCTTTGTGGCATTTTTAACCATGGGTGCTGTGATTCTGACCATGACTGGTGGTGAAGCGCTGTATGCCGATATGGGGCATTTTGGTCGCATGCCAATTCGTCTAGCTTGGTTTGTCATTGTCTTGCCTTGTCTATTACTGAATTATGCAGGACAAGGTGCGCTTTTATTGCGTAACCCAGAAGCCATTGAAAACCCATTTTATATGCTAGTACCAGAATGGGGTCTATACCCGATGATTGGGCTCGCTACAGCTGCGGCTGTCATTGCGTCTCAAGCTGTGATCACAGGTGTTTTTTCAATGGTCAATCAGGCCATTCAATTGCGTTATTTACCTCGCCTGACGGTACGCCACACCTCCGATGTAGAGCGTGGGCAAATTTATTTGCCATTTATTAACTGGGCCTTATTTATTTCGGTGCTGATTTTAATTTTGCTATTTGAAAACAGTGCCAATTTAGCCAGTGCCTATGGTGTGGCCGTGACCATGACCATGCTTTGCGGCACGATTTTAATTTCAATTTTGGCCTATGGTTTTTGGCGCTGGCCTATGTGGAAAGTTGCCCTGTTTGCGGTGCCATTTTTAACGTTGGACTTAATTTTTGTGGCGTCAACTTCGCTCAAAATTGTCGCAGGGGGATGGGTCCCAATCTTAATTGGTGCAGTCATGTTTACCATCTTGATGACTTGGAAAGATGGTCGTGCCTTAGTCATTAAGCGTTTGGAAAAAGATGCCTTGCCGATTGATCTGTTTATTCAAAGTGTCAGCATGGGTAATGAAACCAAATTTGTACCAGGAGATGCGATTTTCCTGACAGGTACGCCAAACATTGTACCGCATGCCATGTTGCACAATATTAAGCACAATAAGGTGCTGCATGAACGTAATATCATGGTGACGGTGATTACTCGCGATATTCCATTTGTGGCACAGCAAGATCGGATTCAGGTCGAAAAGCTGGATGATCGTTTCTATCGGATTAGTATGTATTACGGTTTTAAAGATCAGCCGAATATTCCGCGTGCTTTAAAACAAGCTTACAACCAGCTCGAATTTGAGTTTGATATGATGCAAATGAGCTTCTTTATTTCGCGAGATCGTATTGTGCATACCGTGGGTGATGGTATGTCACCATGGCGTGAAAAACTGTTTATTTCTATGCAGCGTAATACCAGTCCTGTAAGTGATTTTTATCAAATTCCAACCAACCGTGTGGTTGAATTGGGCAGTCAAATCGAGATTTAAATTTGACTCATGCAAGGCTAAAAACCAGCACCTCATGTGCTGGTTTTTTATTTTTACAATTTTCTGATCTTTCAAATCAAAAAATTGGGAAGATGTCGATATTGAAGACAGCAATATTATTGTTCTGTAGAGTTCGGTTGCTCGGCGTTTACATCTGTATCCTGTGCTGCAGGGGCAACTGTTTCAGGTATAGATTCACTTGGCATATTGGCCGCAGCATGTTCAGGCATGTTGGTTGCTGTCGCTTGAGGTAGTAGTCTGTAAAGTTTCTGCGCTGATTTCTAAATCATCACCTGCATTAATCGGTAAATCTGCCGAAGAAGACAGTAACGGGGCAGATGGCGTAGCGGTGTGTTGCTCACTCACCTGTTCTGCTTGTGTGGCATGTTGTATAGCTGTTTCGGTACTGGCAGAAGCAGGCACAGAAGCCTCAGGCTGTGCAATCATCTCTTGATCAACTGCGTTCGGGAGTGCAGTCATCGGTGGCGTATTTTCAGTATGCGTCACAGCTTGGGGTTCAGCATTTTGCACAATACGGATTTGCCCACTGGCTACCAATTCCTCTAAAGAGCCTACTTGCCCATTAATACTGGTCTGAATTTTGACTTTAGACAGGCTTTCTAAAGTATCGCCCGTTTGAATGGGTGGTTCTGAAAAGGCAGAAATGCTCATCAAGGAACTGGTTAAACCGAAAGCAAAAAGATGAAAACGCATGTTTGACTCCATCAAAACTATTTTTAAATCATTACGCATACCGCTTAAAAAATAGGGGCGGTATTTGTTGTATTTTGGGTGGCATGAGCTTGGCAGATTTGCCAAAAGTGTTGCAATCAAACCTACTAAAACTACCTCAGACTGATGTCAAACTTACCTAAAACTCAGGCTGTGTGGGGCTTTTGTAGGGTTATATGCGGGCTTTTGTTTAATTGTTAAACGAACAAGAGTGACTTCATATACAAGCTGTAAGTGGATTGTTAAGCTCGAGCATCCTCTGCGGATCTAGAGCGAAGTTACAGTAAGGGTTATGGCAAGAAAACGGCGCAATTCCAAAAAACATTGGACTCAAATTTTCAATCAAAATAGTTTAAAAGTACTGCTGGGTGTTGTGGCAACAGGCAGCTTCGCGATTGCCTTTGGTCAGGAAAAAGTAAGTCAGTGGATGTCGCTGATTCCAAGTACAGGCAACGGTGCATGCCTGACTCCGTTTTATCGGGAAGTACCGCCATATTTACTGAAAGCTAGCCTGCAAAAAGACAGTTATCCGCTATGTTTTAATGATTTTAGTGTGATGTATTCAGGTGTATCCAAAACGCCGTTATGGGTGGCTGAAGCATTAACCCCTGCACGTTTTAATCAGCGGATTCCACGTGAAGATAATTTTCATGAAGAACCACGGGTTAAGGCAGAACACCGTGCGACGTTACAGGATTATCGTGGTTCGGGCTATGACCGTGGTCACATGGCGCCAAATGCAGATATGACCAATTTGGCCGCGCAGTTTGATAGTTTTTCTCTGGCCAATATTGTGCCGCAAGCACCTAAAAATAATCAGCAAGTCTGGCGTGAACTTGAAGAAGCCACCCGTGCAATGGTGACCAAACAAAAGCAAGATGTGTATGTGATTACAGGGCCAAGCTTCAATACCAAACGTCTAAAAACGATTGGGCAGGGTGTGATTGTGCCGACTGCAGTATATAAAGCCGTGTATATGCCGAAAACTGGGGCGATTGGTGCTTACTATGCACCGAATAATGACTCACTACAGGTGAAAGTGGTCAGTGTCTGCTATTTAGAAGAACAGTTGGGCATCAATTTATTCCCACAATTAAGCGAAGAGCAAAAGCGAAATACTTACAAATTGCCACTGACCGCGAATGCTGTCAAAGCCAATACGCCAATTGCATATTCGCATTAGGATGCAGTAAGCCAATGTGCTGAAGAGGTGCCTACCGAGCAGTTACAAGCTTTACAGACCGAATTTAAACGCTCAGGCAGCAGTCCTGCTTCAGGTGCCAGTATTGACACAGAAACCCAAGATGCAATTGTGAAGCAGTTGATTGAAGCACTGTTGCAATATATTTTACAGTTGTTGAAATCTTAAACTGGGTTAAGATGCAAAGTATGGCCCCTTCACGCTCAGGTGAATTCAATGTTTAAACCGTTTCAAAATGGCACTGAATCACACGCCATTTATGATCTAACCTTAGAAAATGATCTCGATTGCATCAATGTCTATGGCAATTTGCAAATCAGTAAGGATCAGGCAGGATTACAGGCAGCTAAAGCCTTGCAAGCTATGATTAATGAGGTCGTGGCAGCATTGGAGCAATGCCCAAACTTACCTGAAAAACTGGAACGTCCCGAAGCGGGTGAAATTGAAAATCCATTCTTGTGATGGATAAAATTTAAACGGATTGAGCTTCCAAGCAGCAAGATATAAAAAAGCCCGCCACTTTACAGCGCGGGCTTTTTATTTTGAATCATTCAAATGCAAAGTTTTGAATTAGTCTTCAGTTTTAGCCATAGCTCGATACAACACCGCACCAATCACCGCACCGACAATTGGAGCGACCCAGAAAGCCCAAAGCTGGCTCAGTGCTGCAGTTTCTGCAAAGAAGGCTACACCTGTACTACGTGCAGGGTTAACAGATGTATTGGTCACAGGAATACTGATCAGGTGGATTAAGGTCAGTGCCAAACCAATTGCAATTGGGGGCAAAACCTGCAGGCGCACGTTTGTCAGTTGCACCCATAATAATCATCAAGAAACCTGCAGTGAGTACAACTTCAATCATTAAAACTGAGCTAAGTGCGTATTTACCAGGAGATAAATCTCCATAGCCGTTGGTTGCGAAACCACCTGTACCTGCAAAGCCTGCTTGACCTTGAACAATCAGATACAGCACCAATGCCGCTAGCGTTGCACCAATAATTTGCGAAATAATATAAGGCGCCAGTTCTTTGGCTTCAAAACGACCGCCTGCCCATAAACCAATACTGACCGCAGGGTTAAAGTGTCCACCTGAAATATGACCAAGCGCATAGGCTGCTGTTAAAACGGTCAAACCGAAAGCAAGTGATACACCTACAAAACCAATGCCTAATTCAGGGAAAGCTGCCGCCAATACCGCACTACCACAGCCACCGAAGACCAGCCAGAAGGTCCCAATCAGCTCCGCGAAATATTTATTTAATTTGATTCTCCAGTGCTTATTTTTTGAGTTAAATTGATTTAACTTAAATTAAACTAATCGCATTTTATAACAATAGTGTGATGAATTTATCATAAATTTAAGTAGAAAGGATAAATTATACACGGCGCTGCAAGCGCCATTGTTGAGGGGTGTGCTGTGTCCATTGTTTAAAGGCGCGCTGAAAAGCACTCTGTTCTGAATAACCCAAGAGCAGAGCAATTTCCTGCAAACTTAAATGCGGGTCTTGCAAATACTGTTCTGCCAGTAAACATCGTACTTCCTGCATACGCTTTTGATAAGTCGTGCCTTGCTGTTGTAAATGGCGCTGTAATTGACGTACAGAAATATGCAATTGTTGGGCAATATGTTCAATTTGATACATATTTTTTTGCAGACCCGTCAAAATGGCTTGCTGCAGGCGCTGATCGGTCTGGGTGCTATTTGGTAGTTTATCTAGCAAGGCCTGCGCCTGTTGCAGCAATAGATGCTGTAAGGTTTGATCGCCCTGATGAAAGAGTTTTGCCAACTCGGAAATGGGCAGTAACACTTGGGTAATTGGCTGAGAAAAACGCACTTTGCAATGAAAATACTGTTCATACAGCGCAATGTTTTTAGGTGCGGGATGATGAAAATGCACTTCGTGCAGGCAAATGTCCTCAAACTGCATAAAATGCTTAAGAAATTCCATCATTAAAGCAATTGCGATCTCATCGGTCAGTTGTGTGGTCATATGCACAGGCAATTCCGACCAACGGATAGATAAATAATCGTTTTGTGCTTCGACCTGCAACGGGCCGCCATCATAAATCAGCCGATGAAAATCATGGTAACGTTGTAGTACCTCGCCCAAATGGTCACAGGACAGGGCTAAATAGGCAATGATGCCCAAATGTTTGGGCTGCACATATTTGGCAATTTTCAGGCCCAAGGCAGGTTGCGGTAACTGCTGCTCTAAGGTGTTAAGCAATTCACGCCAAAGCGCATAATCAAAGCGTTCAAGATTTTGAATACTATGTAATTTTTCTGGAATAGGCAGTTGTTTTGCTTGGTAATAGCACATTAATAAATGCCCTAAGCCGCCATAGACCGAGCCTGTATATTCTTTGAATTGTTGCATGTGTTATCAATTTATTTTTGTCGTCATTTGTCAATGATATAAATTTCTTTGGTCAAGATCTAGTCTACTACTGCACCTATAGTGAACACAGCGGTCAAATCGTACAGGCAGGGAGGCGAGCTGATGTTAAAAGGATTTGTGGTAGGTTTGGTGGTTGCCAATGGTTTTGAATGGGTGGCACATAAATATATTTTGCACGGAACACATCGCCCGGGGCAGCGCCGTTATAGTCCAGTGCCTGAGAGTATGAAATCGCATTGGGAGCACCATCGTGAAGTGCGTAAAACCAGTTTTCATGATCATGGCTATGTTGAAGGCATCAGTAACTGGCGTACTAAAAATGAAATTGTGTCTTTGGCTGTGGTGGCTACAGTCGCCAGTGGTGTGTTCTATCCGATCTCTAAGGGCATGAGTCTGGCTGCTATTTATAGTGCAGCGAATTATTATTATATTCATCGTCGTGCGCATTTAGAGCCAGAATGGGCGGTTAAAAAAATTCCGTGGCATTATGACCATCACATGAACAGCAATCAGGATGCGAACTGGTGTGTGACTAAGCCTTGGTTTGATTATCTTTTAGGAACGCGAGTCATTTCAGCGCCTGCTTTACAGGAGCAAAATCCGCTAGGCATTGCCTTACCTCAGGTGATTGCACAGGGTTTAAACCGTTTGTCTGCTGCATATTTTCCTGCCAAATGGGTCGAGAAAAAATTAGCTGTGGCAGAGCAGGTATCTTAACTATGTTGCAGCAAATGAAGGTTTGTAGTGACAGCTTAGGCAAGTCTTGTCGCAAATGGTCAATATTTTAGGTGTTTTTGGTCAATATTTCGGCTAAAGCTCTGCGTATATTGTGTGCAGTGAAATATCCACGGATGTTTCGGTTGAATATTGTGTGATGATGAATTGATTTTGTTGATTATTTTTTATAAGTCTATTTAAAAAGATAAAAGAACCTCAGCGCTGTGGTTTTTTGAGTTGATAGGAGTCTTCGGATTCCTTTTTTCTGCCTAAATTTTACGTTGACTTCAGTTTTAGGCTAAAAAAAGTGCAATCCTCAGATTGCACTTTTCACAGTTCGTTTGCACTATGATTTTACAAACGCATTTCAATGCCTTGTGCTGCCAAATATTGTTTGGCTTCAGGAATGGTGTGCTGACCAAAGTGGAAAATTGAGGCGGCCAGTACCGCATCGGCACCGCCTTTTAGAATTCCATCGGCCAAGTGTTGTAAATTGCCTACACCGCCAGAAGCAATGGTAGGTACCGTCACACGGTCATTGATGGCACGCATGAGTGCCAAGTCATAGCCTGCTTTGGTGCCATCGGCATCCATTGAGGTGACCAGCAACTCACCTGCGCCGTAGTCTGCCATTTTTACAGCCCATTCAATTGCGTCAATACCAGTGGGTTTACGACCACCGTGGGTGAAAATTTCCCATTTGTTATCACCCGTTTTTTTCGCATCAATAGCAACCACAATACATTGTGCGCCAAAACGCTGTGAGGCTTCCTGTACAAATTCTGGGTTAAACACGGCTGCAGAGTTAATGCTGACTTTATCTGCACCTGCGTTCAATAACAGGCGAATGTCTTCAACCTTGCGCACGCCACCACCTACGGTCAGAGGAACGAACACGGTTTCTGCCATACGCTCTACAGTACGGTAAGTGGTATCACGACCATGATGGGTAGCGGTAATGTCTAAAAAGGTGATTTCATCGGCACCTTGTTCATTATAACGACGCGCCACTTCTACAGGGTCGCCCGCATCACGAATATCAAGGAATTGCACGCCCTTGACCACGCGACCATTATCTACGTCTAGGCAAGGAATAATACGTTTCGCTAGCATAAATTTTTCCAATTATTACAGCCGATTATGAAACTCACCCACACAAGCGCTACACCTTGGTAGATGGAGCGGGTATTCTATCAAACTTAGCTCAGGTTTTTCGCAGGTTTTCTATGTCGGTTTATACTCCTTTGACTTTAAAGGAAGTTCAGGTCTTTGCAGCAGCCTATGGATTGGAGGTCTTGGCGCTGATTCCTATTCAAGGTGGTATTCAAAACACCAATTATTTTTTGCGTTGCGACAATCAAAGCGAGTACGTGCTGACCATTTTTGAAGAACTCGACCAACAGGCAGCGGCTGAGTTAATTCCTGTATTGCAGCATTTGGGGCAAACAGGTTTGCCTGTGGCGGTGCCTTTGTCACACTCAGGACAAGCCATTCATCGTTTAAAAGATAAACCTGCGCAAATTGCACCGCGTTTGATTGGACAGCACCCGACCATAGCAAGCGAAGCACAAGTTGCAGCGATTGCCATTGCTCAGGCAAAAATGCATGTGGCTTTGCAGGACTTTAGCTTGCAGCGTGATCATGTGCGTGACCATGCTTATTGGGCCAGTGTTGCACGCCAATTAAAACCGAGTCTGAATGTGGCAGATCAAGCCTTACTTTCCAAGCTACTCGGACTGTATGAGGCCTTGACCGCAGTCTATCCGCAGCGTCCCAAAGGCTTTATCCACTCAGACTTGTTCCGTGACAATACCTTGTTTGCAGACGATCAATTGCAAGGCATTTTAGATTTTTACGAATTAAATCAGGATGAATTGCTGTTTGATATTGCAATTACCCTGAATGATTTTTGTACTGACTTTCCTGAACTGAGTTTAAATGAAAGCAAAGCGATTGCATTTTTAAATGCCTATGAAAGCGTGCGCCCTTTAACTCAGGATGAAAAAGCCTGTTTAGAATTATATTTGGCAATGGCAGCGGGGCGTTTTTGGTTAATGCGTTTACAGGTGGCAGCTAAAAATGCTGCAGAAGGCCGTACAGGAGCTGATATTTTGCAAAAAAATCCGAATGAAATGCGGAATATGCTGATTGAACGCTTAAAGTTTGTGACGGCTTAAGGATACAGAGATGCGTGATCAAGGACGTTTAGTAGAGTGGTTTGATGAGCAGGGTTACGGTTTTATTCAGCCAAATGACCGCCAGAAAGATCGGGTGTTTTTACACATTAAGGATTTTGCTCGTCAGGGGCCACGTCCCATTGTTGGTTGTGCTTTGGAATATACCGTAACGGTAGATGAACGTGGTCGTTATCGAGCGCAGCAAGCCGTTTATTTAAAAGCTACACAGACCAAAGCAACAGCGGCATCTTCTGCGAAAGCCAAAACATCCAACAGCACACAAAAAATGCAGCCCATGCAGATGCTATGTGTGGCCTATATTGTTGTTTTGGCTTTGTTGACCATGTTGGGGCTACTGAGTGGGATGTTGTTATTATTCATCAGTTTGATGAATGCTCTGAGTTATTGGCTGTATGCACAAGATAAAGAAGCTGCACAGCGGGGCGGGCGCCGTATTCCTGAAAATAATTTGCATATCGTCGCTTTTTTAGGGGGCTGGCCTGCGGCATGGTTGGCACAACAAAAATTACGCCATAAAACACAAAAACAACCCTTTGGTAAGATTTATTTTTGTACAATTTTCTTAAATATCTTACTGATTTTATGGTTTATTTCACCTTTTAATCAGTTGAATATCTAGTTGAGGGTGTTGTTTCCCTAACAGACGAGTCAGGAGCACTATGTCAGATTCAGTCCATCCATACACAGTCGATCAAGACCCACATCGTTTATTGACCATGATTTTATATGTGTTGTATATCGTGGCAATTTTTTCAGCGGGGATATTGGCTGTTATTGCTTTAATCATCAATTATTTAAAACGTGGTGATGTGCAAGGTTCAATTTTTGCCAGTCATTTTACTTGGCAAATTCGTAGCTTTTGGTGGTATTTGGTCTGGAATATCGTGGCATTCATTCCCTTTGTTTTTGTGCTGTTCAGTCAGGATGTACAAGGCTTTGCCAGTATGACACTGTTTGCCACCCTGTTTTGTATCAGCGTGGTGGGGCTGTCATGGTTATGGATTGTTTATCGTGCCATTCGTGGTTTAATTCGGGTGAATGATAATCTGCCGATGTACCATTAAAAATCCTACACTTATTTTAAACCACAACAGCGCTGCAAAGGTCGGGCTGTCGGGATGCCTGTATCAAGTGTTTTAAGGCATGGTTTATGTTCAGGTTTAGGTTTGGGGTTTAGTTTTAGATTTAAAAAGTTTAGGCCGCCATTCACTGATGAATACGCCTAAAACAACCAAAAGCCCACCAAATAATGCCAGAATGGGTAAACGTTCTCCTGCTAAACGCCCAATCAGGGCTGCCCACACCGGTTCACCTGCATAAATAATGGCGGCTTGCGCAGGGTCTACCTGACGTTGTGCCCAGTTCATCACCCATTGAATCAGGGCACTGGCCATCCCCAAACCCAGTAAAACCACAACCAAGGGCAGCCGAAATTCAGGCAGTTGCGTTTCACCTAGCCAAGGTGCAACTGCAAAACATAGCAATGATGCAAAAGCCAGTTGTAGCAGCGTCACACGTTTTAAATTGACCCGTTTGGCAAAATAACCAATCAAAATAATTTCAAATGCAATCGCAATGGCGCCAATGAGCGTCATGATTTGCCCAAAATTAAATTGCAGCGCACCCAAGCCATTGCCTGTGAGCAATAGCAGTCCCATAAAAGCCAAGACCGCACCTAGCCAAGTCATAACATGCGGACGCTGACCAAAGCATAACCAGAGCAGCAGAGGTACAAGCGGGACATACAGCGCAGTCAAAAATGCAGATTCACTGCTGCTGATACTTTGTAAACCTATAGTTTGGGTGGCATAACCCAGTGCAATCACAGCACCAATTGCAAAACCTGCAAAAACTTCATATAGGTTGATCGCACTTAAACTACGCCATGACAGCAGTGCAACGGCTAACGTTGCTGCAGCAAAACGTAAGGCCACAAATAAAATTGGGCTGCTGAAATTTAAGCCATATTGCACCGTAATAAAGGTCGCGCCCCAAATCAGCGTGATGAACATTAACGCCAGTTGTGGAGCTTTATGACGCAATGTATGGGTAAGATGAGACATAAAAACGGATAAAAAATAGGTGAGGAAGCACAAAAATCAATAAAAAAGAGTAATTAACTATAACTAAAA
>LSQX01256386.1_pt3 | contig 21679 bp, 20 predicted proteins | sample 654561 | NCBI WGS metagenome assembly LSQX01 (sample SAMN04489861, study PRJNA283612) | anaerobic digester metagenome | isolation source: 4 biogas reactors fed with cattle manure at either 37C or 55C with and... | place: Denmark: Kongens Lyngby | collected 2014
GAACCAGGTGCGACGCTGCTTTCGATCTCTCAGTTCTATCTTTCAAAGATTGACCAAATCATTGTTGAGACTAATCGATATCGGACGGCCAATAACCTCACCCCGCTTTTGACCGAAACCTCGACATTGATGGTTGGCGAGTTGATCAAAGTGCCTGTTAACATTGCTACACCAATTCCGACAGCGACAATTACCAGGACCTTTACCCCATCACCTACGCCCTAAAATAAATAGGTTGTAGAATCTACTAAAAGTAACGCATAAGAACTGCACCCCAAAAGCTGGAAAGTCCAGTCAGAGGAGGTGCAGTTTTCTTTTGCTCAATCACTTACATAGAAATCAATAACTTATTCAAACCAGGATTGCTGCCTTCATTACCCGCTTGGTTTCTATTGATAGCTTGATACATTCTTAAAAAAATCATCCAAGCTAAGAGCTTGGATGATTTTTCCTTTTCTCAATCCGGAACTTAAAACTCGTCATCCGAATCGCAAGATTCAAGGTCGGGATATTTCCCGGAAGCCTGAATGGTTGCGAACTCATCCTCAAGGAAGTAGTTCATCAGGAAACGCAGCAAGATAATGACAAACAAGAACATCAGATCTGCAAAAGATGGTGAAATCGCCAGGCGCAAAATATCCGAAGCTACAGCAAACTCCAGTGCCAGGCTCAGGCGATGACCCAAACGCAGACGCAATCTTTCGGATGAGCGTAGTTTTCTGGAGTAATTTTTATCAAAAACACCCCGCAAAAAATTGTAACTCACCTGAACAGCAGAAACACCAACCACCATCATGGCAGCCGCTTCACAAATCAATATCGCGTACCCAACACCCAGTTCCAGCAGGTGTTCATGAGGTATATCAATCGTGCGTATGTTGACCGGATTCGTGCGGATCAAATACAACACCACAATGATTGCGGCAATCAAGATAAAAGGTAGAATCCAATGACCGATAGCAGGTTGTTCAGGGTGCTTTTTTGATTCAGATTTTTTAGTTGTTTCAGTTTCTTCCATGATTTCCAATTCGTCCATAATAATTTTCTCTCTTTGTTAATTTTTTAAATAAACTACCTTGCCGTTGTCTATCGCGGATTGGAACAGACTATCAATCACGTTCATATTTTTCACCGCGTCCGCCAGGGGGAATAGTGCGGTTTCTTTTCTTGTCACCACCTGATAAAAATGATCGATCAGGCTCGCGTAAGTGTTTTCCTCTCGGAAGCTGATTTTTTGGATTTCTCCGCCTTTATCGAGCTCAAGTTTCAGGCTTTTGTCTTTTCCGGCAAAAGGCCAATCCATGCTCAAAATGCCTTCTGTTCCAACAAACCGGGCAGTTTGTTGACCAGCGGCATTGAAGGCGACACTAAAACTTCCGTAGGTTTGTTCTCCGAAATCGAGCGTCGCTTGCATTTGCAAATCAACTCCCGAACCACCTTCATGAAAGAAAGCTTGCACTGCCACAGGCTCTCTGCCGGCTAACAAGCGCTGAATATTAATGCAGTAACAACCCAAATCGTAAAGAGCTCCCCCACCAAGTTCCGGAACCAGGCGGAAATCATCGGGATTCTTCAAAGAAAAGCTGAAACTACTGTGCATAAAACGCATTTTCCCGATTTCACCTTTTTTGATCAACTCAAGCGCTTTTTGGAATCTCGTATGATAACGATACATGAAATTTTCCATCAAGACCAGCGATTTTTCAACAGCCATACCTACCATCTGCTGGGCTTCATCCGCGTTGAGCGCAAAGGGCTTTTCAACCAGAACGTGCTTGCCAGCTTGCAGAGCTTTGATAGTCCAGGGCAGGTGCAAATTATTCGGCAGAGGTATAAATACCGCATGCACATTCTGATCTTGCAGGAGCTCATCGTAACTTCCATAAGCCACTGGGATGTCCTGCCGATTAGCATATTCCCTTGCACGGCTCAAATCCCGGCTGGCTACCGCCAGCACCTGGTTGTGTTTGGTTGCCCGAATAGCTGGGATGACAGCTTGTTCAGCGATCCGTGCGGTGCCTAAGATGCCCCAATTCAACTCGGTTTTGCGGAATAAATTGCTTGTCATTGTCTTTGATGATAATATATCCATGATCGCTCACTTTTTATGAAATTTTTGCTTGCCGCAGGCTAAAGTTAACACAATGACAGTTATTATAATACGAACCTGAACGGTTTCGGACCCAGGAAAGAAAAAAGGAGAAATATGACCTCAAAAGAAATCTTTGAACAAATTCACCAGAAAACCGAAGAGAATAAGGAAGATATTGTCCGCTTCATGCGCGAGATTTGCGCTATTCCTAGCATGGAATCCCAAATCGGACCGGTTGGAGAGCGCATCGCCGAAGAAATGAACAAGCTTGGTTTTGACGAAGTCCGCTTTGACAAGATGGGCAACATCCTCGGTCGGATCGGGAACGGTCCCCGCAGCATCGTTTTCGACTCTCACATTGACACGGTAGGAATTGGTGACCCACACGAATGGGAGTGGGACCCGTTTGAAGGCAAGATCGAAGATGGCGTCCTTTACGCCCGGGGTGCCTGTGATGAAAAAGGCTCCACACCTGGTATGGTTTACGGAATGGCCTTTGCGCGTGACCTGGGGCTGCTGGACGGTTGGACCGCCTGGTACTTTGGGAACATGGAAGAATGGTGTGACGGCATCGCTCCGAACACCTTTGTCGAAGTCGATCCGGGTGTCAAACCTGATTTTGTGGTCATCGGTGAACCTACAAAAATGCAGGTTTACCGTGGTCACAAAGGCCGCATCGAACTGAAAGTCACTGCCAAAGGCAAGTCAGCTCACGCCGCCAGCAATCATGTTGGCATCAATGCGATCTACCTGCTTTTGCCTGTGATCGCGGGCATTCGGGACTTGGAGCCACAATTGGGTGACGATACCTTCCTGGGGCATGGAAAAATCACTGTCTCAGACATGACAGTTCAAACCCCCAGCATCAACGCTGTGCCAGATGAGGCAGTCATTTACATCGACCGGCGCATGACCTTTGGTGAAAGCAAAGAAGATGCCATTGCCCAGGTGGAAGCCTTGATTCCCGAGGAAAGTAAGGACAGGGTCAAAGTTGAAGCGCTCTTTTATGAAGAACCTTCCTATACCGGTTTCGTTTTCCCGGTGGACAAATACTTCCCGGCCTGGGCGCTTGAAGAAGCCCATCCCCTGGTCCAGGCAGGGCTAAAGACACGGGAAATAATTGGCTTGGAAAGCAAACCCGCCAGCAAGTGGTCCTTCAGCACCAATGGCATTTATTGGTCTGGCAAGGCCGGCATCCCTTCCATCGGTTTTGGCCCTGGAGATGAGGTTACGGCTCACACGGTTTTGGACAGTGTTTCCTTGGACGATGTGATCAAAGCGACTGAGTTTTACGCTTTGTTACCGAGCTTTCTTGTTTAGCTCTCAAAAAAGCTAATCAAAATTAGATTAGCTTTTTTATTATTAAACTGTGTTGATATAATTGTGCGATAAATAAATAAGGAGAGACTTATGCAAACTTTTCTACACGGCCGGGATCTGATCGGCGATCTGGATTTTTCCAAAGAAGAAGTTGAAACTGTTTTAGATGTAGCCTGGGACTTAAAACGCAAACGCGCCTTAAATGAACCTCACGCCTACCTGCGTGATAAAGTTTTAGCAATGCTGTTTTTCTTCAGCAGCACCCGCACGCGAGGCTCTTTTGAGGCTGGCATTGCCCAGCTTGGTGGTCACGGCGCTTTCATTGAAAGCAAAACCACCCAGATTTCCCATGGTGACACTGCAAAAGAAATCGGCGAGATCTACGGCCGCTATTTTGATGGCATTGCCATCCGCCATTGTGACTGGAAAATTGGCAATGACTACCTCAACGAAGTAGCCCGTAATTGTCGTATTCCTGTCCTGAATATGCAATGCGACGTTTATCACCCCTTCCAATGCCTGGCTGACCTTATGACCATCATGGAGAAGAAAGGACGCGATCTTAAGAAGAAAAAGATCGTTGTCTCCTGGGCTTATGCTGCTTCTTATCTCAAACCTATTTCTGTGCCGCAATCTCTGGTGATCCAGATGCCGCGCTTTGGCATGGATGTGACCCTGGCCTACCCTAAAGAATTCCCTCTCATGCCCGAAATTGAGCAGCAGGCAGCTGATGAAGCGAAAAAGTGGGGTACCTCTTTCGAAATCGTGCATGATATGGACGAAGGCATGAAAGATGCTGATGTGATCTATGCCAAAAGCTGGGGTCCCTTGATGACCACTGATGACCCTGTCAAAGGCAAAGCGCTTCAGGATTCCTATACCGATTGGATTATGGACCAACGCCGGCTGGAGTTGGCAAAATCTGACGCCATTTACATGCACCCCCTGCCCGCCGACCGCAACATCGAAGTGACTGACGAAGTAATTGACGGACCTAATTCGGTGGTCTATGATGAAGCCGAAAATCGCCTCCACGCTCAAAAAGCTGTCATGGCTTTAACCATGAGTTAAGCAACAATTTTCAAATAAACAAAAAAGAGACTGCTGAAATCTCCGCAGTCTCTTTTCTTTTTAAAGAAGGTCAGCTTATTGCCGGCATGTCGCGGCTGGCGACAATATCAACACCTGTACCAATCACATTTTCAATCACAACATCCTGAGCTGTAACTGGCGCGGTCAATTGGACCTCGCGAATTTTTGCCAAAATTTCCGGAATCCTGCGTTTTGGAACTGAACCGTTGGTATAAACCGGTACAAGTGGGTGCAAACCGTTGGAAATACGGACCGTACTAGCCACCATGCGCTGCGGCGCGATGGCTTCTTGCCGACCGTAGGTTTCGCCCTTGCGGCAGCGGTGACCCAAAATTTTGACCACCTCGTCCCCTTCCATGCGGACGATTAATTTACAGCCCATTGGGCAAGCGGTGCAAATAAAGTTTTTCTCTTCCATGTTATGCCTCCGATTTTGGGTAAATATCCACGGTCAGGGAACCGGATTTTTCAACATCTGCATGCATTTTTGGCTTCAGCACAATCGTCACCATTTCACCAGGACGGACGTATCGTTCTGAACGGCGCACAATACTGTTATTCTCGCCGTGAACCTCCATCCAGACATCTTCTTCGATTGGTCTGGTTACGCGCATTTGAAGGTGGATGTCGCCTTGTTCCAGCGCTTGCTTGTCCAATTTGTGGGGGACGATGTAGCGCACATTCTTGCCGGGGATCAGGGGGATGTAGCGAGCCGTACGTGCTTTTTCTGCCAGGGCAAACTCGGCAGCGCTTTTACCAGCTTCAACACCCGCCAATGATACCCAATCGACCAGGTCGTAAACATGCACCACGTTACCAGCAGCAAAGATGCCGGGCACATTGGTTTGGAAATGTTCGTCAACATAAGGTCCACCAGTTATCGGGTCAAGCATTACGCCGGCTTTTTTCGATAGTTCGTTTTCAGGGATCAACCCAACCGAGAGCAGCAATGTGTCACAGGGGATGATTTCTTCAGACCCCGGGATGAAATTCCAGCGGTCATCAACCGCAACCGACTCGATCGCCTCCACACGGTTTTTGCCCAGAATACGCTTGACTGTGTGTTGCAGCTGCAAACTAATATCCCAATCCTCCAGACACTGAACGTAGTTTCGGCTCAGACCGGAGAGGTAGGATTGAATTTCAAGCACTCTTTCCACATGCGCGCCTTCAAAAGTCAGGCGGCGGGCCATGATCATGCCAATGTCGCCTGAGCCCAGGATAACAAAGCGCTTACCGGGCATGTAGCCTTCCACATTGACCCAGCGCTGGGCCGTGCCGGCAGTGAAAACGCCATTAGGACGATAACCTGGCAGACGAACCTGGGCGCGTGTGCGTTCCCGGCAGCCCATGGCAAGTACGATGGCATGGGCGTCTACTTCAAGGTAGCCAAAATCACGGCTGGAAAGAAAGAGTTTTCGCTGCGAAGTCACATCCATGACCATGGTGTCCATCAGGAAAGAGATGCCCAAAGATTTGGCTTCGTTGATATAGCGCTGTGCGTATTCAGGACCGGGCAAGTCTTCTTTAAAGGTTTGCAGACCAAAGCCATTGTGAATACATTGTAAAAGGATCCCGCCCAGTTCAACGTCTCGTTCAATCACCAAAACGTCATCCGCGCCGCCCTTTTTCGCTTCAATGGCGGCGGCCAGACCGCCAGGACCAGCACCAATCACAACCACATCGTATTTCTTCTTAATTATCATTAGCGGCCTCCAACACTTTCGTCGTCCGGACAAGATATTCGGAACTATGACCTTTTTTCGTGATTTCCAAGGGTGAAACGCCAAGTTCTCTGGAAAGAATTGCCACTACACGGGTCATATCAAAGCCACCCTGACAGCGGCCAGTCCCCAACCAGGTGCGTCTCTTGATGGCATCATAAGTGAGGGCTGGGATGGGAGCGTGGATCTCAGCTAAAATTTCGCCTTCAGTCACATTTTCACATCGGCAAATCACACGACCGTAACGCGGGTCCATGTCACAGAGGAGTTTACGTTCAGAATGAGTCATCTTGGAGAAACGCGGACGTCCGGGGCGGATTGGATCCCAATCTTTTTTCGCCACAAATTCCTCTCCGGCATCTTTCATCAGGTCAACCACCCGTTCAGCAATGGCCGGGGCAGAAGTCAGACCAGGTGATTCAATACCGCCCAAATTGACGAAACCCTGAACCTTTTCCGGAACCTCGATCACATAATCATTGTTGTAATTGATTCCCGGGGTCATACAGGGCCCATTACCCATCGGTCGCAGACCAACAAAGTTGGCGATGGAATGGCGCAAGTTCAGGCTTGGGACCAGTTTCAAAGCTCCTTGAACCAACTCATCCATGCCGTCCTTTGTGAGGGATGTGTCCTCCTTATCGTCGATCACATTGCCATTTGGTCCTACAATCGTGTTTTCATGCAGCGTTCCGGTGACCAGAATACCTTTACCCTTGCTTGAAGGCACGGGGAAGAGCACGTTGTGGATCTGTACTTCAGCTCGGTCAAAGATGAAGTATTCGCCTTTGCGAGGTTTGATGATGAATTCAGGTCGAACTCCTGCCTTGTGCATGACCTCATCAGAATAGATACCGGCTGAGTTAATCACCCACCGCGCTAAAAAGTCGCCTTTATTGGTCTTGACACCGATAACGCGATTACCTTCCCAAATAAAATCGATGAAGGCTGTGTTGAGCAGGACGGTCGCGCCGTTCATGACAGCATTTTCCGCCGCGGCAACCGTGACCTGGAAGGGGTCGCAAATACCACCGGTTGAAGCCCAAAGCGCGCCGCTGACTTCAGGGTTGATGCTGCGTTCGCGTGAGCGCATCTCAGCTCCATCGATCATCAGCATACCCGGAACGCCATTTTTGCGTCCTTGATCCATCAACTTTTCTACCAGCGGTACTTCTTCGTCGCCAACAGCTACAACATAGTCACCCCGTCTCTCAAAGGCGAAGTTAAGATCTCCAGCTAATTGGTCCCACATTGGGTTGGCGCGCACGTTCATGAGCGCTTTCAGCGATCCTGGTAAGGGGTCATATCCCGCATGGACAATGGCTGTGTTAGCCGAAGAGCAGCCCATGCCGATATCAGCTTCTTTTTCAATCAGCAGGAGCCTGCCTTCGTATCGGGAAAGCCATCGGGCAATCATTGCGCCGACTACGCCTCCCCCAATTACGATGTAATCGTATTTTTCTTGCACACTTACCTCCATCTGTGATTTTTTATGTAAATTGAATAAATACCTTGAAGGTATGTTATTTTGGACTTGTGTGATCTTAATATTTTTTGAGTCATGACCCGCTTTGATGAGAAAATTGGGTTGAACAATTTCTAAATCTTATACAAAAATGTGACTTGGTAAATCTTTCTGGCTATTATACTACGCTAACAGGAAAAAACTAATAAAAATTTCAAAAAACAAAAAATACCTTGACTTATTTGTACAAAATATGCAAAATTGTGTATTAAAAATAGCAAATGTGTTATAGTATATGCAAGCCATTTTTAGGCCGCACATACTCACCATAAATAAGTATTCTTTTTAGATCAAGGCAAAAAAAGGATAATAAGTTGGTAATTGCAATTTATCGGCTGATGATCAATAATAACGACAGTAGTTTGCAAGCTCCATGTATTTTTACATGTTGCAGTGGGGGAGTTTCAGTACCTTAAATTTAGTTGATATTTTTTTTAGAAAGTGAGGAGTCTATCGGAAAAAACCTAATTTCGCACCAAACCAGTATTTCAAAATTATTTAAACTAATTTCAAAAAGGAGATCTACTCATGGATAATCGCACAATGAAAGAATTTATCGGCGAAGTATTCGGCACCTTCATCCTGATTTTGCTCGGTGATGGTGTTGTCGCCAATGTTGGTCTGGCACCTCGTGTTGCCGGAACCGCATACAACTGGAACACAATCACAATCGGCTGGGCATTCGCAGTCATTATCGCAGTCTATGTTTCTGCTGGTATCTCTGGTGCCCACCTTAACCCCGCTGTAACCCTTGGTTTAGCTGCCCGCCGTGGCTTCCCCTGGAAAAAGGTCCTTCCTTTCATCGTTGCACAGATGATTGGCGCCTTCCTTGGTGCTGCCGCTGTTTATCTGATCTACCGCGAAGGCCTCGTAGCTGCTGGTATGCCCAACGTCTGGTCAACTGGTCCTGGTTCAACCTTCGGACAGGCCTGGTTCGGCGCTGAAAGTTCAGGAGCATTAGGAACATATGGCATGTTAACTGCCTCAATCGCAGAACTCTTCGGTACTTTCGTCCTGATTTGGGGTATTGCTGCCAGTGGTGATCTCAAGAACAACGGCCTCAAAGATAACCTCGGTGGTTTCATCGTTGGTTTCGCTGTTTTGGCTGTTGGTCTGTCACTTGGTGGCCCCTCTGGCTATTCCATCAACCCTGCCCGTGACCTCGGTCCCCGAATCTTCGGAGCCATTGCAGGTACAACTGGCTTGTTTGAAGGTCTTTACTGGCTGATCCCCCCAGTGCTTGTTCCTGCAATCGCTGGTCCTATCGGCTTCTTCCTCTATGATGTGCTGGTAACTAAAAACCTGCCTTCAAAGGAATAATTTATTTGACGACCGCTGAATGACACTTGGTCATGACGAGGTTGTGCCAAGTTAAAAAGGAGACTATATGAAAAAATTGATAAATCAAGCTGAAGATGTTGTAAAAGAAGAACTCAAAGGTATTGAGTTGGCCCATCCGGATCTGGTTAAAGTCTTCTATGACCCAGATTATATTGTCCGGGCTGACGCCCCAGTTCAAGGAAAAGTCGGTTTGGTCTCTGGTGGGGGCAGCGGTCACGAACCTATGCATGGCGGTTTTGTTGGTTTGGGCATGTTAGACGCAGCCTGCCCAGGCGCAGTCTTCACCAGCCCGACCCCAGACCAAATGCTCGAAGCAACCAAAGCCGTTGATGGCGGCGCTGGAGTTCTGCACATTGTCAAGAACTACACTGGCGACGTGATGAACTTTGACATGGCTGCTGATTTAGCTCGTGGCGAAGGCATTGAAGTTGAATCAGTTGTTGTCGATGACGACGTGGCTGTTCAAGACAGTACCTGGACCGCCGGTCGCAGAGGCGTCGGTCTCACCGTTCTGTTGGAAAAGATTGTTGGCGCTGCCGCTGAAGAAGGACGTTCCCTCAAGGAATGTGCAGATTTGGCTCGCAAGGTCAACAGTCAGGGTCGCAGCATGGGAATGGCGCTGACATCCTGCACTGTTCCACATGTTGGCAAACCTTCATTTGACCTGACAGAAGAGGAAATGGAAATCGGTATCGGTATCCATGGAGAACCTGGCCGTCACCGCATGAAAGTTGAACCAGCTGACAAGGTCACTGAGATGCTTCTCACACCTGTTATTGAGGACCTTCCTTTTAAAGAAGGAGATGAAGTTCTGTTGTTTGTCAACAGTATGGGCGGCACTCCCTTGATCGAACTTTACATCGTTTACAAAAAAGCGGTGGAATTGCTCGAATCCAAGGGCATCAAAGTGGTCCGCCATCTCATTGGTCCGTACATTACCAGCCTGGAAATGGCTGGCACATCCATTACTCTACTGAAGATGGATGAGGATCTGAAAAAACTCTGGGACGCGCCGGTAAAAACCGCCGGAATGCGCTGGGGTATATAAAGCAAGGCATACGCTACTGGAGTTTAAAAACTCCAGTAGCGGCTTAAAGAGGCAAATGTGGCTATTTCAAAGGAAGATGTTGTAAATTGGGTGAAAATTTATGCCCAAATAATTGAAGATAATACGGATCTGTTGACCGAGCTTGACCGTCAAATTGGTGACGCCGATCACGGCGCCAACATGAAACGCGGTTTCAAAGCTGTATTGGAAAAACTTCCTGCTGTCGAAGACAAAGATATCGGCACAATCCTAAAAACTGTTGCTATGACTCTTTTGTCAAAAGTCGGTGGGGCTGGTGGACCGCTTTATTCCACCCTCTTCATGAAGGCTGGCATGAGCATTGGCCCGAAAATGGAGATAGAACTCGCAGATTGGGTTCAGGCATTAGAGGCCGGGATCAATGGGATCGCGGCGCTAGGCAAAGCCCTGCCAAATGATAAAACTATGCTGGACGCGCTTTATCCTGCTTTAGAGGCACTCAAAGCCTCTTTGGACCAAGGTCTATCCACTGGTGAAGCTCTGAGCAAATCAGCTGAGGCGGCCCATCAAGGTATGTTGGCCACTATTCCGCTGGTTGCTCGAAAAGGGCGCGCCAGCTATTTGGGTGAGCGCAGTGCCGGACATCAGGATCCAGGGGCAACATCAACTTTCTTCCTTCTCGATTCAGCTGCAAAAACATGGACAGACTGTTAATGTCTGTACCAATCAAAAAACAATCAAAAAAAGGAGAATTAATATGGCAAAGTACGTAGCAGCAATTGATCAGGGAACCACCAGCACCCGTTTTATGGTCTTTGACCACGCAGGGAAAGTTGTTGGTTATGATCAAAAAGAACACGAACAGATCTATCCAAAACCAGGATGGGTCGAACACGATCCGTTGGAAATCTGGCAAGCAACCCAGGATGTTATCAATGGGGCGCTGGATAAGCTAAAAATCGATGTCAAAGAGATAGCCGCTGTCGGTATTACCAACCAACGCGAAACCGCTGTTGTCTGGGAAAAAGCCACCGGTAAACCAGTCTACAACGCCATCGTCTGGCAGGACACTCGTACAGATTTGATTTGTAACGAATTAGCCAAGGACGGCGGCCAGGATCGCTTCCGCACCAAAGTCGGTCTGCCTCTGGCAACCTATTTCTCTGGTATGAAAGCCAAATGGATTCTCGACAATCACCCCGAATTAAAAGAAAAAGCTGAAAAAGGCGAGATCCTCTTCGGCAATATCGATACCTGGGTGATCTGGAATCTCACCGGCGGTCCTCATGGCGGCGTCCATGTGACAGACGTCACCAACGCTTCCCGGACCTTCATGATGAACCTGGAAACCCTTGACTGGGATCCTGAGATGCTCGAAATTTTGGGCATCCCCCGCGCAATGCTGCCTGACATCAAAGCTTCAAGCCAGGTCTATGGCTACGCCAAAGGCGGTGCTCTGGATGGTATTCCTGTGGCTGGTGACTTGGGCGATCAACAGGCTGCCCTCTTTGGACAGACCTGCTACAGCCCCGGCGAAGCCAAGAACACCTATGGCACCGGCTGCTTCATGCTCATGAACACTGGTACTGAACCGATCCAATCCAAGAACGGTCTGCTGACCACCTTGGGCTATAAGATCGGCAGCGAACCCGCTGTCTACGCTCTGGAAGGCTCCATCGCCATCACCGGTGCTTTGGTACAGTGGATCCGCGACAACCTCAAGATGATTGAAAAATCAACCGACATCGAAATGCTGGCCAACAGCGTTGAAGATTCCGGCGGCATCTACTTTGTCCCGGCTTTCTCCGGCCTGTTTGCTCCGTATTGGAAGAGCGATGCCCGCGGCGCCATCGTCGGCCTGACCCGCTACATCACTGGCGGACACCTGGCCCGTGCCGTCCTTGAGGCAACAGCCTACCAGACTGCTGAAGTCCTGGAAGCTATGAACAAGGACTCCGGCGTTGATCTGACCGCCCTCAAAGTTGATGGTGGTATGGTCTTCAATGAGACCCTGATGCAATTCCAATCTGATATCCTGGGTGTGCCCGTGATCCGCCCGACCGTCGCCGAAACCACCGCTCTGGGTGCTGCCTATGCAGCTGGCCTGGCCGTTGGCTTCTGGGAGAAGGTTGAAGATCTACGCGTCAACTGGGGTAAGGATAAGGAATGGGAACCCAAGATGGACGAAGAAACCCGTGAGAAACTCTACAAGGGTTGGAAGAAAGCGGTCACCCGCACCTTCGATTGGGTTGAAAACTAATCTGCATTTCCGTTTAGAATTAAGGGGCGGGCTAATTACTCGCCCCTTATTTTTTTCTTATCAAGTTAAGTCGGAGTGATTATGAGCAATTCAAACAAGAAAAACAAAACAAAGAAAAAAGAAGAAGTAAATCTTGAAGAACTAAAAAAGCCCTGGATCCAGCAAAAAACCGGATTGAGGCTGATCATTGGGATCAGTGTTGGTCTGATGATTTTGGTAGCTGCCCAAGTTATTATCGGAACGGGTGATTGGGGCAGAGGCATCTTGTATGGTGCGCTTTTTGGCGGAAGCATTTGGTTGGTTTTCTATGGCATGAACTGGTTTCATTCGCTTTTCCGAAATAAAGATAAATAATCATTTTTTTCTTTTTTTTTGATTAATAACAGGAGAAGAACATGGTCAATATCTTGTTAGTTTCACACAGTCACCAATTAGCTCAGGGGACCGCCGACCTGATTCGGCAGATGGCATCCTCAGAAGAAGTCAAAATTCGGGTCGCCGCCGGTATTGGAGATGATAACGCAGAAATTGGCACAAATGCCGTCGAAATTATGGAGGCTCTCTCCGAACTGGCCCAGGAAGATGGCTGCCTGGTCTTAATGGATCTGGGCAGCGCTTTGCTGAGCACCGAAATGGCGCTGCAAATGTTGGATGAAGAAGTGACCAGCAAAGTCAAATTATGCCCGGCTCCCTTTGTGGAAGGCGCGATCGCTGCTGGTGTTCAGGCCAATCTCGGCAGCTCCTTGCAGGAAGTCTACGACGAGGCCATCAATTCTCTGGCAGCCAAACGGCAGCAGATCCTGGGGGAAGAAGCAGCTGAAGAGCAGCCTGCTCAACAAGCAGACCTACCAGAGCCTGAAGCTGGTGAGGCTGACGATGCAGCTAAACTAGAGGTTACCGTTAGCAACCCTTCGGGCTTGCATGCCCGTCCGGCCGCAACCTTTATCCAAACCGTCAAAAAGTTTGACGCCAAACTCAATGTAACAAACAAAACCAATGATTCCGAACCTGTCCTGGTCAAAGGTATGATCTCGGTATTGCTTGTGGCTGCCAAACAAGGTGACGAGCTGCTCCTGCAGGCCACCGGACCTGACAAAGAAGCCCTGCTGGAAGAATTGCACAAACTCTTCAAGGACAATTTTGGCGAGTAAACCAAAACAGACCTTAACCACACAAGCGGCAGCATTGCCGCTTTTTTGTTGAGTTGGCGGATTGCTTTCAAATATTTAACAGAACCTTGCAAAAGCACTTGACTTGCCTGCAATGTAGTCTTATAGTTAACCGCTCTTAACTATTAAACGGGATGGTGTATGTCAAAAGAATTACTGCGTTCCTTGTTAGATTTGTCAGATATGGTCTCTCGCAGCTCCATAACTGATCGTTTTCATTTTCTCCAGGAAAATGATCTCTCCCACAGCCAAATGATGAGTCTGGTTTTTTTAGACCGGAATAAACTGGTTTCCATCAACACACTTTCAAAACATCTGGGAATCACGAATGCGGCTGTCTCCCAATTCATCGACCGCATGGAAAAAAACGGACTGGTTGTTCGTACTCCCAATCCCCAGGATCGACGCATAAAGTTGCTGGAACTAACTGAGAAAGGTCGGGAAATTGTGCAACAAGCCCGGCAGTCCCATCACCGCTGGATCACGCAATTAGTGGCTTCACTGGAACCTGAAGAACTTCCACTGATTGAAAAATCGATTCAAATCATCCTTGCCAAACTGCCTGAGTTTGAAACTACTCAGCCTTCCCATTCATCAGGTGAAAACAATGCGTAGACTAAGCAAATACATTCTCCCATACTGGAAAAATATTCTTCTCGGCGTCCTCATGACCATGGTGGTGGCGGCTTCAGACCTTTCCCTGCCAAATTTACTCTCGCAGATCATCAATGTTGGTATTCAACAGCGCGGTATCGAAAGCGGCGCCCCAACCGCTTTGAGACCTGAAACCATGCAATCGCTTGAATTGTTGCAAAGCCCCCAGGAACATCAGGCCATCCTCGCATACTATGACTTAATTGAACCAGGTACAGATCAAGCTGCGGATCTGGTTGAGCAGATCCCTTATCTCCAGGATCAGCCAGTCTACGTTCTTACCGACTTGGATCAAACAGAAAAAGACACTTTGGAAAACATAATTGCAAAACCCTTGATATTTATTGAATCAATTAACATGATTCAGGAAAATCCTGATCAGGCAAAACAAGTTCTGGGTGAAAATCTGCCTGCGCAAATAGCCAATATTCCTGAAGGCGTCAAACTGGAACAATTGCTCGAAATGATGCCGGAAGCGCAAAAAAATGAACTGATGGCAGCCTTTAACCAGCACATGTCAGCTTTGGAAGGATCGATTCTACATCAATTGACGATCACTTCCATCACCTCGGAATATGACCATCTTGGCATAGATACTCAAAAAACCCAGACCAGCTACATCCTGAATACTGGCCTGAGAATGATTTTAGTAGCCGTGATTGGTTTGATTTCATCGCTGACCGTCAGTTTCTTAGCTTCCCGTACCGCCGCAGCAGTTGCCCGGGACGTGCGTTCTGCCACCTTCACGAAGATTGAAAACTTCACTCTGGCAGAATTTGACAAATTTTCAACTGCTTCTCTGATCACCCGTACCACAAATGATGTCACCCAGGTCCAGATGGTGGTGTTTATGCTCATGCGCATGGCCGTGCAAGCCCCCATGATCGGCACACTTGGGATCATCTACGCCTTAGGCAAAAGCCCGGGTATGTGGTGGACCATCGCGCTTATTGTTGGTTTGTTGATCATCGTTATTGCGACAATTTTTGCGATCGTGACACCAAAATTCAAAATTATCCAAAAATTGATTGACCGGCTCAACCTGGTAATGCGTGAAAATCTCTCCGGGATCATGGTGGTCAGAGCATTTAACAAGCAGCGCTTTGAAGAAAAACGTTTTGACCAGGCGAATGTTGATGTAACCAGCAATCAAATCTTCATTGGCAGGACCATGGCATTCACGTTCCCTCTGATGAACCTGATCATGATGGGCGGCCAGGTGCTGATCATTGCTGTGGGGGCGCGTTTTGTGGCCCAGAGTTCCCTGCAGGTTGGTGACCTGATCGCCTTCATGCAGTACTCCATGCAGATTTTCTTTGCTTTCCTGCATCTTTCAATGTTGTTCATCTTCATCCCGCGAGCCGCAGTTTCTGGTGACCGCATCGCCGATGTCCTGGAAACTCCGATCGTTATCACCGATCCGGTGGAACCAGCAGAACTGGAAGAACCTGTCCAAGGGTTAATTGAGTACCATGATGTTGATTTCAAATATCCTGAGGCGGAAGAAGATGTCCTCCATGACATCAGTTTCCGGGCTGAACCCGGGCAGGTGACAGCCATCATCGGCTCAACCGGCTCTGGTAAATCAACCCTGGTCAATCTCCTGCCCCGCTTTTACGATGTCAGCAAAGGCTCGATCACGCTGGATGGGATCGATATCCGCAATCTTACCCAACACGAATTGCGTGAACAAATCGGCTACGCCCCTCAAAAGGGATTACTTTTCAGCGGCACGGTTGCCAGCAACCTGACCGTGGCAAAACCTGAAGCTGACGAGCAGGATATGCGCGAAGCCATCCAAATCGCCCAGGCAGAGGATTTTGTCTTGAACAGTGAAAACGGACTGGAGATGGACATTTCCCAGGGTGGCACAAACGTTTCCGGTGGACAGAAGCAGAGGTTGTCGATCGCGAGGGCCTTGATCAAAAAACCACCTGTCTTTATTTTTGATGACACTTTTTCTGCTCTGGATTTCAAAACTGACGCTGCTTTGCGGCGGGAGTTAAACCAAAAATTGTCAGGAAGCACACTTCTTATTGTCACTCAACGTGTTTCTACCGCCAAAAATTCTGACCAAATCCTTGTTCTGGATAATGGACGCCTGGTGGGCAAAGGGAAACACCACGAACTGATGCAGAGTTGTAAAACCTATCAGGAAATTGCCAGTTCCCAACTGAGTGAGGCGGAGTTAGCATGAGCAACAATAATCAACCTAAAAAAGTCAATAACATGAATAACTCTACCCAAAAACCCCCTCAGGAGGTCAAAAGACCTCAAATTCGGCGCGGTGGTGGACCGGGAGCACTCATTCCAGGTGAAAAGGCGCGTGACTTCAAAGGCAGTATGTCTCAACTGATCCGCTACATGGGCAAGCACAAGTGGATGATCCTCTTTACCATGCTGCTGGCAGCTGGCTCTACAGTTTTCTCCATCTTTGGTCCCCGAACTTTGGGTCAGGCAACCACTGAGCTTTACAAGGGAGTGATGCGCATCGTCCAGAACGATCCTTTGGGCGTGGATTTTGCCCGTCTCAATCAGATCTTGATGAACGTCCTCTTCCTTTATGGCATTTCGACCGTCTTAGGGCTGATCCAAGGCTATGTGCTGACAAATATTTCCGCCCAAATCACCTATCAGCTGCGCAAAGAGATTTCTGAAAAGCTGAACCGCCTCCCCCTGAGCTTTTTTGACCGAATCACGCAAGGCGAGGTGCTCTCGCGGGTCACAAATGATGTTGACACCATCAACCAAACCCTGAATCAGAGCCTTTCACAAATCATCACTTCAGTCACTCGTGTTGTGGGTGTTTTGATCATGATGCTCAGTATTAACTGGTTGATGACCCTGATCGGCCTGGCCATGGTGCCGCTCTCGATGATCTTTATCCGGGCGGTTGTCAAAAAATCCCAGGGATATTACCGGCAGCAGCAGGAATATCTCGGTCATATCAATGGTCATGTCGAAGAAATGTATGGTGGTCATGTCGTGCTCAAGGCTTTCAACGGTGAAGAAGCAAGCATCGAGCGTTTTGAACAGCTCAACGACACCCTCTACGACAGTGCCTGGCGCTCACAGTTTATGACAGCCGTGATCATGCCAAGTATGCGCTTGCTCAGCAACATGGGATATATCGCGGTCGCGATGCTGGGCGGTCACCTGGTTATTCAGGGACAGTTGAATGTAGGCGAAATTCAAGCCTTTATTCAGTACTTACGCTCCTTCCAGGACCCCTTGCTCCAAATTGCAAACATTACCAATATTTTGCAGCAAACCGCCGCTGCCGCAGAACGGGTTTTTGAATTTTTGAATGAAAAAGAAGTCCCGGCAGATACAAAAGATCCGGTCCAGCTGAACAGCGTCAAAGGCGCGGTTGAGTTCAAAAATGTACACTTTGGGTATGATCCAAACGAACCCATCATCCACGATTTCTCAATCAAGGTTGAACCGGGCCAGCAAATTGCCATCGTCGGGCCAACTGGTGCCGGCAAGACCACGCTGGTCAAGCTGCTGATGCGTTTTTATGATGTGGACAGCGGTGAGATTTTGGTGGATGGCGTAAACATCAAGGATATGACCAGGCACGAACTGCGCAGCAAATTTGCCATGGTTCTGCAGGATACCTGGCTTTTCAACGGCACGATCTGCGAAAATATTCGCTATGGTCGTCAGGATGCCACAGATGAAGAAGTCGTTCATGCCGCCGACATGGCCTATGCCGACCACTTTACCCGCACGCTGCCCGGTGGTTATGAAATGGTCCTCAACGAAGAAGGCACCAACGTCTCGGCCGGACAGAAACAGCTGCTCACCATTGCCCGCGCTGTTTTGGCCGATCCTTACATTCTGATTTTGGATGAAGCCACCAGCTCAGTTGATACCCGAACGGAAATATTGATCCAAAAAGCCATGGATAAACTGATGAAAGGCCGAACCTCCTTTGTGATCGCCCATCGGTTATCCACCATCCGAAACGCGGACAGAATCCTGGTGCTAAAGGATGGAGACATCATTGAACAGGGTAACCACGAGAGCCTGCTTGAAGCCAACGGTTTCTACGCCGATCTTTACAACAGCCAATTCGTAAGCCAGGCTGCCTGACCGGTAAATTTCTGAATAGTCGTTATGAAAAAGAGGGCGTACGCCCTCTTTTTTCGTAGGTCGGATTTCGTAGGCCGGATTGCGTTTTCCAATCCGGCAAATATTTTTTTCGTAGGCCGGATTGTGTTTTCCAATCCGGCAATGGTCTGGTTCGTGGGTCGGATTGTTATCCTTTCCCGGTTTTTTACCCTTCTTGCTGCAATTCCTCTTCCACGATGCGAATACCGCTGCTGGCGCCGATACGGTTTGCGCCGGCTTCCACCATCTTGAGGGCATCCGCGTAAGTCCGGATCCCACCAGACGCCTTAACGCCCATTTCTTTTCCAACCACGCTGCGCATCAAAGCGATATCCTCAACCGTTGCTCCACCGCTTGAAAAACCAGTTGAAGTCTTCACAAAATCAGCTCCAGCCTCTTTAGCGATCAGGCAGGCCGTGATTTTTTCTTCGTCTGTCAAAAGGCAGGTTTCAAGAATGACCTTGACGATTGCCTGGCGTTTGTGCGCTTCCAGCACCACTTCGCGGATATCTCTCGCGACCGTGACCAGGTTGCCCGATTTTAGCTCACCTATGTTCAAAACCATATCAATCTCAACCGCCCCATCCTTGATCGCGCGCTTGGTCTCATAGACTTTAGCTTTGGTGGACATCGCTCCCAGGGGAAAGCCAACCACAGAAGCCACTTTGACCTGGCTGCCTGCCAGGTAGTTCTTGGCGTATCGTACCCAATGCCCATTGACACAAACAGCGCCAAATCCGTGTTCGAGTGCTTCCTGGCAGAGCTTGTCGACCATATCCACTGTCGCGTCTGCTTTGAGCAGCGTGTGATCGATCATTTCAGCCAATTTGCTCTCTTGCTCGTTTTTTTCTCCGATTTTCTCGGCCTCAACCTTCAAGACACGTCCGCGTTTATCAAAAACTGTTTTGACCTGTTGATCTTTGTAAGTTGTGATCCGTTCATAACTCTGGGGGGTTTTTCCTTGTTCTGTCATCTTTCTCCTTTTGCTGCCATCTGATAACAATACTTAATATTGCCATTCGCCGTTTATTTGTATTATGATTGACCTGCCGTCAAAAAGAGGCAAGAATCGATTGAACATTAATCATAACGAATCAACTATGAAAAGTCCAGATATCCTGCAAGCCAGCGCGATCGCCCACCCTAATATTGCCTTCATCAAGTACTGGGGCAATAAGGATCAGGCCTTGCGCCTGCCGTACAACAATTCCCTCTCCATGAATCTGTCTGCTTTGGAGACAAGAACAAGCGTTCATTTTGATCCTTACTTTAAAAAGGATACCCTTATTCTTGCAGGCGCGGAGGTTTTTGGGAGAGCTCTTGCAAGGGTCAGTGATTTTCTTGACCTGGTAAGGGACATGGCCGGCAAACAACTCTACGCGGAAGTGAAAAGCGAGAACAGTTTCCCGACTGGAGCCGGCATCGCCTCGTCGGCTTCGGCTTTTGCCGCGCTGGCCCTGGCAGCCAGCAGCGCCATCGGTCTCGAATTGAGTGAAGCTGAGCTCTCACGCCTGGCAAGACACGGCTCCGGCTCGGCCTGTAGGTCTGTTCCAGGGGGCTTTGTGGAGTGGCAGGCCGGCACTAAAGATGCAGATTCTTACGCCTTTTCAATTGCCCCGGTCGACCATTGGGATTTGGTGGACCTGGTTTGCGTGGTAGAAAGCGCTCACAAAACCACAGGCTCCACCAGCGGACATGCCCTGGCGGATACCTCCCCCCTACAAAAACTGCGGCTGCGACATGTGGAAGAACGAGTTGACCAGTGCCGTAAAGCGATTTTAGAGCGGGATTTTGAAAGTTTTGCGGCTGTGGTTGAAGAAGATTCAAACCTGATGCACGCTGTCATGCGCACCAGCCAGCCGCCTCTGCTTTACTGGCTCCCCCAAACTGAAGTTATTCTTTGTAATGTGGTCGAATGGCGCAGGCAGGGCGTCCCGGTCTGCAGCACGGTTGACGCCGGCCCCAATGTGCATGTGCTCACCTTAAGCTCTGATGTAGATTGGGTGGAAGAACACCTGGCTGACCTGCCGGGAGTTCAAAAAATCCTTAAAGCCAGCCCGGGACCAGGCGCGGCCTTACTCTAAACCTGCAGTTCGTTTACCAGATTTTATTTTCTTTTGACTTGATGGTTTCATCCAGCTTTTGAATTGCCTGGACGATCTCTCCATTTTTCTCAACCGTCTTTGGAAGGCGTTCGATTTGGTCCGATAGGTGTTCTACAGACCTGGAGATCTGTTCCACCGCATGGGTCAAATCGGTCATGCTGCTGGTATGAGTTTCCAGAATACCGTGGAACATCCTCAAATCCAGGATATATTCCAGCTGCCGGATTCTGTCATTGAGGCCTCCGGTGCAAGTCACCCGCACCTTATAAACTTTTGGTAAGAGGTCTGAGTTCAAGCGGGTTTCCAACCTGTCAATCGAAGTGCGGATCTCAAAACCAGGCGGGAGGGCTGGGATGGGTTGGTGGATCAGGGCTAATTGGTCGATATTGTAATTTTTCAGCGAGGTTTTTAAAGGAGGGTCAAAACTGATTTTTACATTCCTCGCGATGGTTTTGCCAGTGTTTTTTACAACCAAATCAAAAATCGGGGAATCAGTTTGAGCGTCAAAATAGACCACAATATAGGGTGCGAAATCCGTATCGCGGTCTTCAACCATTTCTTCAATACTTTTTTCCATGGCCGAAGCCGATTTTTTGGTTTGTTTAGCCATTTCAGCTGTTTTGACGACATAAATAAACAGGCCAATCAAGCTGGCTATCTGAACAATAAGTAAAATGCTTTCTCTAAGGCTCTCTGACATTTCAATTCCTTACTCTTTAAGCTGCTTTTTGCTTGGTTTCTTAGGTTTTGGAAAGGGAAGCTCTTCCCAGCTTGCTCTGAATAACTGACACACAAAATCCTGGTCTTCAAAGTCCTCAAATACGAAGGAGGATCTTGCCCCTGGATAGGCAAACCCTTCCGTGGCATCTGGTCCCAGCAGTTCGGCACCTGCCTCAGTTTTCTTTAGAAACACCTGATCGTCACAGACCAAGCCAATCACCTTGCCATCCAGATACAGGCCATATTCACCGAACATTTTGCGTGCGCCAACATCTCCTGCCGGAGCAAGCTTTTCAAGAACATACTCAATAAATTCATCACTGCAAGGCAAATTGACCTCCCAAATCAGGTCCCTTAATTGTAACCACTTATTGCAGCTAAAAAACAAAATTGAAGGATTTAAAAAGATTCAATCTGCCAAAACGACTATAATAGGACGCATGAAACGCCTGGCCGCTTGTCTTATCTTCCTCGTTCTGTGCTTTTTGTCGACTATGTCCGTGTTTGCGCAGATCTCAACACCGGAATACCCGG
>LSQX01303469.1_pt1 | contig 21675 bp, 21 predicted proteins | sample 654561 | NCBI WGS metagenome assembly LSQX01 (sample SAMN04489861, study PRJNA283612) | anaerobic digester metagenome | isolation source: 4 biogas reactors fed with cattle manure at either 37C or 55C with and... | place: Denmark: Kongens Lyngby | collected 2014
CAGTATACAGGGCAGTATCAATCCACGGGTATTGCCTTTTTCCATATCCGGGCTCAGGGTGGTTTCCCCCCAGAAGCCTCTGACAAAGATCTTTATCAGGGAATACAGGATCATCAGGCTCGATAACAAACCGACCGCGACCCCTATGTAATAACCGGTGTGGACCGCCCCGCGGGTCAGCCCTTCCTGGATGATCAGGTATTTACCCACAAAACCGCTAAGAGGGGGTATGCCGGTCAAAGCCAAAGAGGTGATCAGGAACAGCCAGCCCAACAGAGGATGATGGGTTATCATCCCGCTCATGTCTCTCAATTTACTGCTGCCCACGATGATGATGATGGTGCCCACCAGCATAAATAAGAGTGCTTTCATCAACATATCATGAATCAGATAATAAATGGCTCCGGTAACGGCGGCCGGGGTGAAGACAGTCCATCCAAATACTACAAAACCGACCCCGATAACGACATTGTAAGCGGCAATATTGCGAATATCCCCATGGACCACCGCCCCGATACCCCCGATGAGCATGGTCAGGACGGCCATCACCGCCAGCAGGTCATGGGTGATCTGAGGTTGATGGTAAAAGACCAGGGAAAACATGCGCATGATCGCATAGATACCCACCTTGGTCAATAGGGCGGCGAAAATGGTGGCTATCGCCGGGGGCAGGGCGCCATAGGCTCCCGGAAGCCAAAAATACAGGAACAGCGCCGCTTTCAGGCTAAAGACTATCAGCAATAGGATGGCGATGACAGACACCAATCCAGTTTGGCCGATGGCGGCGATGCGCAGGGACAGATGGGCCATATTAAGGGTTCCCAGGACGCCATACAAGTAGCCGATGGCGATTAAAAACAATGTGGAGGAGATTACGTTTATAACCACATATTTTATGCCTTCACTTAGCTGCGGCTTGCTGCCACCCAGGGAAAGCAATACATAGGAGGCCACCAGCATGACCTCGAAGCAGACGTAGAGATTGAACAGATCGCCGGTCAAGAAACAGCCGTTGACCCCGGCAATCAGAAATTGCAGGAAAGGGTAGAAGTAATACTTCTCTCGTTCCGGACCGATGGATTTGAAAGCAAACAGGAGACAGGCGATGCTGACCAGGCTGGCGGCGGCCAGGAGCAGGGCCGCCAGCATATCCACCACCAGTACGATCCCGAATGGAGCCTGCCAGCCTCCCAGTTCCAGAATCTGAATACCCCGGGCGGATACCTGTTGCACCAGGTAAAAAGCGGCGGCTCCGGTCAACAATAATGACAGCAGGCTGAGGCACTTCTGGAACGCAATGCTTTTACGGAAAATCCCCATCAGCAAACCGCACAGCACCGGTATTAGCAAAGGTAATACGACCAGATTATACATGGTCCGGCCCTCTCAAATCATCCATATCATCAACTCCGGTAGTCTGATAGGCGCGGTAAGCCAGCACCAATAGGAAGGCAGTGATGGCGAAATTAATTACGATGGCCGTGAGGATCAGGGCTTGGGGCAGGGGATCCGTATAAGCGGCCGCCTCCTCCCGCAGTATAGGCACCCCTCCCTTTTTCAGACCTCCCATGGTGATAATCAGGAGATTGGCCCCATGGGCCAGGACCGAGATCCCCAATATTATCCTCAGCAAGCTCTTTGACAGCACCAGGTAAACCCCGATGGCAAAGATGATCCCTACGATTACTGACATCAAGGTTTCCATGGGCAGTTATCCTCGCTTATATCTTTGCTGATGGCGTCGATGATAGTCAGGGCCATCCCCACCACTGCCATGGCTACTCCGGTATCGAAGAGCAGGGCGGTAGTGAGTTCCGTCTCTCCCAATAAAGGCAGGGTATAGTAGCCAAAGCTCTGATTCAGGAAAGGTTTCCCCATCACCAAAGAGCTGGTTCCCGTAACTACCGCAATAAAAACGCCCAGTAAAGACAAGGTCTTAAAATCGACGGGAATACCCTCGTGGACGGTTTTAACATCGTAGGCCAGATAGAGTAATACCAAAGCCGCCGCCGTGGTCATGCCTCCGGCAAATCCGCCGCCCGGGTTGTTATGGCCGGATATGAAAAGAAAGAAGGCAAAGGTCATAATAATAAAGATGACTATTTTGGTAACCGTCTGCAGTATCAGATTATTGGTTCGCATTTTCATTCCTCCCGGCCGAACGCAATCTTATCAAGGTATACACTCCTAATCCCCCCATACATAAAACCAGGATCTCCAGCATAGTGTCAAAGCCGCGGAAATCCACTAGAATGGCATTGACGATATTTTTGGCTCCCGCCAGTTCATAGGCATTTTCAAAAAACCGGGAGATGGGCGGAAAGGCACGGTTGGCTGCAGCGGACCAAGCCAAAATCATCACCAGTAAACCGACGGCTCCCGCTACCACCGCATTTCTGACCTGGAAGACAGCGCTTTCGACTCTTGTTTTCAGCTCGGGGAGAAAATAAAAGCACAGTAAAAATATCACCAGGGTAAATGTCTCTACCACCATCTGCGTCAAGGCCAGATCCGGAGCCCGGAAAATCACAAAAAACATCACTATCACATACCCCATCACCCCCAGCCCGATCAGGGCGATCAGCCGTTGGCGGGCAAACAATACCACCAGAGCGCTCCCCAGCAGGACCAGAGCCAGAATTCCTTCATATATAGTGATGGGACTGTTCCCGGCCGCATCAAAGGCCCAGGCGTCCAAGCCGATGGTGGCTGCCCCCAGGACCAAAACCAGGAACAGAAATATATAAAGCAGGTAGTCATGCAGGGAGCCGGTCATATAGGAACGATTCAAACGGTAAAAGCCGGCTTCGCTTCTCTCCAGCAGCTGGTCATAGTGATAATTGAGGCTCCACACCTCAGGCGGCCGGCGATAAAGTCCGGGCCGGTTTCTTATCAGCAAAAACAGGCCGCTGCCCACCGCTACAACCCCCAACGTCATCATTAATTCGGGGGTCCACCCATGCCAGGCGACGATGGGTCCGATCTCCGGACCGGCTTCGATGAATCCGGGCAGGATAGAGGCTACCGCCGGGATAATCAGATAGTTCACCAGCTGGTCGGGAAAGAAAAAGAACAGCATCACCAGAGCCGCCAGTATGGCCGGTGAGAACAACAAACCCCAGTATGCTTCCCGGGCCTTCTTCTCCAGTTTTTGGGGTTTATGTTTACCCAGAAAAGCCTTAAACACAAAGATCATGCAGTAGGTGAAGGTGAAGACACTGGCTATCCAGGCTACTACCGGGAACAGAAGGCCCCAGGTCTCCATGTTGAACAGGTTAAGCTCCGACGCGTTCAGCATGGCGGTAAAGAACAGCTCTTTGCTGAAAAATCCGCTGAAGGGAGGCAGCCCCGCCATGGAAAAGCTGCCGATCACGGCTATAGTGAAGGTGATCGGCATCAAGCTCATAAGCCCGCCCAGTTTGCGAATATCACGGGTGCCGGTGCGGTAATCGATAATTCCTACGGTCATGAACAAACAGCCTTTAAAAATGGAATGATTGATCAGGTGAAATACGCCGGCCAGGATAGCGGTAGTATATATGGCGGCAGTTGGTCCCGGTCCGTAGTACAGAGCGGGTGAACCGGCTCCCATCAGGCAGGTGATCAGGCCCAGTTGACTGATGGTGGAAAAGGCCAGCATGGCTTTCAAATCCACTTGGCGGACGGCCGACCAGGCCCCCCAAAATAGAGTGACTAATCCCACCGCCGATACCACCCAAAACCAGGCTGGGCTGCCGCCAAAAATTGGAGTGAAGCGGGCGATAAGATAAATACCGGCTTTGACCATCGTGGCTGAATGCAGATAGGCACTGACCGGGGTGGGTGCTTCCATGGCGTCCGGCAGCCAGATATGAAATGGGAACTGGGCTGATTTGGTGCAAGCCCCCAGCAGGATAAGGACCATCGCGGGCCCAAAAGAGGGATGAGCAAAGATGGTATCCCTTTGGACAATCATGGCCCGGATACTGAAAGTATCGGTGATGTTGGCCAGCAGGAGAAAACCGGCCAACATGGCAAATCCCCCCAGGACCGTGATCAATAACGATTTTTGGGCACCATAGCGGGAAGCCCTTCTTTCATACCAGAAGGCGATCAACAAAAAGGAGGCGATGCTGGTCCATTCCCAGAACAGGTACAGAACCAATACATTGTCCGAAAACACGACCCCCAGCATGGCTCCCATGAACATCAGCAGATATACGTAGAAATTACCTAATGCTTCCCGTTCCTTGGCTAGATAGAAAATCGAATAGACTACTACCAGAGCCCCGATCCCGGAGATGAGCAGACCAAAAAGCAGAGCCAGACCGTCTCCATAGGCGCTAAAATGTATACCTAAAGAAGGTATCCAGGGGACGGATTGCAGCGGGGGGGCTGGGTAGGGGAAGAGGACCCGTTTTACCAGGCAGGCAAAAATGCCGACCGGCACTGGCAGCACAAACCAACCGGTATGCACCTTCTCCAGATATTTGCGGAAGAAGGGAACCAGGATGGCATATAAAAACGGGGTAATTATGAGCAACGGCAACCAAGCTACGATAGGATTTCCTCCTCTGCGGTTTACCGGACCGGTATAATGCTGTCAGGCTATTGCCTTGGCAGGTTTTATTTCTTACAATCGAGCTATTAGGATCTATATCTCACTTTTTATCCAATCAAAACTAACTGGAGGGAGTGTATTTTGTGAAAACCCCCCCTGCTTTTACTGAAGAGAGGATTCTGGTCTGCGTTTATTATGGCCCTACCGGAGAACAACTGATCCATCGAGGGGGGAACATGGCCGCCCGACTCCAGTGTCCCCTCTATGTGATGACCATCGATTCCCGGCCTTATGATGAACTGGATGCCGAGAGAACAGATTATTTGCTCCGCTGGCAGGAACTGGCCGAACAATATGATGTGGATGAATACATCGTCAAAACCAACGAAGTGCGTCCTGTGGCCAAGGTTATCGCTGAAGTAGCCCGAGAATACGAAATCACCCAGATCTTCATCGGCCAAACTGCCCAAAGCCGCTGGCAGGAAATCGCCAAGGGGTCCATCGTCAACGTTTTGCTGCGGGAAATACCCTGTGCTGATCTGCATATAATATCGGTAGCCCGGTATTTGGAAAACGAAGATTCCTATTTCCAGAAGGGGGTCCGTGCTTATCTGGTCAAGGACGGTGAAGCCTATCGTTTATGCTTCAACCGGGGCAAAAATACCATCCATGAAGGGATCTTTTTCAAAGAAACCGGAACCGATTTCAACAATGGTATCTTCCGATACCGGAATGACAACCAGCTCATGCACCTTCACATTACCGATGATTATGTAACCGAGCTTAAAAACGTCCGTATCACCGGACCCGGTTCCGAATGTGAGATCTGGGATAAAAACGACTGAAAATAAAAACCACAAACCTACCATGCCTGCGCTTTTACATAGTACTTTGCGGCTTAATGCTTACGAGGTTAGCTGTCGGGTTAGGAGTAGCTGCCCCTTTTTAAAAGAAAAATTCACCCCAGAAGATTGGTTCCCCCGCTCGGTCAAGAATTCAGCATATATTCACATTTCTCCTAGCCATTATAACCCAAGTCACCCCCTGGAGCAAAGGCCAACCCGCCTTCCAATTGCCGATGAAAGCGCCTTGCTCAACCAAATTCCCTGCCGATGCCGCGATCAATTGAGCAGCGGTTCGGCGGCGGCCGGGAAAGGCGGCAACAGCTCAGCAGCCGGGGGCGGGACCTGGTGGGGGCATCCAGATCGATTGGTCCCGTTTAAGAAATCTGAATAAGCGGTGATAATGGCGCCCGCCGACGGGAATAATGGGGCATCTTCACAAGAAATTCATGTATTTGTGGCAAGCTAATAGATAGGGCCGGTGGGGCCGGGCAAGGCTGGTGCCCCGCCCGAGTAATGAACCGAGGAGTGACACGCGAATATGAAATGGGAAGTCTCAACCCAGCGCAATTGGCTGCTGGGACTGGTGGTAGTGTTGTTGGCCGCCCTGATCCCCCTGGGGATCTCATTTTATAAGGGCAATTCCCAGGCCGTAGCCACGGTGGATGGGCACGGAATAGAAAAAGAAGAGCTGTACCAGTTCATGGTGCGGCAGAATGGCCAGCAGGCTGTCGATGCTCTGGTAGCGCAGAAGATCGTGGAGTTGGAGGCGGGAAAACATAATGTCGGAGCTGCGGAGGAGGAGATCCAGGCCGAGTTGCAGCATTATTATGACTACTACGGCGGCGAAGAGGCCTTTATACAGACCCTGACTGCCAGTGGCTATACGCTGGAGCAGGCGCGGCAGGACATGACTTACGATGTCATGATCAAAAAATTATTGAAACCACGGATAGATATCAGCGAGGAAGAGATGCAGACCTATTTTGCGGAAAACCAATCGGATTTCTCCCAAGAGGAACAGGTGCAGGCCAGTCATATTCTGGTGGCAACGGAGGAGAAAGCCCGGGAAATCCAGCAGCGGGTGGCGGGGGGTGAGGATTTCGCCCAGCTGGCCCGGGAGAACTCTACCGATACGGCCAGCGCCGCCAACGGTGGGGATCTGGGCTTCTTTGGCCGAGGAGAGATGGTGGAGCAGTTCGAAGAGACCGGCTTCAATATGCAGATAGGTCAGGTGAGCGACCCGGTCGAGACTGAATACGGCTATCATATCATCAAGGTTACCGGCAGGAAGGAAGCCCAGACGGCGGATTTCGAGCAGAACCGGGAGAAGATCCGGGAAGCCTTGTTCGAGCAAAAGTCCCAGGCGGAATTCGAGGCCTGGATGGAGGAGATGCACCAGCAGTATGAGATCAAGAGTTTCCTGGATGTATAGATGATCCTGGGGTACGGGCGTCGTCCTGTTTAGTCCCGCCAGCCATGGCGCATTTTTGTTCATAAACGAACACGGCTGCCTTATGGAAACTGGTTTATTAAGGGATAGCCGGGTCAATGGCCGGGGCGGCAAGGATGGTACAAACACGCCAACTCAGACGACAGGCGGTTTCAGCATTCGGCCCCATCAATTTAGATGGGGCACGCTTTGCCGGTGGATCATGGTGGAAAATACCTGTATCGCTGTCGATTTAGAGGATTTATAATTTTACATGTCGAAATAAGGGAGTGGGCCTCCCAAGAATATGGTTTTCGAGTTCCTGTACCTAAAGCCACGGCGATGGGCAGGAACCGGCAGGGTGCAGCGGGAAACGGTTGTGCCTCCCGATGCGGTAAGAAAACTGACAGCTGAGGACCGCTCTATGGTTCCGGGCCGGATGTGTTTTTGCGCAAGCCGGCTTTTATTTTTTTCATTGGAGAGAGTTTATCGGTAAGGTCTGAAAGGGGGACGCATGTGCGGGGATTAATCAGATGGTTGATGATGGCGGCAATTGCGGTAAGCCTGGTTTTGAGCTCGCTGCCAGGAAATTGGGCACAAGCAGCGGACGGGGATGGAGACGGCTCCGGAGGGGGTCAGAACAACCCCCTGGTGATCGAGAGTTCCACGCCCGCCAACGGGGCTGCCGGGGTAGCCACCCTGGAGTACATCAAGGTCGTATTCAGCAAAAACGTGGTCTACATGACGGTGCGGGACCAGAACATGCAGTGCTTTTCGCTGTGGTCAGGTTCGCAGCGGATTCCGGCCGAGATAATCATGGCCGATGACCAGATAGAGCGGGAAAAACGTCGTGATGTGTTGATCAAGCCCAAGCAGCCCTTGCAGCCGGGAACTGCCTACCGGGTGGAGATAGCCCCCGAGATGCAGTCCAAGAGCGGGGTGACTTTGGGGCACAAGGAAGTCATCAACTTTACCATGGCTGGGGCCGCCAAAACTCCGGAGACCGCAGCACCAGTTAAAGAGCAGCCAGTCTCTCCGAATACCCCGGTCAGCAGCCAGCCGGGCAGCCCAGGAACAGCCCCGGAAGATAATCCCGCGACACCAGCAGGTTCCGGGACTGACACCGAAATCCCGGCAGCCGTCGGGACTGATACTGTTGCCACCGCTCCCGCCAGCACCGTCGCGGAGGTGGACGAGCCCAGCCCGGCAGCAACCTCCGGCGGCAATACCGTATGGTGGATAGCCTTGGGAGCAGCGGCGGTCGTCCTGGCTGTGGGGGCTTGGCGACGCATGGGCAAAAAATAATCAGCAGCGCTGCGGGGGAGTCACGCCGGCTTTGAGGTGAGTACTACGAAAAGAACCTCTCTTATTCTAAGCTTCATACTAGCTCCTTTTCTGGTCATCCTATTGTCCCTGTCAGTGGGACGCTACCCGGTAGATGCTTGGACCATCATTCAAGTTATCTGGTGTAAACTGACCCTGCAGCCCTGCCCGGTGGACGAGATTTACCAGACGGTGGTGTGGGATATAAGGTTGCCGCGAGCTATCCTGGGGGCCGTGGTGGGGGGCTGCTTGGCCATCAGCGGGGCCTCGTTCCAGGGCTTGTTCCGCAACCCCCTGGTCAATGCCGGCCTGCTGGGAGTCAGCTCGGGGGCCGGTTTCGGGGCCTCCTTGGCCATCATTATGTTTGACAATGTCCTCATGACCTACCTGCTGGCGTTCGGTTTCGGGATGCTGGCGGTGGTCTTAAGCTACCTGATAGCGCGGGTCTATAAAGCCACCCCTACGATCATGCTGGTCCTGGGCGGAGTTATCGTGTCCTCGGTATTTTCGGCTCTGATCTCCCTGCTTAAATACCTGGCCGACCCCGCCGACCAGCTGCCGGCCATCGTGTTCTGGCTGATGGGGAGTCTGGCCCACGCCCGGTTCAGTGACATAATGATGGCTGGAGTACCAATGCTGATCGGGATTTCCGGCCTGTTGCTGCTGCGTTGGAGGATCAACGTGTTGTCGATGGGTGACCGTGAGGCCCATAGCTTGGGCATAAACACCACTATTAATAAAGGTATCGTGATCGCCTGCGCTTCCCTGGCCACCGCGGGGGCGGTATGCGTCAGCGGCATTATCGGCTGGGTGGGCCTGGTGATACCACATATTGGCCGTATGCTGGTGGGCAACGACAACAAGGTGCTGATACCGGTGAGCCTGTCGCTGGGAGCGGTATTTCTGGTAATCGTCGACGACGTTAGCCGCACCCTGACCGGGGCGGAGATACCGCTGGGTATCCTGACCGCTTTGATCGGGGGGCCTTTCTTCGTTTATCTGCTCAAAAAGACCAAGGGAGGTGGCTGGTAATGGTTGCTTTGCTGAAAGTTGAAGAAATCAGCTTTGGGTATACCGCCGCCCCCGTTTTTGAACAAGTCAGCCTGGGCATAAGTCCCGGCCAGGTGCTCTGTCTGTTGGGGCCCAACGGTTCCGGCAAGACTACCCTGCTGGATTGCATCCTGGGGTGGCTCAAGCCCCGCGCCGGCCGGATAATGCTGGACGGTGCGGATATAACCGACATACCCGCCCGGCAGATAGCCCGTCATGTGGCTTACGTGCCCCAGATTCATGAGAAGACCTTCCCCTATCTGGTCAAGGATATCGTTCTGATGGGCCGGGCCTCCTACTTGGGGCCTTTTGCGGCACCTTCCGAAGAGGATATGGCTATATCTGCCCAAGCCTTGGATAAGGTGGGGATGAGCAGTTTCAAGGAGCGTCCCTATACCCAACTAAGCGGCGGGGAAGGACAATTGGTGATGGTCGCCCGGGCCCTGGCGCAACAGACTCCTTTGATCATCATGGATGAGCCCACTGCCCATCTGGACTATCACCACGAGCTGATAATCCTGGAGACTATTGTCAAGCTGATCCGGGACCAGGGCTTGTCGGTGCTGATGGCTACCCACAACCCCAATCACGCGTTCTACCTGCAGAAGAATGGGGTAGACACGCTGGTGGCCATGATGAAGAACCAGCATATCATCAATCTCGGCGGGGTCGAGGAGGTTTTATCGGAATACAAACTGGGTGAGCTGTATGAGATAGTGGCCCGAATCGTCGATTGTGTCCCGGACGATGGCGGGATACTCCATCAGGTGGTGCCGGTCAGCACCATCACCCGCAGTTGAGAAAAATTTTCAGGGAGGGATTCATATGATAGTTAGAGGCAATCAAAGGGGCAGAGCCCTGGTAATCTTCATGGTGCTGATGGCATTCCTGGTCTCGATGGCGACGGGCTGCAGTAGCAATAAGGGTACCGTAGACACCGGCAATGCATCAGCAACAAGGCTCATAACCGATAGTGCCGGCCGCCAAGTAGAAGTACCCGCGGATCCCCAGCGGATTGCCTGCACCTGCCCGGAAGCCGGCTATGCCCTGGCCTTGTATGGAAAAGGGGATAAGATAGTAGCCACCACCGACGGTATGCAGCGGGATGTGATACTGACTGAGATGTATCCCCACCTAAAGGGACTGTCGGTTCCGAAAAAGGGCGGCGCCATCAACGTCGAGGAATTGATTCGGATCGAAGCGGACCTGATATTTGTCAAGGTTGATACCATCAACAACCAGGCGGCCATGGAACAGCTGGGCCAAGCCAGGATACCGGTGGTGGCGGTGGAATACTTCAGTATAGAGGAGCAGCTCGACGCCATGCAGATGATAGCCGGTCTGGTAGGAGCTGAGGATGAGGGGCAAAGGTACCGGCAATTCTACCGGCAGACCATCGATAAGGTGCAGGCCCGGGTGGCAGACATACCTGATGATGAGAGGGTCACCATATATCATTCCAGCCAGGAAGCCACCCGCACCGACTCACCCAATACTCTGGCCGCGGACTGGACCAAAGCCGCCGGGGTCAAAAACGTCTCCGTGGGCGAGGATCTGAAATTTACCGATGGCAACTATTACGCCAGTCTGGAACAGATCCTGCTGTGGGATCCTGATTACATTTTATTAAATAATCCCGATGTAGTAGGCTATATAATGGGGCATGAACAGTGGCGGCCCTTACAGGCGATAAAGAATGAGCGGGTATTGCCCCTGCCGGTGGGAGTCTCTCGCTGGGGCCATCCCAATTCTCTGGAGACCCCCTTGGTCACCCTCTGGACCGCCAAGACGGTATATCCGGAGTTGTTTGCGGATATCGATATATACCCCATAATACATGATTTCTATGCCGAGTTCTTTGACTGGGATCTGGACCAGGCCACGATGGAGCGGATGTTGAAGAGCCAGGGCATGCGGGAACCCAAGAGTTAACAAACAGCGGGGGGAGTTAATTACATGAAAGTCCTGATAGGCATCGACGATACCGACAATATCGATATCAAGCGCGGGACTGGGCAGCTGGCCTCCCAGCTGGCCCTGGACATCGAGGAAAAAGGATGGGGCCGGTGCGAACCGGTGACCCGCCATCAGTTGCTGGTCCACCCTGATGTGCCTTATACTTCTCATAACAGTGCCATGTGCTTTGCCGCCGATATCGCCGAGACGGCACTGGATGAGATCATTGCCTACGGCAGCAGCTTTCTGGAGAAGGAAAGGGCAGTGGGGTCGGATCCCGGTCTGTGCCTGGTGATTCCCGAGAGACTGACCAATCCAGGCTGGCTGATCGCGTATGGCTTTTCGGCCAAGCAAGAGGTACTGAACAAGGATTATGCCTATGATCTGGCCCGGGAGATGGATATATATCTCAGCGAACACGGCGGCACCGGGGATGGAGTGGTAGGGGCCCTGGCCGGCAGCGGCCTGCGCCTGAGCGGCAATGACGGTCGTTTTCGGGGCAAGCTGGCCATTGCGGAAATAGGGCAGGCCATAACCGTGGCAGAGATAATAACCCGCTCCTATATAACCAGGGTCCGGAGCAAGGATGATGGCCGAGTATTGGCCGAAGATGAATTAGTGGAGATAGGGGAGGTGGTAAAGGCGGTATTGATCGACAAGGAGGCGGTCCTCATGGTTCGGCCGCTGGCAGTCCTGGGAGACCGAGGTGCAGTATGGAGAACTTGCACCAAAGACGAGCTGAGATGCTATTGAGATCAAAATACTAGCGAGAGGGAGGAGAAGATTTGATTAACAGGAAGAAGAACCGGGTACTTGTTTTAATGACGCTTATGTTAGTGACGGTAGCATTTATGGTACCGGCGGTACAGGCTGCTGACGCACCAGCATTGTTGTCCGGTGAAGTTACCAACAAAGGGGATTATAGTCTTACATTCGACCAGACACTGGCTGATCCGGCCAGCACCCAGGGGCAATTCACGGTGACCGTGGAGGGACAGGCGGTGGCGGTAACCGCGGTCGAGACCACCAATACGGTTGGCAAGATCAAATTGGTACTGGAGACCAAAGCCGCGGCAGGACAAGCTGTGGTAGTTGAATATGTGAAGAGCGATGATCCGGCTCTGCAGCTGAAGTCAGATTCTGGCGCAGCGGTGGAGAGTTTTACTTATAACCCTGCCGGCGAGCCGGGACCAGCAGCGCCCCCCGCTGTAACTGCTGACAGCAGCGTCAACCAAGTGGGACAGGATGTGGTGTTGACTTTTGCCAGTACCCCCGATTGGAGCGGCATGATCACCAATATCAAGGTGGATGATGTATCGGTACGGGACAAGTATACAGTCAATGACGGCAACATAGTCATCGCCGCCGAAGTTTTCACCGAAGCCAAGGATTACGCCATAGTAATAAAGGCCACCGGCTATGATGATGCTATGGTCAGCCAGACAGTGGCCGCCCAGCCCATCGACGAACCCGTTGACGAGCCCGTCGAAGAGCCGGAACCGACCACTCCCGGGGTTGAATTAAAAGATATCCAGGGACACTGGGCCCAGACCAATATAGAAGCGCTGGTAGCCTTGGGGGCTGTCAGTGGTAATCCGGATGGGACCTTCCTGCCCGACAAGAAGATCAGCCGGGCTGAGTTCGCTTCCATACTCGTCAATGCTTACAAATTGCAGCCGGGTGAGGCCAAGGCCTTCGCCGATACCGAGAATCACTGGGCCCAGGAGGCCATCTCCACCGCTTATTCCAACGGCATCATCGGCGGTTACAGCGACACCCAATTTGGGCCTGATGATACCATCACCAGGGAACAGATGGCGGTCATGATAATTAAAGCGGCGCAGGTGGCCACCGGAACTGGCGCTTCCGATTTCTCCGACAGCGAGGCCATATCGGCTTGGGCGGCTCCTTACGTGGCCGCGGCCGTGCAATATAATTTCATGAACGGATATCCGGACAACACTTTTGGTCCCGCCCAAGGTGCCAGCCAGGCCGAAGCAGTAACCGTCATAGTCAACGCCCTCCCGTAGTGAATCATGATGGGATGGGTTTGGAGCCATCCGACCTAACCTTCATTAAGACAGGGAAGATCGACGTGCCCCCGGCGGTAGCCTCATATAATACCGCCGGGGGTTTTTACTTGATGGCCGAGGACAGCGGTTGCGAATGTGACAACTACAATACAGCTTGGCTAGGTATTTTGCCGAATAGGGAGAGAATGGGATATCATTAAATACATTAAGTTTGTATTGATGGCCAGGTGATGTACTTGCAGAGCAATAAATTTAAAAACGTCAGCGGGGAGCTGGCCGGGTCACTGGGGGATCTGGGGACCTTCCTGCCTTATGTGATTGGCGCTATAGCCATCGCCGGCCTGGATGTGACCGGGGTACTGGTCATGTGCGGCCTGATGTACCTGTTCACCGCTTGGGTCTACCGCCTGCCCATTCCGGTCCAGCCCATGAAGGTGATCGGGGCAGCTATAATCGTGAATCATTTCACAGCCGGGGAGGTAGCCGCTGCCGGCCTGATCGTCGGGTCTATAATGCTGGTGATCGGGTTGACCGGGGCCATCGAAAAACTGGCCTGCATCACTCCCCTTAGCGTGACCCTGGGCATTCAGGCCGGGCTGGGCATCAGCCTGGCGATACTGGGCATGGAGATGGTGAGCAGTGATTGGCTGATTGGCGTGCCAGTCATGCTGGTCATGCTGTTGCTGCTCAACAACCGCCGCCTGCCTGCTTCCATAGTGGCCATTGTCGGGGGTACGGCTTTGTCCTTCATACTGCACCCGGAGCTGAACTTGCCCTCCCTGGATATCGGGCTGAGCCTGCCCCACCTGATCTGGCCGGCCGCCGCCGATTTCAACCGGGGATTCTTACAGGGGGCCCTACCCCAGTTTCCCCTGACCCTGGCCAACTCGGTGCTGGTCACCACTTACCTGGCCAGCCAGTTGTTTCCCGGCCAATCCGATCGGGTAACCAACAGAAACCTGTGCCTGACCTTGGGGGTCGGCAACCTGGTCGGCGCGCCCTTGGGGATGATACCCATATGCCACGGCAGCGGGGGGCTGGCAGCTCATTATCGCTTCGGCGCCCGCACTCATTACGCCACCGCCTTTATAGGGGTTTTACTGCTGCTGATCGGCCTGTTGTTTGGAACTTCAGGGCTGCAGTTGCTGCAACTGATCCCTTCCGCAGTACTGGGTGCCATGCTTTTTTACAGCGGACTGGAGTTGGTCAAGGCCATCGATACCAGAGATAGCCTGGAGATGTTCGTCTATGCGGGGGTGGTGGTGCTGAGTATCGCCTTGAATCCGGCCATCGGATTTCTCAGCGGCCTTATCGTTTACTGGTTTTCAAAGAAGGTGAAAGACGTGATCTCGCCGCCGGTCTGATAAATGAAGCATGGTTGACCGGTAGTGGTTGATGACAGGCTGGCCTGCACTTACTGCGGGCTGGCTTTTATCGTCTGGGATGGGCCTAAGGGCTAGATGAGGTTTTGATATAATCAGGTATATAAGAGGAAATAGCCGGCCGCGAAGTCGGAGAAAGAGGGGATTGATATGTTGCCGGGAAACAGAACGCTGGTGATATTGGTTTTGGGCATGATCATGGCGGCATGGGCATTAACCGGTCCTGCCCCGGCAGCTCCCACCAGGTTGTAAAACCATTCGGCTAGACGGTGGCCCAGCCGCGGAAGTGACAGTAGGGAAAGGAAAGGTTTGATTTTCCCGGCACCCACTATCAAGAAAAGGATGGCATTCATAATTGTTTACTCAGGAAGAATTGTACCGGCTCCAATTAGCTTTGGAATCCAAAATATCAGACGATATCGCTTATATAAAAAGCGTCGAAGACCACCAAAAAAGACCCCTCCGCGGGGAGGGGTGTCAATACAGGCTTCTTTAATGCATTGAATCTTCTCCGGGAAGGGATTATCCCCGACCAGGCTTACTTGTAGGGGAGCGATGTTTTTGCCGAGGGGGAAATCAGCAGATCTCTTGACAAATGGAGAATTCCGGGTCCTTAGTCAGCATATCCATAGCCTTGGCGTTGGCGGAAGTCGAGTGTTTCGCAGTCATATGAGCGTGGACGGCTTCTACCGTTTTCCACCTGCCGATGGTATACCAGACGTCGGCATGCTGCACGTCCTGGAAGAGAAGATAAGAGGAACACTCCGGTTCTTTCCTGGTCTCCCGGGCCATGGTCACGAAGGTATCTTTGTACTCTGCTACCCGCTCCGGTTTGACACATACTTTGGTGATTAAAACGATCATAAGGATTACTCCTTTCCGTAAATATGATGCGTAAATATAGTATACGCCAATAATTCTATATTCCAACCATAATTTAAACAAGGGACACTATTGTCAGTTTGGCGGGAGGAAATTGTATACGTGATTGCCCGCGATCAAACCGTTCCCCAAAAAAACTATTTATGGGGGACAGGGTTCAACATGTTTCTACATGGACTGGCTGTTATAATAAACTCAAGTTCCGATCCGACGCAGTCCCTCTATTTGTGGCCAGGCCTATTGTGCCTGGTCATTCTTTCTGTGGGAAGACGCCGCAACAGCAGTTACTACAGCAGGACAAGGAAGTTACGCCCTGTCAGCCTGGTGGTTGCCAGAGCGGAACGGCCTGCTAAGAATATCCCGATTAGCACCGGCATGGAAACGGGCATGTTTTTGGTTTATAGAGGGTTGGTATAAGCTCACACCGCCAGCAATACATTATTTGCCCAGCTGGGCCAATAAGGCCGGCAGTACATTCTTAAGGTCGCCCACGATGCCGTAATCGCATTGCTTGAATATCAACGCGTTCTTGTCGCTGTTGATGGCGACTATGGTGCGGGCCGAGCTGACTCCCACCATGTGCTGGACTTGGCCGGAGATACCGATGCCGATATAGAGCTCGGGTTTGGCCATGACCCCTGATACCCCGATGTAGCGGGCTTTATCCATCCATTTCTCCTCTTCGGCGATGGGACGGGTGCAGCCTACTTCAGCCCCGATGGCGGCCGCCAGCTGCTCGGCCAGCTTAAGTTCCTCCGGAGCGGTGAATCCCCGGCCTACCGCTACGATCCGCTTGGCAGCCCGCAGGTTGACGCTCTCCCCGGCCTTGGTCTTGCGTTCCCGGCATTTTACTGACGTGGCGGGGGCCACAAAAGGTACCTCGACCAGGTTGGCCGCCTTGCCGGCAGCGGCGGTTTCGAAAACCCCCGGGCTCACCGTTGCCACCGTAGTGGGGGCGCTGGAGCGTTCGGAACTCAGGGCGGCCCCGCCATAGACCATTCTCTTGGTTACCACTCCGTTGTCGATTATGATCTCGGTGGCATCTGCCAATACGCTGGTACCCAGGGCGGCAGCCAGGGTACCGGCCATCAAGCGGCCTTTGCGGCTGGATTCCACCAGCACCAGGTTGGGTTGCTCGGTTTTGACAAGGTTTATGATGGAGGGCGCGTAATGCTCCAGGATACGGTCGTTGTTCAGTTCACCCAGATAATAGACGGTGTCGGCTCCGACCGCCTGACCTTTGTCTCCGGCCCAGACCAGAGCGGTGCTTTCGCCCAGCTGAGCGGCGCCGCTGACCAGCTCCTGCATGGCGCCCATATGTTCGGCTATCACAAATACTTTGGCTAATTTATTCACTTATCACACCCCCTAAATTAAAGTACTTTGCGAAGGTTATCCAGCAGCTGAGCGATATTCTCTTCGCTGTCGCCTTCGAATACCATCTGCTGGCGCTGGGTCTCGGGCGGGGCCAGGGTGCTGATGACCTCGATGTTGCCCTCCTTGGTCATCTCCAGGTCGGCCGCTCCCCACAGGGTAGTGGGTTTCTTGCCGGCGGCCAGGATTTCTTTCAATCCTGGGATGCGGGCTTTATTGATATCGGTAGTCACTGACAATACTGCCGGCAGGGTCACCTCCAGCACCTCGATCTCATTTTCCAGAGTGCGTTCCACTTCCAGTTTATCGCCCATGAGGGTGATCCGGCTGACGGCGTTGAGGTTGGCGAAACCCAACAACTGTCCCAGTATGGGACCTACCTGCTGTGAATATATGTCGCCCGAGCCCTCCCCGCAGATCACCAGTTCCACGCCGCCGATCTTGCTGATGGCGGCAGCCAGGTTCTTGGCGGTGGCGAAAGCATCGATGGAGTCCAGGGAATCGTCCGCCACCCCGAACAATGCTCCCGCTCCCCGCGACAGCATGGCCTTCTGCAGCTTGCTGTTCTTAAGGCCTTTGGTGCTCCCCACTGTGACCAAAATCGGCTCTTCGCTGCCCGTGGCTTCCTGCAGCTGTACGGCGGCTTCCACCGCGTTCAAGTCATATTGTCCCACTTTCAACTCGGCCTTGCTTAAATCCAGGGTTTTATCGGACTTGATGGCGATATCCTGTTCCTCCGGCACCGCTTTCACACACGCGACTATCTTCATCCTCTTCACCTCTTTGACATATTTGTTTTCAATAATAAACCAGTTTGGTCCCGGCGTCCAATCAACTGGCGGTATAACTTTACCGGAGACGACAGCGGCGGATATTATTGCGCCAAGTGATGATGAAGCCTACCCCATGACACTACCATTGCTCAACAACATGACAAAGGATGATGTCTTGTCGAGCAAGGTATAATATGTTAATTTAAACAAATGAACAAAAAGTTGCCCATCGAAAAGATTATCTCCCTGACCCATGTGGTGGCCGGCCATCTGGGCATTACCCTGCCCGATGACGCTGCCATGGCGGCCAAAATGAACATGCAGAACCCCTATCCCCTGGTGGTAAAAAGCAATTACTACACCTTATGGATAGACCGGTATTATATTGCCTACAGCCATGATGATGAACACGAAATCCATTATGTTTATTTGACTCAGCATCACATCAAGGAGGAATCGGAATCCTATCTGGATGCCAAGGGGATATCGATGCTGCCGGGTCATATCGAGCAGCAGTTCCGATGTGCCAGGGAAAACATGGAGAAAAACGAACGGAAATACTGGGTTTTGGAGCGGCAGTCGGCCGGGGATTTATCAGCATCCTGAAGAGATTCGGCCGAACCCCATCATAGTGTGGACATTCACCATCCACTTGGGATGGCCGCGGAAACTGGAGATACAAAAGCCCGCCGAGCGACTTGTGGCCCCGGCGGGCCTTTTAGCCCGAGTCTTTAATAAACGTCCAGGTCGAGGCGTTCCACCTGTGCTTAGCGGTCGGTGAGGTTTTGCTCCTTCACCCAATCCTGGAACAGCCGGGGCGGCTCGACCGGACTGAACGGATCCTCCAAAGCCTCCCAGGCATCCCCGAAGGTGGGGAAATAGTCGGACAACTCCACTACCGCAACGCCTTTGGGTGTTTGCTGGGCATACAAGGCAGCCCAGCGGCCCGGCTCAATATGGTCTGCGCTCAGGACACAGTTCACCCTCCTCTTTCCCAGGCGGCAGGATGCCCCCCGTTCTTCTATCCATGGCTTGAAATACAGTATGTTCCTTATCTTATCATCCGGCATTCTCATCCACCTCCTTTATGAGATTGATTCTCACCTTCGGCACCAACCACTTGGGGCTGGGTCCGCGGGGTTGGGATATTCGCTTATCAGCGTTCGGTCAGACCAGTGATCTTGCTCTCCACACGGACCAGCAGGAAAAGGGCTACCGCGAGTGGGAATCCAAGCTTGGCGAACATATTTAACATCTCTTCCATAAAATAGGGCCTCTTATAATAAATAATACGCCGGGAAAATCCCCCGGCGATGGTTTGTCGAAACTAGACCAGAGCCAGATGGGCAGTACTGGCGGTAACCGTTCCTTCGGGTTGAGTCAGTCTTTCTTTGCACCAGCGGACCGGTGCACCCTGGGAAGGCTCTGGTTGGACATTGACCAATCGCGACAAAAAAAACAGGGTTGGATGCAAGTCCAACCCTGTGAGAATTTAGATGGGGTCAGCGAATGGTCACCGCGCGGCTGCTGCTATCCCAATAGGCGGTGTAATCAAATACCTTGACGATATGGGCGATGGGCAGACAAGCCCGAGAGTTGCTGATCTCTGGGGCGGTGTCCATCCTGACCGCCGAGCCATTCACATACATGATAGGACTGCCTATCTCCAGTCTGACCGTGGTGTTGCCTTTGGTTAAGGTAACCGTTCGGGCCGCAGCATTCCAGACTATATCCTTATCCGCTATACCGACGGAATTCCCTACTGGCCTGATGGGCAGGTAAGTACGGCTGTTCTTGATATAAGGGGCGGCTTCGCCGGTTTGATAGTTGCCGCGGATGTTGTAGTAGGGGGACCCGATAAAGAAGACGCTGGGAGCGCTGGTGCCGGTAACGGCAAAGCTCCGCACAGTGCCATAACTGGTACCCCCGTCATTGGTTGCATAGGCTTTGACGTAGTAAGTGCCCGGATCCAGGCCGGTCAGCTGGTAGCTGAAGGTTTTATCTTCCGCAATTTTGTTGCCCACCTTTATTCGGGTCGAGGTGCTGCTGGTGGTCCCATAGTAGAATCCATAGGCTTCCATGTCCGAGTCGCCTTCAGCGGTGACCACCCCATAAAGGGTGGCATAGCCGTCCCCGGCGGTAACTGCTTTGGTGGTGACGGAAGGCTTTTTCTCACCTTTCTCAGTGTAAAAGCTGCGTACGCTTCCGTAGGAGATCCCTGCGCCATTACGGGCGTAGGCCCGGAAATAATAGCGGGTATCCGGCTTCAGGCCGGTCAGATTTAAGCTGAAATCATCTCCTTCATCGACCCGGCTGCCCACTTTTTTCTTGGTGGAGGGGGAGGAGTTGGTTCCGTAGTAGAATCCGTATTCGGTGATCCTGGAGTCACCAATGGAATCAATTTCCCCGTTCAATCTGGCGCTGTTGGAGGTGATGCGGGTGGCAGAATCGGTGGATACCTCCGGACGGTCTTTCATCGCACTGTCGGTGGTGGTGAAAGACCGGGTGTTTTTGGATAACACGGTGCGCTCCCGGTTATTGTCATAGATGATGTAGGCCCGGAAATAATAGTGGGTAGCGGGTTTAAGACCGCTCACCGATGCTTCAAATTCTTCATTTTTATCCAGATCACCGCGACCAGCTCTGATTTTTCTATCCGAGGTGGTTACCTCGGAAGAATCATCGTAATAGAATCCATATTCCACCACGTCGTAGGTGCCCTCTGCAGTCAACCGGCCCTTCAGGGTGGCTGAGTCGTCATCGATGGAAGCAGCATTCAACGCCGTAACGGCAGGGACAGCAGCGGAAGCAGTGGCCGGCAGCAGGAAAGCCGGGGCCAAAAAAACAAAGGTAAAAATAAGGGTTAAGAGAAAGCTTAACGGTTTGTTCTTCTTTAACAACACAATCCCTCCTATCTCATGTTACCAACAGCAATTCAGGAAACGGCAACCTGGGACGAGAAGAACCTTGATTATTGGCTGGAAAACTTGGTAACGGTTGCCACCAGGAAACAGCGGTTATATAAATCCCCCTTTCTTTGCTGATAGGGTAATTAAGAACACGTATGGGCAGCCATAAAAAGGCTACCCAACCAAGTAGGCCGATTTCTCCCGGAAGAAATGCCTTGAGCGGACTTAAACCCGTCCTGGTATAACTCTTCTCTGTCATTTTCCTCGATTGCGTTGGCCGTCAGAATCTTATTCTTCGTATCATAATAGCATACCCCCTCCTGCTTCTCAATATATGCCAGTTTTGGTCAGGATTATGACGGATCGCAGCAGCGGTCATAGGGTTAGCCGGAAAACACGGTCATCTTGGTAAAAAAAACTGGCGGCCATGGCAGCCTTGCGTTATGTGGGCGGCAAGATCGGCAGCCGGGCTGACTGATGATTTACAGCGGACTGCAATAATGCTATTGCCAAACCCGCTGATAATTGTTAATATCTGCTTAGCAAAGGGGAGTAACTTGCCAGGTAAAAGTCAACAACCGATCGTAAGATCTGGCTTTACCGGTCTTGGAAAGACTTAGTGAGACCTTTGCCTCCGTTAACGAGAGGCAAAGGTCTTTTTTATACAGGCCCCCTTTTGCGTGGGGGAGAGGGACAGTCAATCCCCCTGATCGGATTCAGCAGGGCCGGGCGGTTCAGTAACCACCCGCTCCCCGGGTAGCAAACTAGTGCGCCGGTTCGACCGGCTGCAAGCCGGGGATGAACCCTTAAGGGAACAAATGATATGATAGGAGTGTCGTATTGGATGGAATTACTAACCCCCCAATTCTGGTCGGTCTTGTTTTCGATCGTAATCATCGACCTGGTGCTGGCCGGTGATAACGCTATCGTCATCGGCCTGGCGGCCAGAAACGTACCCAAGGAAATGCAAAGAAAGGTCATCTGGTGGGGAACCGCTGGAGCTATTGTAGTCCGTTCCCTGCTGACTCTGGTGGTGGTATGGCTGCTTAAGATCCCCGGGTTGTTGCTGCTGGGAGGATTGCTATTGGTTTGGATAGCTTACCGGTTGCTGGCCGAAGAAAAGAAGCATAATGAGATGAGGGCCAGCGATAGTCTGTGGTCGGCCATAAGGACTATCAT
>LSQX01108651.1_pt1 | contig 21674 bp, 24 predicted proteins | sample 654561 | NCBI WGS metagenome assembly LSQX01 (sample SAMN04489861, study PRJNA283612) | anaerobic digester metagenome | isolation source: 4 biogas reactors fed with cattle manure at either 37C or 55C with and... | place: Denmark: Kongens Lyngby | collected 2014
GCTCCTTATTTATTTACCCCGATCATGAGTCAAGGGGACGGTGACTTTGACTCACCGCTGTTATATGGTTAATCAAAAGAGTAATATTGTTAACAATGGTGAAGGTTAATTGCCGTTACTATCAATAGTACACGAAGCTGAAATTGGTTTTGAGTGACGCCACCTCCGTTCCCCTGTCACCATCGGTTGACTAATCAAGCAAAAACGAAGCAAAAAGAACGTCCCCTTGCTTCCCCTTGTTTCCCATGTTGCTGAATATGGTTTCTTAATAAACAAAGAATATAAGTAAAAAAATCGGTGGTGGCAGTAGTGGAACTAAGTTTTGGTAAGAATGAACTGATTGCTGATGAGGTTCACCATAAAACTTTCCCCAAGCAGGAATGGTTGTTGACAAATGGGATCGGAGGCTTTGCTTCTTCGACCATTATCGGACTGAACACAAGGCGCTATCATGGTTTGCTGGTTGCTTCCTTAAATCCTCCTGTTGACCGGAGGCTGTTGGTGGCCAAGCTGGATGAGGACCTTTATATTGATGATCAGCTTTATGTGCTGGGAACCAATCAGGTGAGAGATGGTTATGCCCAGCGGGGTTATGTGTATCTGCAGCGTTTTGAGCGCTATCCTTTTCCCACTTATACCTATCAGATGGAAGGTGTTTTTCTGATCAAGACTATTCTTATGGTTCATGGGGAGAACACCACTGTGGTGCACTATAAAGTCATCAATCCCTTTCAAAAAGAGATTTCCCTTTATATATTTCCTCTTCTCAACTGCCGGGATTTTCACTATATTACCAGGGAAAACCAATGGCCCTTCCAGCAAGAGTTAATAGAGGGGAAACAGCTGAAGGTAGAACCCTACAAAGAATCACCGCATATCTATATGGTCTTTGATCAATTAAGCTATAAAAGCGATCCTTCCTGGTATAGAGGGATGTACTACTTAATAGAGGACTACCGCGGCTTGCCCTGTTATGAAGACCACCATATACCAGGATATTTCTATAAAAATTTTAATAAGTCTGAGGAATTTTCAATCGTTGTGTCTACTGAAGAAGTTAAAGATTTTGATTACGACGCCTGTATGAAAAGGGAAAAAGAGCGCCAGCAGCAGCTTCTAGAACAGGCAGGTTGCAGAGATGATTTTATTCAAAAGTTGGTGCTGGCTGCTGATGATTTTATCGTCTACAGGGCTTCTACCGGCAGGAAAAGCATTATAGCCGGTTACCCCTGGTTTAATGACTGGGGAAGGGATGCCATGATTGCCCTGCCGGGATTGACCCTTTGCACCCGCCGATTCCAGGATGCCAGAGATATCCTGGCTACTTTTGCAGAGCATACAAAAGAGGGGCTGGTTCCCAATATGTTTACTGATGGGGAGGAACCCCTTTATAATACTGTTGATGCCTCTTTGTGGTTCATTTATGCTGTACAAAAATACTTGGCTTATACTAAGGATTATGCTTTTGTCAAAAACCATCTCTGGAAGACCATGCAGGAGATTATCTGCTGCTACCGGGATGGAACCAGGTACGGAATCGGAATGGAGCAAGACGGTTTAATCAGGGCTGGCTCTTCGGGGCTGCAGCTGACCTGGATGGATGCCAAGGTTGGGGATTGGGTGGTAACACCGCGCCAGGGGAAACCGGTAGAGGTAAATGCCCTTTGGTACAATGCCTTGATGCTGATGTCTGAGCTGGCTGTGGCTATGAACAATAGGGATGATTATGGTGAGTTGGCAGCAATAGCAGGCCGAAGTTTTGTGGATCTTTTTTGGTATGAAGAGGGCGGGTACCTTTATGATGTGATCGAGGAAAGTAATAAAGACCCTCATTTAAGGCCCAATCAGATCATCGCAGTCAGTCTTCCCTATTCACCATTACCTCTTCCCAAAGCCCGCTCTGTGGTGATGCGCACTTTTGAGAAACTGTATGCGGTTTATGGTCTCAGATCACTGTCTCCTGATGATCAGGATTTTCGGGGTGATTATGGGGGGGATCAGTACAGGCGTGATGGAGCCTATCATCAGGGAACTGTCTGGAGTTGGTTGTTAGGCCATTTTGTAACCGCATGTATGAAGGTGCTTGATTCCCAAGAAAGAAGCACTATCGCACATCTGCTGATAGCACCTTTCAAGGATCACCTGCGTCAGCACGGAATCGGTACAGTATCAGAGATCTTTGAGGGTGATCACCCTTTTATACCGCGGGGTGCTTTCGCTCAGGCCTGGGGTGTAGGTGAACTATTGAGATGCTGTGCTGAGGATCTGCGGTCAGAAAAATTGTATAGCTTATAAGCAGGAATTTCTCCTGTGATTGTTTAACTTTATGTTTGATTCCATAAAGGCAGATTGATATCAGGTAGGACCTTGGGTATTATTAAAGGAAGGTGTCACTAATGGAGAAAAAGGCACTGGTTATTATTGATATGCTCAATGATTTTGTTAAAGAAGGCGGAGCACTTTATGTGGGGGATGGGGCAAAACAGGTGATCCCTGTTATTGCTGATGTTTTAGAAAAGGCTCGGCACGAGAAGTGGCCTGTGATTTACCTTTGTGATCAGCACACCAGCACTGACAGCGAGTTTGAGATGTTCCCCAGCCACTGCCTGGCGGGGACTGAAGGAGGAGAAATCTGCGCAGAGTTGGCCCCTCAGGAAGGTGAGATAATTATTCCGAAAAGGCGCTACAGCGGTTTCTTCGGCACTGATCTGGATCTCACTTTGAGAGAATTAGGGGTTGGAGAATTGGTGCTGACCGGGGTTTGTACTAATATCTGCGTATTATATACAGCTGCAGACGCCCGGATGCGCCACTATAAGGTGAAGGTCCTCAAAGATGGTGTGGCATCTTTTGATGAGCAGGCACATCAATTTGCCCTACAGGAAATGGAGAAGACCCTTGGTGTGGAACTGGTTTCCAGGGAGGCTGATCTATGAGGATCGCTGTGATCGATGGGCAGGGTGGCGGTATTGGCAAGCATATTACTGAAAAGATCAGGCGGGAAATGGGGCCTAAAGTAGAGATTATCGCTCTGGGTACCAATAGTGTTGCTACATCAATGATGCTGAAGGCAGGGGCCAATGAAGGAGCAACAGGAGAAAACGCCATTATCAATACTGTAGAAGAGGTTGATGTGGTAACAGGTTCTTTATCAATTCTGGTAGCCAACTCTATGCTAGGGGAGTTGACCCCAGCTATGGCAGCAGCGATCAGCAAATGCAAAGCTTTAAAAGTGGTGCTTCCCATATCCAGGAACAGAGTGGAAATCATAGGTGTGCAGCAGGAACCCCTTCCCCATCTGATAGACAAACTAGTGGATTATTTAAAAAAAGTTGAGGAGGTATGAAAAATGTGTGAGGCACATGCCTATTTATTAAAGGGGGATAACGAGGAAAAGATATTTGAAAATGTTGATCGCGTCACTCATCATGAACAGGGTTTGCTCTTAGAAGATATTTTCGGCCGCCGCTTAATAATTAATGCCAGGATCAAAGAACTGGCCCTGGTTGATCATAAGATTATTCTAGAAGAAATTGATTAATATTACCGCAGGAATTTTCGAACTCTATAGAGAACATGAATAAACAGTGTTGGATTTAAAGGAGGCGATGTTATGTTCGCATTATTACCAAGTATAGGCCCATGGGAACTTATTGCGATTCTTGCTGTTGTTTTGATTATTTTTGGCCCTGGCAAACTGCCGGAAGTAGGGAAATCTCTGGGTAAAACGATCAGGGAATTTCGCAAGGCTTCCACAGAGACCACCGAACAGTTAGAAGAGGCCGTTAAAGGGGCGGAAGAGGAACCGGCAAAGAAATAACTTGACAGGGTTTATTGATTGTGATATTGTTTTCGCCAGTAATTTAATAGAGTTTAATATAATAGAATAGGATCTCTTATCAAGAGTGGTGGAGGGACGGGCCCAATGAAACCCGGCAACCGGTCCTTGTATGAGGGACAAGGTGCTAATTCCCGCAGAACATTGGATTCTGGGAGATAAGAGAGGGCACTTAATACATGACCTCCAACTCTCAGGGGGGTTTTTTTTGTTATATTTTTCGGGAGAAACAGGAGGTGCTAAGAACAGTTGACAGTGGAAAGGACTATCGCAGAAATTAATGAGAAAGTTAAACAGGGGAAAGCAGTAGTGGTGACCGCAGAGGAAATTATCGATATTGTCAAAGAGAAAGGGGTAAAGAGAGCTGCCCAGGAAATAGATGTTGTCACTACAGGTACCTTTGGAACCATGTGTTCCAGCGGCGCCTTTCTCAATTTTGGACATTCCAAGCCGCGGATCAAAATGAATAAGGCTAACCTGAATGGTGTCCCTGCTTATGCCGGCATAGCAGCAGTAGATGCCTATATAGGAGCTACAGCCCTTCCGGAAAGCGATCCTGAGAACAGGATTCATCCGGGCAAGTTTTTATATGGTGGGGGGCATGTCATAGAGGACCTGGTAGCGGGCAAAAAGGTGAAACTGGAGGCTTCAGGATATGGGACTGACTGCTATCCCCGCCGTCATCTTGAAACTTGGATTACGCTGCAGGACATTAATGAAGCCATTCTCTTTAATCCCCGCAATGCATACCAGAATTATGGGGTTGCTGTGAATACATCAAATAAAACTATTTATACATATATGGGTGTGCTCAAGCCCAGGATGGGTAATGCCAGTTATTCTACATCCGGACAGCTGAGCCCTCTGCTAAATGACCCCTATTATCGAACAATCGGTATAGGGACCCGGGTATTTCTTGGTGGAGGCATTGGTTATGTTGCCTGGCACGGCACCCAGCACAACCCCTCTGTAGCCAGAGGGGAGAATGGAGTACCCACTACTGGTGCCGGCACACTGGCCCTGATCGGTGACCTGAAGCAGATGAGCCCTAATTGGCTGCGGGGTGTCAGCTTCCTGGGCTATGGTGCCAGTTTGGCGGTTGGCATCGGTGTTCCTATTCCCATCCTTAATGAGGAAATACTGGTCAGTACCGCTGTGACAGATGCCGAAATCTATACAACAGTTGTTGATTATAGCAGCGCTTACCCGGAAAGGAAGCCTGAGGTTTTAGGGAAAGTGAGTTATGCAGAACTCAGATCAGGGGTTATCAAGCTCCAGGGTAAAGATGTGCCTACAACACCCCTTTCCAGTTATGCTAAAGCCAGGGAAATTGCCCAGATCCTCAAGGAATGGATCAGCAATGGCAGTTTCCTTTTGACTGAACCGGTACAACTGCTGCCATCTGTCGAAGCGGGGATCGAGCTCAAATCCATTGAAATAAGGAATAACAGCTAAAGGAGGGATAGCTTTGGTTGCCAATAAATATGTGCTTCGTTTTTCCTCCGCTCTTGTGGATCAGCCTGTTATCTATCATTTGGTAAAGGACTATGATCTGGTGATCAATATTCTGAAAGCAGATATCAATCCCCATCAAGAGGGATATGTTGTGCTCGAACTGAGCGGTGATTCTGAGAATTATAACCGGGGATTGGAATATCTGAAAAGCACAGGTGTTGATGTTGCACCATTAAGCGGCACCATCTTCTGGAACAAAGACCGCTGCTTGCAGTGTGGTGCATGCACCTCCTTCTGTCCTACAGGTGCTCTGAAAATGGATCTTCAGGATAGGTTAGTGGATTTTGATGGTTCTAAGTGTATTGTTTGTGAGAGCTGTCTTGACGTTTGTATGGCCAGGGCGGTGGAGGTGCGTTTTTAAAAGATGGAGTACCGCAGCCGCACCTACCGAAAAATGATCGATGGGAAGGGGATGGTCTCCTTCCCTGTTTCGTTCAAAGAGTCAGACCTGTTGATCAGTGTTGATGAGGACAGCTACTGTCCTGAATTAAAAAAGGCTGCCTACTCACATCTGGTTGAAATTCGTGAAAAACTGGAGAGTTATATTCTTCGGGATCAGGTATTTCAGCGCACACTGCTCCCCCATCATCTCCTTCCTGGCGCACCCCACATCGCCAGACTGATGGCTGCTGCTGCCAAACGGGCAGGTGTGGGCCCTATGGCTGCTGTTGCAGGAGCAGTCGCAGAGATTATTGGGCGCCGGTTGATGCGCAGTGTGAAAGAGCTTATTGTGGAAAATGGCGGTGATATATACTTCAATACCAGTCACCCCATCCAGGTCGGTATTTTTGCCGGAAAGTCTCTCCTTTCAGGAAAGGTAGGCATCAAAATCCCACCACATCCATCAGGCTGTGGTGTCTGCACCTCCTCTGCCACAGTAGGCCCTTCTTTGAGCTTCGGTCGAGCTGATGCAGCGGTTGTGATCAGTTCCAGTTCTGCTCTTGCTGATGCTGCTGCCACGACTTTAGGGAATTTAGTTCACTCTGAAAAGGATTTTACCCCTGCTCTGCAGAAAGTTTGTAGCATCAGGGGTGTTAAAGGGGCAGTGGTTATCCTTGGGGAACACCTGGGAGCTGTTGGAGATATAGAATTGATAGCTTTGTAATAAGGGGGTGTTCATTTGCTGGGGGCACTGGTGCAACTGGTCTTAATAGGATTAGGACTTTATGTTTTTTATTATATCATTAAAACAGCAGTGAAAAATGCCCTCTTGGAGTATGACCAGCAGAAGGATCGTTCATTGCGGTGAAACTTGTGTTCTGCTAAAATTCATATGAGGTGTTTTTAATGCAAAATAAGGAACTGTCAGAGACAGTTGATGCTCTTGTTTCCTGGATCAGAAGCAAGACCCTAGAAGCAGGGGCAAAAGGGGTTGTTTACGGCTTAAGCGGTGGTGTGGATTCTGCCTTAGTGGGAGCACTCTGTAAAAGGGCCTTCCCCGATACCTCCCTTGCACTTATTTTGCCCTGCCATAGTCTGGAGCAGGATATAGCAGATGCCAGGCTTGTTGCAGATGCTTTTCAGCTGAAGACAAAGGTTATTTATCTAGATCATGTTTTTGACGACCTGAAAAAGCTTCTTTGTTCTGATGGTGAACAGCAGAATAAATTGCTGTTGGCTAATATCAAACCTCGTTTGCGCATGATCGTTCTTTATTACTATGCAGGTCTCTATAATTATTTAGTAATCGGGGGCACCAACAGATCCGAGTATACTGTTGGGTATTTCACAAAGCACGGTGATGGGGGAAGTGATTTGATACCTCTGGGGAATTTACTTAAAAGCCAGGTAAAAGAACTGGCCGCCTACCTTCAGGTGCCTGAAAAGATTATTAATAAGCCTCCCAGTGCCGGTTTGTGGGAAAACCAAACAGATGAAGAGGAAATGGGAATCTCTTATGCGATGTTGGATCATTACCTTCTGGGGGAAAAAGTCCCTCCAGATGTGAAGGAAAAAATCGAGCGGATGAAAATGTGCAGTGAGCACAAACGACGGACACCGTCGATTCCAGATTTTTAGAGAGTAGGTGATTTATTTGGCTGGCCATTCTAAATGGGCAAATATCAAACATCGTAAAGCAAAGGTAGATGCACAGCGCGGCCGCCTCTTTACCAAACTGGGTAAGGAGATTTTGGTTGCTGCTCGCCGGGGTGGTGATCCAGATGCTAACCCCCTTTTGAGAGCAGCAATAGCCAGAGCAAGAGCTGCCAACATGCCTATGGACAATATCAATCGTCTTATTGCCAAAGCAACTGGTGAACTGGAAGGGGTTAATTATGAGGAAGTCACCTATGAGGGGTATGCTGCAGGTGGTGTAGCTGTTCTGCTGGTAGCCGTCACTGACAACCGCAACCGCACTGCTCCCGAATTACGACATTTGTTTTCCCGACACGGCGGCAGTTTAGGGGAAGCAGGCTGTGTGGCCTGGATGTTTGACCGTAAAGGTTTAATCACACTTTCTAAAGAATCATTGTCTATGGATCCTGAGGAATTGCTGCTCCTCCTGATCGAAGAGGGTGCTGAAGATGTGAGAGAGGAAGAGGACAGCATCGAGGTGGTCACTGCACCCGATGAGCTGGATAGGATTAAAGATTTCCTTACTGAACAAAATATCAAGTATGCAACCGCAGAGGTTACTATGATACCCAATTCTACAGTCTCTGTTAACGATAAGGATACCGCAGAGAAAGTGCTGAATTTGATGGATGCGCTGGAGGAGCATGATGATACACAGCAGGTTTATGCAAATTTTGATATTCCCGATGAAGTGCTCCAGGAAATAGGGGAATGATCAAAAATAATGATAATGTGATACATAAATACAAGGGGCTTGGTAATATTTATAAGTAAAACCTATTAAAGGGTGTTTGAGAATGGGTAAAAAGTATTACCGCCTCTTGTTACTTTTACTGCTGGCTGTTGTTTGTGCAGCTATCTATTACCTCTGGCAGGAACAGCTGGTTGCCAGGCGTCCTTTTCCAGATGGTACGAATATCTTGGTCAAAACTGAGTACACTTTGTGCGGTCATCAAGAACAAACTGAAACAACAGCAGTGGACTTAAAAGTTTCAAACCTGCGGGATCTGCGGGCTCAGTTTCTTCCTCAAGAGGGATGGCGCTCCCGCTATGAAAGGGAGCAGGTGGCTGTGTCCCGGACCTTAGAGGATCTTTGTCAAAAGTGTTCTGTTTTAACTCACTTGGGGGAAAAAGGTGGGTTTGTGGCTGTGGTAAGGGGTCCTGTTGGAGTCGATGGCGGGATTGTGAGGGTGACCAAAATCAGGGTAGACAGCTTGCCCGCTGAGCTGCGCAAGGAAGCTAAGAAGGGGATGCTGGATATTCCCGATGAAGAGACTCTGCTGCATATCTTAGACAGTTTGGAAGAGGATAAAATATAAAAATAGGATTATTATAGAAAAGGAGCTCAAAGGGAGCTCTTTTTTTATCAAGCCAGTTAATATTTTTTTTTAATAGTGATCTGTTATAATTGAACTATATTTTTATTATTTGGAGGGGTCGGCTGTGGGGCGCAGGAAAGGTAATAATAGGATTAGGTTCTTTTTTGGGGTTGTAGTTCTTCTGCTTGTGCTGTCTGCAGTGTTCTATGTGGGACAGGGATGGTGGAATAACACTCAACCTGTGGACAAGCAGGACCAGCAGGAGCAGCAGCATGCTCAGCAGCCGCCAGCAGTCCCTAAAGAGTGGTCCATGGTTGTCTGCGGTGATGTGATGCTAGGCCGTGGAGTTGCTACAGCCATGTCTCAAAATGGTATGTTTTATCCCTTTGAACAAATGGCTCCTTATCTTAAATCTGCGGATCTTACCTTTGGCAATCTTGAATCACCCCTTTCCCGACAGGGCACTCCCATACCAGGGAAGGGGATCTGGCTGCGCGGTGATCCAAAGGCAGCTGCAGCCTTGAAAGAGGCGGGTTTTGATGTGCTGAGCCTCGCCAATAACCACATCCTTGATTTTGAATCTCCTGCTCTGTTGGATACTATGGAATATTTACGAGAGCAGGGGATTGACCCTGTTGGCGCAGGTAAGGATTTGGAAGAGGCGGTTCAGCCTGTGATTAAAGAGGTTAATGGATATAAGATCGCCTTTATTGCCGCCACAGAAATGGCTGATATCTTTTGGGATTACAGCTATCCGCGCACCTTTGAAGCTAGAGAGGACCGGCCGGGGGTGCAGAAATTGGACCCGGATCAGTTGGTGGAAGCGGTTGCTGCCCTGAAAGGTAATGTGGATCTGATCGCTGTTTCTCTGCACTGGGGTACTGAATACTCCGATTACCCCCTGGATGTGCAGAGGGATATTGCCCACAGGTTGGTGGATGCTGGAGCCAAGTTGGTCCTTGGCCATCATCCCCATTGTCTGCAGGGAATGGAGGTTTATAAGGATTCTTTGATCGCTTACAGTTTAGGAAATTTTGTTTTTGATAAACAGCGGCGGCCTAAGTGCCAGGAAACAGTTCTCATGAAGATAATTATCAAGGATATAAAAATAGAAAAAGCAGAAGTAATCCCTGTTATGATTATCGATGCCCAGCCCCGACCAGCTGAAAAAGCTGATGGGGAGCGGATATTACAAAAATTGAAAAAGCTCTGTTCAGAGTTAGAGACAAACTTTACTGTTGACGATAATAAAGGGATGATCACTATAATTGAGGGGGGCTCTGATGAGTAAGCTTGTTATTCTTGATGGTAACAGTTTGGCTTATCGTGCTTTTTATGCTCTACCGCTGCTGAGCACAACCACTGGGCATTTCACAAATGCAGTTTATGGTTTTACAACAATGTTACAAAAGATAATCCGGCAGGAAGAGCCTGACTATTTGGCTGTTGCCTTTGATGCCGGACGCATAACTTTCAGGAACAAGGACTATAGTGCCTATAAAGCCAACCGTAAAAGCACACCAGATGAACTGCGGCCTCAGTTTCCGCTGATTAAAAAGGTGCTCAAGGCTTTCAATATACCTATTTTGGAGCTTGATGGATATGAGGCTGATGATTTAATCGGAGTTGTGGTCAGGGCTGCTGAAAAGAGGGATTTGGAGGTTTTAATTGTATCCGGGGACCGGGACCTTTTGCAGCTGGTATCAGATAAAACGAAAGCTTTGATCACCCGCAAGGGTATCAGCGACCTGGAGTGTTTTACACCTGGGATTGTTAAGGAGAAGTATGGTGTTTTGCCCAGCCAGATACCTGATCTGAAAGGCCTGAAAGGTGACCAGAGTGACAACATCCCCGGAGTGCCGGGTATTGGAACAAAAACCGCAGTTAAGCTGCTCAATCAGTTTCCCACTATAGAGGAGTGTTATAGCAATCTGGATCAGCTGCCTGCAAAAGTTGCATCAAGGCTCAAGGAATATGAAGAACAGGCTCTGCTCAGTAAAAAGCTGGCTACTATTGCCTTGGATGCCCCTGTTAAGGTGGATTTTTCCGAATTAAAGGTAGAGGAACCGGATTATGAGGCTTTGATCGACCTTTTTCAGCAGCTTGAGTTCAGGTCAATGCTGAAGAGCATCCAGCAGGATGCACCAATGCAAGCTATTTCCACCCCTGATGCCTGTAAAAACTATGGTTTAGTAAAATCAGCTGCTGAATTAAAAGAAATAACTGAACAGCTGACAAAAGAGAAAGGTTTTGCCTTCTATATGCAGCAGGAGGGAGTACCCCCCCATGATGCCCCTTTGTCTGCCTTGGGTCTGGCTTGGGGGGACAGCTGTGCAACAGTTGTTTTTCCTACTGACCCTGAAGAAAGGGACCAGATGGTTGAATTTTTGAATTCAGTTATGGGGAATCAGAAAATTGAAAAATGGTGCCATGATGCCAAAGCAGAGATGATCATATGTAAAAGGCACAACATCTCTCTGACAGGGGTTACAGCTGATACGATGCTGGCTGCTCATCTTTTAAATTCTTCCCTGTCAAACCCTAATCTATCAGAGATTGCCCTCAAGCATCTCAACCAAGTGGTAACCTTTGCTGAGGATGAGTCAGGCATGGCTCAGCGGGCATTAGTTATCAAAAAACTATGGCCGGTGCTAAGGGAGGCACTGGAGAAAGATGACCTTTATGAACTGTTTGCAGAACTGGAACTGCCTTTATCTGCGGTTTTGACAGATATGGAGCTTCAGGGGATTAAAGTGGATACTGATCTTCTGAAAGAGATGTCAGAGGAAGTACAGAAATACCTGCTGGATTTAACCGGAGAGATTTACGCTCTGGCTGGGGAAGGGTTTAACATCAATTCCTCACGCCAGCTGGGGCATATACTTTTTGAAAAGTTGAAACTGCCTGTTATCAAGAAAACCAAAACAGGGTATAGTACAGATGCTGAGGTTTTGGAAAAACTATCTGTTTATCACGAGATTCCCAGAAAAGTTCTGGAATACCGGCAGCTTGCTAAATTGAAATCCACATATATCGATGGCCTAATAAATATGGTCAATAAAAAAACCGGGAGGATACATACAACATTCAATCAGACCATCACTGCCACCGGAAGGCTGAGCAGTACTGAACCGAATTTACAGAACATACCTATACGGGATGAACTGGGCAGAAAGATCAGAAAGGCTTTTATTCCATCTCAAAAGGGCTGGCTGTTGATGGCAGCAGATTACTCCCAGATCGAACTGAGAGTAATGGCTCATATGTCCATGGATCCCCATTTGATCGCTGATTTTCAGCAGGGAGAGGATATTCACACCAGGACTGCAGCCAAGATTTTTGGGGTTGCGCCTGAGGATGTCACCCCTGATCTGAGAAGGAAGGCAAAAGGGATCAACTTCGGTATTATCTACGGGATTACCGATTACGGCCTGGCCAGGGATGTGGGTGTCAGCAGGGAAGAGGCTGCTCTCTATATCGAAAACTATTTCCAGCAATACCCGGGTGTGAAGCGCTTTATGGAGCAAACAGTTATTGAGGCAAGGGAAAAGGGCTATGTGCAGACCATTTTAAAGAGGCGCAGGTACCTGCCCGATCTGCTGAGCAGTAACAGGAATGTACGTGCCTTTGGAGAGAGAACAGCCTTCAACACACCGATCCAGGGAAGTGCTGCTGATATTATCAAGCTAGCCATGATCAATATCTCTCGGGAGTTGAAGGGAATGGGGTTGCGGGCACACCTGCTGCTACAGGTCCATGATGAACTGGTGTTTGAGTTGCCCCCTGAGGAAGTTGATATCCTTATTCCTCTTGTGCGCAGTGGGATGGAAAATGTAATCGAGCTTATTGTTCCCTTAAAGGTCAGCATTGAAATCGGCCACAACTGGAATGATATGGAAAGTGTTGATTGAATTGCCTGAACTGCCTGAAGTGGAAACAGTCCTGCGCTCATTAAAACCGAAAGTTTTGGGCCGGAAAATAAATCGGGTCACTGTTATTAATGAAAAGACCATTAAAAAGCCTGATGCAGCCGCTTTTACCCGCTGCCTTGAAGGGCAGCAGATAAAAGATATCAACCGTCACGGAAAGTACCTGCTGTTCGAGCTTTCCTTTTCGCTGATGTTGGTTGTTCACCTGCGCATGACCGGGCGCTTGCTCTTCAAAGATTCATCTGTGCCGCCTGACCGCTATACCTGTGTTATCTTTCAGCTGGATGAAGGTAAAGAGATTCACTTTCAGGATGTCCGCAAATTCGGAACAATGTACCTCATCAGCTGTGATGAATTGGATTCTTTTCCACCCCTTTGTATTTTAGGGCCTGACGCTCTTGATCCTAAACTGACCCTGGATCTTTTTATAAAAAGATTGGAAAGAAGGCACGGGCAGGTCAAGGGAGTTCTGCTCAACCAATCCTTTATAGCAGGGATCGGCAATATATATGCCAATGAGATCCTTTGGAAAGCGGGGATTCACCCGGAACGGGGGGTGGATTCTCTGCGATTGCAGGAAAAAGAAAGGCTGTATCATGCGGTGCGGGAGGTTCTCTCTACAGCTGTCAAACTGCGCGGTACAAGCCTGAGGGATTATGTGGATGGTGACGGAAACCCCGGCGAGTATCAACACCACCGCAGGGTTCATGGAAGAGAAGGGGAACCCTGCCCCCTTTGCGGCCATCCCATCATCAGGATAAAGCAGGGTGGGCGCAGTTCATATTATTGTAAGATCTGTCAGGATTAGTGCAGGAGAAACTTCCAAACACCACCTTTACACCTATCTAATAAGTTGATGGGTGGAGGTGGAATTGGATTGTGGATATCAGTACTCTAATTTTTTTAGCAGCCGCCTTGAGTTTAGATGCTGCCAGTGCAGGCTTTATTTATGGCCTGCGTAAGATAAAGATCCCTTTGCTGTCCTATGCTGTATTGTTGCTTGCTTCCATGTTTATTGTGGGTACTTCGGTCCTCTGCGGCAGTGTTGTGGCGGAACTGCTCCCAGCAGTATGGGGTGAAAAGCTGGGTGGATTGATTTTAATCTGCATAGGCCTTTATTGGCTTTTTAAGCCAAGGAGCAAGGACAAGAAAGATACTGGAGAAGAGGAAAGGGTAAAAAAGATCGCGGAATTGCGATTGGCCTCTTTGGCGATCATAGTTCAGATCTGCGAAGAACCTGTAGCCGCTGATCTGGATGCTTCTGGGGTGATCAGTATCAAAGAATCTCTGCTGCTGGCTTTTGCTCTTTCTTTAGATGCTTTAGGGGCTGTTTTTGGTGCAGCGATGGCCGGCTGCGGTGGAATGCAAGCTGTTTTGCTGATCGGTTTATTTCAGCAGTGTTCTCTGCTGTTGGGGGTTAAACTGGGAGGTTTGTCTTCCTGCTATTGGCTCAGGTCTCAGGGGCAGTTTTTGGCAGGTGCTCTGCTCTGTTTAGTGGGCTTTATCAAGATCATCTGATCGGGGGTTACTATGGTATCTGTGATCGGCTTAACCGGTGGAATTGCCAGTGGCAAAAGCGCTGTCAGCGCGATGCTCAAAGAATTAGGGGCAAAGGTGATCAGCGCTGATCTTATTTCCCGCCAGGTGGTTGAACCCGGTCTGCCGGCCTGGCGGCAGATAGTTGATGAATTTCAGGAAAGCATTTTGAATAAAGATGGAACAATAAACAGAAAAAAGCTGGGTGAAATTGTTTTTTCCGATCCCGCGAAACTGGATAGATTGAATAAAATAACACATCCTTATATTATTGCAGAGATAGAAAAGCTGTTAGCAGAACACCGTGCCTCAGGTGAGGGGGTTTTAGTTTTGGAAGCGCCCCTTCTTCTGGAACTGGGGTTGGAGCATATGGTTGATGAGGTATGGGTGGTGGCAGTAGAGCCGGAGCTACAGCTTCAGAGGCTGATGGATAGGGATAAGCTGTCGGTTAGAGAAGCAAAGCTCAGAATTGAGGCTCAGATGCCTCTGGAGGAAAAGCTGAAAAAAGCGGACCGGGTCATCGATAATAGCGGCACACTACAGGAAACCAAGGACCAGCTGGAGAAAATCTGGTCTTCCCTCTGGAATCAGCCTTGAGAGATCGTTACAAGGCAGGTTTGATATGTTTGTTATTAACATCAGGCGATGGCGCCTGTTATTAATTATCCTTTTAATACTAATGGCTATTGTTTACTTACTGCAGGCCAAGTGGTTTTGGAGGGTCTTTTATCCCTGGCCCTATCAAGAGGAGATGGTCCAGGTGGGAGTGACCCATGGAGTGGATCCCTATCTCTTGGCGGCTATTGCCAGAGTAGAAAGCGCTTTTAACCCCCTGGCCCGTTCAGATGCTGGAGCTATAGGTCTGATGCAGATCATGCCTGAAACTGCCAGTTGGGCTGCCCGGCAGATGGGTTTTAAGGGCTTTCAGCCGGATATGCTCTATCAACCGGAGGTCAATTTATCCATCGGTGGCTGGTACTTAAAAGATCTCCTCCGGGAATTTGATGGGAACATAGTGGTGGCCTTAGCTGCTTATAATGCCGGCAGAGGAAATGTCAAAGACTGGTTGGAGACCGGAAAGTGGAAGGGTACCTTTCAGGATTTAAATAATATCCCCTTCCCAGAGACCAGGGCCTATGTCAAATCAGTCCGCAGGGATTATGAAATTTATCTTTACCTTTATGATCAAAAAAAGGAAACAAAGTAATCCCTGGAGAATTAAATTTAGGAACCATTGTCGAAAATCAAAAGTCCCAGCAGGTTTTGATGAATATCGTATGCTGTTGATAGAGAAGTATAGCTGTTAAGGAGGTATAGGGGTGGAAAAATCCCAAATTCAATCAGTGGCCGAGGTGGCAGAACTTAAAATAGAATCGGGACGCAAATTTTTTTCCGCCACACCGGAAGAGATCCTTTCAGGGGCCACATCTGATATCTATTTTGTGAGGACTCATGAAATTTTGCATAAGTTGGATCTGGTGGATACCCCGGTTACAGCAGAGGTTTTTTGCCGTAGAGATGGAATTTTTGCAGGTATTAAAGAGGTTATGAATCTATTGGCTGATAAAAATGTTGAGATCTGGGCTCTCCCAGAAGGAGCAGATATGCAGGCTAAAGAGGTTGTGCTGCGGATCACTGGTCCCTATGGGGAGTTTGGTATTTTTGAAACACCGCTGCTCGGCTTTCTAGCCAGTTCCTCAGGTTGGGCAACAGCCGCACGGGAGGTCAAAGAAGCTGCCGGGGGCAAACCGGTGCTCTGTTTTGGCGCACGCCACATCCATCCAGCGGTGGCTCCAGCAATGGAAAGGGCGGCGATCATAGGTGGGTGTGATGGGGCTAGCTGTATTTTAGGTGCTAAACTTGCTGGGCGTGAGCCCCAAGGGACCATACCCCATGCCATGATTTTAATTATCGGCGACACTGTCAAAGCTGCTCAGGCCTATAATGAATTGATGCCGCCCGATGCACCACGCACAGTGCTGGTCGATACCTTTAAAGATGAAGCAGAAGAAGCCCTAAGGGTTGCTGAGGCTCTGGGAAGGGATTTAGCCGGGGTCCGTCTTGACACACCAGGTGAACGGGGTGGTGTTACTCCGGAGTTGGTTAAGGAGATCAGAGCCCGACTCGATCAAAAAGGATTTGATCATGTAAGTATATTTGTTTCCGGCGGGCTCAACCCGGAACGGGTCCGCATGTTAAGCGAAGCCGGGGCAGATGCCTTTGGTGTGGGCAGTTATATTTCTGGGGCCAGCCCTATTGATATGACCCTAGATTTGAAGGAGGTCAATGGACAACCCTTGACCAAGAGGGGACGGATACCGGGAAAGACGCCTAATGAGCGGCTTGTTAGGATGAAATAAAGTCATAAGTGTGCATTCCCCCTTCATAGTATGTACCACAATATGGTAACGATGAAGGGGGTATTTTTATGGACCTTAGTAAAAAGGAGTTGGGCTATCAGCTATGCTGCTGCCTGGCTGCGGCAGCGATCCTGATACTGGCAGGGGATGTTAAATACAGTTGGGAAAGGCTCTTTGATCCTGAAATAAGCGATTATGGGTATCTATTGCAGAATGTCCAGGGGCAAAAGAATTTTCTGAATGGTATGTCGTAAAATGCCAATAAAAAAATAAAATTACAGGGCAGGAATATTAAAGCGGATGTAGAAATCTTTCGAGTTGTGATATATCTCGCTGCTCTATAAAAAATAAGAGACAAGCAATTGGAGGAAATATAAAGTGTACAATTATTTTAATAGTCTTGCCCTAAGTTGGCTTGGTGATAATGCCTCATACCTGTACTTTGATGAAAACGGAATTTTCGAGTCAATCTTTCGTTCAATTATTAGTAATAATGTTGTGTCTTTTGCTCTATTAAAGGAAAATGGCAACATAGTGATCATAAGTGAAAACTTTTGTAACTTTCTGGGGTTTTGTCAGGAGGAGTTGGTGGGAAGAAATCTACTATCATTAGCAGAAGAAAATGACGAAAATATAAATGTGGCCTTGGGTAATGCTGGGTGTAACAGTTATAGTGTTGAAAAAAGGTTCAGGCGCAGGGATGGTGAGTCGGTTTGGGGTCGGTTGTACCTTTCGTCAATCAAGGGAAAGAATAATAGTAACCCTTATTTTGTTGTTTACTGCGAAGATATAACAGCAGAAAAAACACGAAAAAAAGAAATGCAGGCCATGGAAAGCATCTATCAAATCATGTATACTGCACTGGGAGAAGCATTAATATCTCCGGACCAGCTTAATGAAATCCACGATCTCGATGAGTTGGGTGTTTGCCTGCGGATTCCAGAGTACGAACAGTTGCTTGCTGAACGATTTTTGGATCTGATTTGTCAGCTGACAGAAGCAGATGGAGCGTATTATGGTTATAATGAGTCCACACAATCCCTATCTTTAATAAAATCACTGGGTAAATGTAAAAGTTTTATTAGCAATCTAAGAAATGATTTCAAATTAGGGGAGGAAAGAGGTCTTGTGGGTAGGGTAGCTGAAACACGAGAACCTTTGTACATCCCCGATATTTTTTCTGAAACCAGGTGGATTTATTTCGATTTAGAACAAACAATTCGTTCCTGTTATTTGATTCCAGTCTATTACAGAACAAAGCTTTTTGGGGTTATTTCTCTTTTTTCTTCACAAGTTGATGGGTTTCCTCATGCTAAACAGGCATTTGCCGATCGTATTGTTTTTTATGTATCCTTAGCTTTAGAGAACATTCGTTTTTTGACAGAAGTAATACACACTTATGACAAACTGAACATTATGCAAAGGCAGTTGCTGGAGGTCCAAAAAATGGATGCTATCGGCCAGCTTGCCGGGGGAATGGCACATGATATCAATAATCAAATGACCATTATTCAGGCATGTATTGACCTGTTTAAAGCAAATCCCGCTAAGATAAACCTGGATAGTATTTTATTAAAAATTCGCAAAGCAGCAGAATACTCATCAAATCTCACCCGTCAACTCATGATTTTCGGCGGGAAACAACCCCAGTTTAAAACTATGATCAATATCAATCATAATATTGTAAGCCTGCAGAATGTTTTAAATTATCTGAGCAAAGATAATATCGAAGTCAAGCTTGAACTGGATCCGGATCTACGGATGATCTATGCAGATGGCAACAGCATAAATCAGGTGATCATGAACCTTGTTCTTAATGCCAGAGATGCTATGCCTGATGGTGGACAGCTCACAATAAAAACAGCCAATATAAAATACGATCAAGTTACACCCCCACCGGATGTCCAAAAGCCCCATTTCTGTTATTATGTTTGTCTATCTGTTATAGACAGGGGTTTGGGTATTGAAGAAAAGATGCTCAACCATCTTTTTGAACCTTTCTTTACAACCAAGGAAGTGAATAAGGGAACAGGTATGGGATTATCTGTTGTTTACGGAATAGTAAAAGCACATGAAGGATGGGTTAATGTTATAAGCAAACCAGGGAGGGGAAGCACTTTTGAGGTTTATTTCCCGGCAGTAGAGCAAAAAACAGAGCGGTAGATTTACACAGGCAGTGTACAATTTTTGTAGGTAATTGAGTGTCTTATGTAGAAAAAAGAGATTTACATAGCTATACTTTACATAACAGAAAACTAGTAATACAATAATTAAAAGAAGGAGGTGGCCGGGATTGCCGACCTATGACTTTGAATGTAAAAACTGTGGACACAGGTTTTCACAGTTTACTACAGTATCAGATCGATTAAAGGCTGTTTGTCCTTCCTGCCACAGCGGGAACCTGCAGCAGCTTTTTACCGGTATATCTTTTATTAAGGGTAGTTCTGGTGGTGATGGTGCGGGATCCGCTGCTTCTGGTAGCTGTTCCCGTGGCAGCTGCAGCGGTTGCTCTGGCTGCTAAGAGGGGGATATCAGTCTATAGGCTCTTATATTGACAAAAGTAAGGTTTCTTTTTATAATACTAGAGTACTGTTAAATTGTCGGAGTGGCGGAATTGGCAGACGCGCACGTTTGAGGGGCGTGTGGTACAACCGTGCGGGTTCAAGTCCCGCCTCCGACACCATAAATCAATAAAAAGGGTTTCAGGCATTAATGCTTGAAACCTTTTTTAGTCATTATCTGTTATATTCCTTGGCATATATCGGATGGAAACAGCGAACAAACTTATGTGGGAGGAGCAGACCGTGCTAAACTATGTATTAATCAAAGGAGCAGGGGATCTGGCCAGCGGGGTTGCATTAACTCTAATTAAAGCAGGATTTCTCGTAGTAATGACTGAGGTTCCCCAACCCACCTGTGTCCGGAGAAAGGTATCTTTTGCTGAAGCTGTCTATGAAGGAGAAATAACAATAGAGGGAGTCAATGGCCGTTTAGCAGGGGACTTTAAAGAAGCGCAAGAGATAGCAGCCCGTGGGGAGGTTGCTGTCCTGGTGGATCCACAGGGAAAGACCCTGAAAGAGCACCCTCCACTGATCTATATCGATGCTGCCATGACCAAGAAAAATATGGGGACAAGCATGAATGATGCAGGAATTGTGATCTCCTTAGGGCCTGGATATGAGGCAGGGTTGGATGTGCATGCTGTCATCGAAACTAAAAGGGGCAGCAGCATGGGCAAACCGATATATAAAGGAGCAGCCCTTCCCAATACAGGTATTCCCGGTGATGTTAATGGCTATACAGTGGAAAGGGTCTTACGAGCTAGTACAGAGGGTATCTTTACAGCAGTAATGAAGATCGGTGATCAGGTGAATAAAGGTGATCTTATAGGTTATGTAGGTGACCAACCGGTCCTAGCCACCATCAATGGTACAGTGCGCGGCTTATTAAAAAGCGGCCTGAAAGTTGAAAGAGGGGCAAAACTGGGAGATATCCACCCGGAAATAAACAGAGAAATTGTATATAAAGTTACAGATAAAGCACATGCAGTAGGCAGAGGGGTGCTGGAGGCCATCTCTACCCTGCAGCAAAAAGGTGTGTTGGATACACACAGGCTGAACCAGTTGATCTACCGGATGCTGCAGCAGGAACTGGAACAAGAGAAACCGTGTACTCTCTACACTCTAGTGGATTTTCCCTCTGACTGGCAACTGAACAATGGCTCCCACCTCCTGGTCTTGTCAGAGGGTTTTGCTTATGGGACACTGGGCTTAAGCTCTTTTGACCACCAAATGATAGCTCGTGCTGAAAGGCTATTATCACAGTCTGCTCCATCTACAGGCATAATTCAACTGCAGCTGAATGAAAAAGGCAAGATGATAAAAGTGCTTGAAGAGTCCTTTCTTCCGCAGAAGAAGCTTATAGTATTTGGTGCGGGGCATGTGGCTGTACCTCTAGTAGAGATAGCATCGATACTTGGCTATCAGACAGTGGTTGTGGATGACCGTCAGGAGTTGGTCAGTAAAGAACGGTTCCCCCGGGCTGACAAACTGATCTGTGCTCCCTTTGAAGAAGTTCTGCACAATAAGGAATTTAAAAGGGGAATTAATGGCATGACCAGTATTGTCATTGTTACCAGGGGCCATGCATATGACCTAATGTGTCTTAGAAATGTAATTCACACTAATGCCCGCTATATAGGTATGATCGGCAGCAAGAGAAAGGTGAGAAATAATTTTCGTATTTTGCTCAATGAGGGTGTCAGCAGGGAGACACTAGAAAAGGTGGCAGCACCTATCGGACTGGACTTAGGAGGCCAAAGGCCTGAGGAGATCGCTCTCAGTATCCTGGCGCAGATGGTTGCCCTGGAAAACGGGGGAAGCGGTAGACCGCTCGTCCAATGCATAGATGGCTTGCTCTGTTTCGGAAGGGAAGCTCTATGAATGAATAGTGAACAATAGGAGGAACAGTTTTATGGAAGGTCTACTTAAAGAGATCGTTGATCTATACCGGAGAGGAGAAGAGGCAGTACTTGTCACACTGTGTTCTACCAAGGGCTCTACCCCTAGAAAAGCTGGCGCCAAAATGCTGGTTTACCCTGATGGAAAAATAAAGGGGACCATCGGTGGCGGAGAATTGGAGTACAGGGCTATAAACAAAGCCCTGGAGGTCATGAAAAAGAAGGAGTCGATCCTCTGGGAGACGGAACTCATCGAACTGGAGATGGTCTGTGGTGGAGTGTGCACCCTTTATCTGGAATATTTGAATTCCTCTTCCATTTGTGATGAGCGGGCATAGGATTACCCGCCCTATGATAAAAATACAGCATGAAAAATAGAAGGAACGAGTGAGTATTTTGTAGAAAAAAAACAATGTCGCCTCATACATTCAGAATGATTTTTATCCAAGATCACAGTAAATGCTGATGTTTTTTCTATATAGCAGTCATAGTTGCAATGGTGCAATTTATTCACTAAACAACATTCTCTTATAATATTGATATTTACCTGCAAGGTTAATGACTGGATTATTGATTTCTTTTTTATGCAAAAGTGTCATTGGTCAATGGAAGGAAGATCCCTATGAATAAATTGCACAGCTT